>JACCDZ010758584.1_pt1 | contig 15068 bp, 8 predicted proteins | sample 7449551 | NCBI WGS metagenome assembly JACCDZ01 (sample SAMN15323452, study PRJNA562643) | freshwater metagenome | isolation source: river surface water | place: USA:Blue River Watershed | collected 2017-08-18 | reverse complement strand
TGAAAATCGTCGGGATCTTAGAACCAATCCATGAGTTTCTGCAGTGCCAGACCCCTGCTAGTTGGCTTGATGATGCGAAAAAACCTGAGCGATTGGCTATTTTGCTGCAGGATCATTTGGTCTGTGAGCTTTAAACATCTATGTGCGCATTAGATCAACAAAAAGATCTCGTTTTTTGCTCTTTGCTTCCCTAATTGGCAATGCTAAACGGCATTACAGAAGAATTGACAGCGCGATTTCTAGCTTTGTAACTGCGTTTCTGTAAGAAAATCATATTCAGTAAGCAGCTAGGCTTTTGAAGCTTTCGACATACAATATATTATGCGTAGTACCCAAGAAATTACCGTGATATATTCTTAAAAAATTCAATACGGTCAATACGTTCAAGCAAAAGGATGTCAGCATTATGGAGTTAATCGACAACATTAACACCCTGTTGGGGGACGATCTGAAAAAGAGCCTTAAAAACGGCTCACGTCTCAAAATTGCCGCCTCTTGCTTTTCGATATACGCCTACGAAGCTTTAAAATCCGAACTTGAGAAAATCGAGTCGTTAGAGTTTATTTTCACGTCACCGACGTTTACCACAACCGAAGCAACCGACAAGGTTAAAAAGGAACGGCGTGAGTTTCATATCCCCAAAGCTGACCGCGAGCGCAGTCTGTACGGCAGTGAGTTTGAGATCCAACTACGAAATCAATTGACCCAAAAAGCCATTGCCCGTGAATGCGCCAATTGGATTAAGCGAAAAGCTACCTTTCGCTCAAACAAAACTAAAGCGCCAATGCAGCAATTCGCGGCAATAGGCTCCGAAGACAAACAGGTTGTCTATAACCCACTAAATGGATTTACTGCGGTTGACTTGGGTTATCAGAAAGGTAATGCAGTATCGAACTTAATTACCAAGTTCGACGACGCCAATTTTTCGGCAACCTTCTTAAACCTGTTTGACCAGATTTGGAATGACAACGAAAAACTAGCCGATGTGACCAACGAGATCAGCGAGCATATTGCATCGGTCTATCAAGAAAACTCACCTGAACGAATTTACTTCCTCATTCTTTACAACATTTTTAACGAGTTTCTGGAAGATCTTGACGAAGACGTTCTGCCAAACGATAAAACTGGTTATCAGGATACTCTCGTTTGGAAGAAACTCTTTAATTTCCAGAAAGATGCTGCAACCGGCATTATCAATAAACTAGAAAAGTTCAATGGCTGTATTCTCGCTGATAGCGTTGGTTTAGGTAAAACTTTCACTGCTCTGGCTGTTATCAAATACTATGAGCTTCGCAACCGTTCGGTCTTGGTATTGTGTCCGAAAAAGCTTGCCGACAACTGGCTGAATTACAACCGCAATCTGAAAACCAACATTTTCAGTCAAGATCGCTTCAACTATGACGTGTTATGCCATACCGATTTAAGCCGCAATAGCGGTATTTCTTATGGTACGGATTTGAACCTGATAAATTGGGGCAACTACGATTTAGTCGTGATCGACGAATCGCATAACTTTCGAAATAACGACAGCTTTAAAGACAAAGAGACCCGTTATCAGCGGCTAATGAACAAGGTCATAAAGCAAGGCGTAAAAACTAAAGTTTTAATGTTGTCTGCGACGCCGGTAAATAATCGCTTCTTGGATTTGAGAAATCAGCTTGCACTGGCCTATGAAGGTGATTCGGCAAGTTTAACCAAGCACCTCAAAACGTCACGAAGTGTTGAAGAAATCTTCCGTCGTGCACAAGCAGCGTTTAATCGTTGGTCCAAATTATTGCCCGAAGACCGTACACCTCAAGCGATCTTGGACGAACTTGATTTCGACTTTTTTGAACTGCTGGACAGTGTGACTATTGCGCGCTCGCGCAAGCATATCGAAAACTTTTATGACACCGCAGACATAGGTAAATTCCCCAAACGCTTACCGCCAATTTCTTATCGCAGCCCTCTAACAACCAGAAATGATGTGCTTGGTTTCAATGAAATTTTCCTTGAACTCAAACGCCTGAAACTTGCTGTGTATGCCCCTGTCAGTTACATCCTACCGAGTAAACTGAAAAAGTATGAAGAGCTATACGATACCGAAGTAGACGGCGGTAAAGGGAAGCTACGTCAAGTCGACCGTGAGCGCAGCCTGCAAGCATTAATGACAACCAATTTGCTCAAGCGATTGGAAAGCTCAATCTATGCATTCCGGTTAACGCTTTCCAGCTTGGAAACGACCTTAAAAATTGTTATCGAGAAAATTGATGCATTTATTGCCAGCGGCCAAGCCGACTCGGTTGGTGACTTTACCGATCTAGCGGCAACTTGGGATGCCGAAGACGACGATATTGAATTGCCCAATACCTTTGAGATTGGCGGCAAGATAAAAATCAGTTTGGCCGATATGGATATTCACTCTTGGAAACAAGAATTAAGCGGCGATTTGATCATTATTAATGCTCTGCTGGCATCAATGAACAAGATCAGCCCACAACAAGACTGTAAGTTGCAACACCTGAAAAATCAGGTACAACAAAAAATGGCGAATCCAATCAACGCAGGCAATAAAAAAGTTATCATTTTTAGTGCCTTCGCAGATACGGCTGATTACCTTTACCAAAACCTGTCTCCAGAGCTTTTCAATGCCGGTGTCCACTCTGCGTTAGTCACGGGTAAATCAACCCCACGTTCAACGCTGAAAAAGGCATACGCCTTTCAAGAACTGCTGACTTTGTTTTCTCCGGTGAGTAAAGAAAAAGCCCTCGCACTCCCCCAAGAGCCAGCAGAGATTGATGTGCTGATTGCGACTGACTGTATTTCCGAAGGTCAGAACTTACAGGATTGCGACTACCTGATTAACTACGACATTCATTGGAACCCTGTACGTATTATTCAGCGTTTTGGGCGGGTTGACCGGATTGGTTCTAAAAACGACGTAATACAGCTGATGAACTACTGGCCTGATATTTCGTTAGACGATTACATCAACCTCAAAGAACGGGTTGAAAATCGAATGATTATCGCAGACGTTACCGCCACTGGGGACGATAACGTATTAAGTGCACAGGCGAACGACATCGCTTACCGCAAAGATCAGCTTCGTCGCTTACAAACCGAAGTAGTTGAGCTGGAAGATTTAAAGACTGGTATCTCTATCACTGATTTAGGCTTAAACGATTTCCGGATGGATTTGTTGTCTTATGTTAAAACGAACGGTGACATCGCTTCTATCCCTAATGGAATGCATACCGTAGTACCTGCACAGCCGCAACAGGGCTTAAAAGCTGGTGCAATTTTCACCCTGCGTAACCGCAACAATAGCGTAAACATTAACCAGCACAATCGTTTGCACCCTTATTACTTGGTATATGTCGGACAAGACGGCAAGGTTATCCATAACCATACTGAAGTGAAACGGCTATTGGATCTCATCCGAACCAGTTGTAAAGGTGAAAGCAACGCAATTCCTTCAGCTTATGAAGTGTTTAATCAAAAAACGGCTGATGGCAAGGATATGAGCCTTCACTCAAATCTGTTAAATCAGGCAATTCGCTCGATGATTGAAGTGAAAGAAGAAAAGGATTTAGACAGTCTGTTCAGCGGAGGCAAAACTACTGCGATGGTTAACAACATTAGCGGTCTAAACGACTTCGAATTAGTTGCCTTTGTGGTCATTCAGGGTTAATCGCTATGGCAGGTGAATTTTCAGATAAACCGTTCCAATGGTATGAGTTTCCTGCAAGCACAGCCTTTGGCAAGGTGTTGCCTAAAAATAAGATTTACGAAAAAGCCTCACCAAGTGCCAAAGTCAAAGAGCTGTTTGTTAAACAGGTTGATCAGATTATTTGGCAAAACAAATTAGCCCCCGAAACTTTGCATATCAGCGCAACTGAAGCTGTCCCAGAAATACAGATTTTTCGACTCATACTGAAAACTCCGGACATCGATTTTCAAGTGTTGTCTTGTATCGACAAAGCAATTCCGTTTCCGTTGGTATTTGAACTTTGCTTTGAAGACCGTCTTCAGGTGGTTGCTGCGTATAAAAGACCCAGTACAACAGGTAGTAGCAAATGGCTAATCAGTGAGTATTTTGGTTCTAACTGGCAACCAGCGCAGCAACAGTGCTTGCCACTGCCTGTCGCACTCGACTTGGCTGTGCTTTACAAGAACTTCTTGGCAGGGCTTGTTTCCTTACAACCAAGGTTAGAGGAAAACACCGAACAATGGATTATCCGTACCGAGCAACTGCAAAAAATTAATCGCGAAATAATGCGCTTACAAAATAAAATCTATAGCGAACAACAATTCAATCGAAAAGTCACATTGCATCAGGAATTGAAAAAGCTTCAAGCCCAGCAGAGTGCGCTACTTAATTAAAAGGATTACTTATGGACAAGCTGAAAATGCACAGCCTTGATTTGTCACAGCAAAATATTGAAAAAATTAGAGCACTTTTCCCAAGTTGTGTTTTGGAAGTTCGAGCTGCAGACGGAAGCATAAAACTTGCCATTGATTTTGATCAGCTAAAGCAAGAACTTTCAGATTCGATAGTTGAAGGACCGCAAGAACGTTACCAGATGAACTGGCCAGGAAAGAAGGCCTCCTTGCTAACAGCAAATGCTCCAATTGCTAAAACATTTCGGCCTTGCCGTGAGGATAGTGTTGAATTTGACAGTACAAAAAATCTCTTTATCGAGGGTGACAATCTTGATGCTCTAAAAATGTTGCAAGAAGTTTACCTTTCTCAAATCAAAGTCATTTACATCGACCCACCTTACAACACTGGAAATGATTTTATTTATGACGATGATTTTTCTGAAAATACACAAGAGTTTTTAAAAAAATCAACTCAAATAGACACTGAAGGTAATCGATTAGTTTCTAACCCTGAATCTAGTGGTAAATATCACTCTGATTGGCTTTCAATGATCTACCCTAGAATTAAATTAGCAAGAAATTTGCTAACTGATGATGGGGTTATTTTTATCAGCATAGACGACAATGAATTAACTAATCTACGAAAAGTATGTGATGAAGTCTTTGGCTCTTCAAATTTTATTGGGACTTTATCTGTCGAAAACAATCCAAAGGGTCGTAAAAATTCTTCTTTTATTTCAGTGAGCTCCGAATTTTGCGTAGTTTACGCTAAAAACAAGGATAATTCTTATTTCATTGAAAATGTGCCCAAAAAAGCATCAGACATGGTTATGGGAAGTGACGGACGATACGTTCACGCAAGTGGGAAGCGCGTTATTGTAGGTGAAAACAGTTTCAATAATCCTGTTGAGAAAGAAGAATCAGACAAAAACTACTCTGTTTACTTTAAAAATACAACTAATGAACTGATTATTCAAAAAGAGAAGTATCAACAAAACGATGAAAGCCTATTCCAGCAGGGTTTCAAAAAATATTTCTCACACCACGGTGGTCGTCTTGTAGAAAATACATATTCTGAAAACAAATTTAGAGAGCTTTTTTCATACGGCGCTCTAGATTTTTCAACTGACAAAATCTACGAGAAAAACTTTAACGACACCATAAGAATCAAGAGCCAATTAGTTAATAGAGAGTACGAGGCAATTGTAAACGGCGTTAAGAAAAAATACAGTATGGAGTTAACAACAACTGGCGCGGGCACATACATTAAAGAGCTTTTTGGTGTAAAAGATACTCCCTTTTCAGCTCCTAAAAATGTGGGCTTTTTGAAGTTGTTAATTTCACTAATAGATGGTGATGATTTTATTGTTTTAGATTTTTTTGCAGGTTCAGCAACTACAGCTGACGCAGTAATGAGACTAAATGCACAAGATGGTAAAAATCGCAGATTCATTATGGTACAGCTACCAGAAGATTTGGACGAAGCTTTGTTGAGGGTTCAATCACCTCTCGAAAAGGCAACTATAAAAAATGCAATTTCAGTTTGCACGAAGCTTAAAAAACCAAAATCGTTAACAGAAATATCAAAAGAACGCATCAGACTGGCTGCGAATGATATTTTACAGCAAAATGTTGATAGCAAATGGAATCGAGATGTTGGTTTCAGAGTTTTCAAAATTGACACCTCGAATTTTACAGACACCTACTATTCTCCTGATCAATTTGGTCAGGGGGAGCTTAAATTCCTTATTGAAAATATAAAAACTGAGAGGACTGAAGAAGATCTTCTGTTTCAGGTAATGCTTGATTGGGGAGTTGATATTACTTTGCCAATCGAACAAAAAAATATCAGCGGAAAAAATGTATTTTTTGTAAATGAAGATGCTCTTGTTGGTTGTTTCACCCAAAACATAAGTAATGATTTAGTTGCTGAACTGGCGAAATTCAAACCATTACGCGTTGTTTTCCGTGATGCTGGCTTTGAAACTGATTCTGCAAAGATAAATGCCGAACAAATTTTCCGTCAGTTGTCCCCTAAAACTGAAATAAAGACTATATAGGGGAATTGTTTATGAAGCTCAAATTTAAACTACAGCAATACCAAAGTGACGCAGTCAAATCTGTTGCAAGCTGTTTTTTAGGGCAACCTAATTCTGCAGGGCAAAAGTACCTTATAGACCTTGGAAACTACCAACAGAAAAGCGGCCAACAGGCAATGCAAATGACATTGCAAGATGGCTTCAGAAATTCCAGCTTGATAATTAGTGAGGACGAAATACTTGCGAACATCAGGCAAGTTCAGAGATCTCAACAGCTTGCAGAATCAAATAAACTGATAAAAACCTCTATATGCGATATCAATCTTGACATCGAGATGGAGACGGGTACTGGTAAAACGTATTGTTACATAAAAACGGCATTTGAACTGAACAAACAATATGGATGGAGTAAATTCATCATCGTTGTTCCCAGTATTGCAATCCGCGAAGGTGTTTACAAGTCACTACAAATTACCGCAGAACATTTTTCCGAAATTTACAACAAAAAAGCACGTTTTTTTACTTACAGATCTAAAGATCTCTCGCCTATAGAAAGCTTTTCGTCTGACGCCGGTGTTAATATTATGGTTATCAACGTTCAGGCGTTTAATGCCACAGGAAAGGACGCACGCAGAATTTATGAAGAGCTTGATGACTTTCAATCAAGACGGCCTATTGACGTAATCAGCGCCAACCGCCCGATCCTGATATTGGACGAGCCACAAAAAATGGAGGGTGGCAAAACGCTTGATTCATTAGCCAATTTTAAGCCTTTAATGGTATTACGTTATTCGGCGACACACAAAACTCAACATAACAAAATCCACCGGTTAGACGCATTGGATGCTTATAACCAAAAACTGGTGAAAAAAATTGCTGTTCGCGGCATTACCAGTAAAGGGCTCGCAGGCACTAATGCTTACCTTTATCTAGAAGGGATTGAAATCTTCAGCAATAAAGGGCCTGAAGCACGTTTAGAGTTTGAAATAAAACAGCAAAATGGCATTAAGCGAGTCGTTCGTAAAGTCAGCAAAGGTAGTAACCTGTTTGAGCTTTCCGGTGAACTTGACCAATACAAAGACCGCTTTGTTGTCGCCGACATTGACGCCCGAAACGATACCCTAACTTTCAGCAACGGTATTCAAATTAGTGCTGGCGAAGCCTTGGGTGATACCAATGAATTATCGCTTCGGCGCATTCAAATTCGTGAAACTATTAAAGCGCATTTTGAAAAAGAGCAGCTTCTATTTAGCCAAGGAATTAAGGTTCTTTCATTATTTTTTATCGACGAAGTGGCCAAATATCGCGATTACTCTCAAGCTGATGAAAAAGGCATTTATGCCCGTATTTTTGAAGAAGAATATCAGCAACTTTTACCTGAATACCTGCGGCTAGATAAACCTGACTATCAGGCATATCTGAAAGGTATTTCTGCAGAGAAAACCCATAACGGTTATTTCTCCATTGATAAAAAAACCAAGCGTTTAATTGACCCCGAACTTGGTAAAAAATCGACCGAAACGGATGACGTTGATGCTTACGATCTGATTTTGAAAGACAAAGAGCGTTTATTGTCTTTTGAAGAAAAAACTCGGTTTATCTTTTCGCATTCTGCGCTACGAGAAGGCTGGGACAACCCAAACGTCTTTGTAATTTGTACGCTTAAACACAGTGACAACACAATTTCACGTCGTCAAGAAGTTGGCCGCGGCTTACGCTTATGCGTCAATCAGTTTGGCGAACGAATGGACAATCCAGCCACTGTCCATCAACTCAATAAACTGACGGTTGTAGCCAGCGAAAGTTATAAAGACTTCGTGACAGGTTTACAGAAAGACATCAGTGCTACCCTCTCCGAGCGCCCACGTCAGGCGAATGAAGCATTTTTTGTCGGTAAAACTATTGCAACCCCTGACGGCGACATCCAAATTTCTACTGTAATGGCGAAACAGATTTATAAATATCTGCTGAAAAATGATTACATTGACGATTACGACCGCATTACTGATACCTTTCATCAGGGAAAAAACGCTGGAGAGTTAGCAAAATTACCAGTCGAATTGGAAGGTTATGCCGAGCAAATCATTGCCATTATTGATACCGTTTATTCCGACGCCAAACTGCCTCCTGCGGAAAATGACCGTGCTGCAAAAACGAATCACCTGAACAACAACTTCCACAAGAAGGAATTTCAGGAGTTATGGCAACGTATCAATAAAAAAGCTGCTTATACCGTTGAGTTTAATTCGACCGAGTTAATCAACAAAGCCAGAAACGCACTGAATGAAAAACTGCGGGTGAACAGGCTGCAACACGTCATTCAAATTGGTGAGCAGAATGAAACAGCTACAGCCGAAGATCTGAAAGAAGGCCAAGCGTTTAAGCTGCAAGTGACAACCACCGAGACTGAAAACTACTCGGTCAATTCGTCAGTGAAATACGACTTACTGGGAAAAATTAGCGAAGCAACCAATTTAACCCGACGTACTATCGCAGGCATTTTAATTAATATCCGCAAAGACGTGTTTGATCAGTTTAAGTTAAACCCCGAACAGTTTATTTCGGAGGCAGCCAAGCTGATTAACGAGCAAAAGGCGTCTGCTGTGATCGAGCATTTAGCGTATAACACGCTTGATGAGAGCTATGGTGTTGATATTTTTACCCGTGAGCAAGGCAAAATCGAGTTGGATAAAGCAGGCGATCCACTGAATAAACACGTGTTCGATTACGTAGTCACAGACTCAAAAATCGAACGTAAGTTTGTCACCGAACTTGATACCAGTTCGGAAGTGGTTGTTTATGCAAAGCTACCCCGTGGCTTTACCATTCCAACCCCTGTCGGCGATTACAACCCTGACTGGGCAATCTCGTTCAAAGAAGGTGCTGTGAAGCATATTTACTTTGTCGCAGAAACAAAAGGCTCACTGTCATCAATGCAACTTCGTGCAATCGAAGACGCAAAGATCAGCTGTGCTAGAAAGTTCTTTGACGCTTTAAATCAGCAAGTTGCCAATGAAAATGTGAAATATGACGTGGTAACGGATTACGAACAGTTACGGCAATTGGTAGGCTAACAAAGGATTGAAAATGAGAGAGCTTAATTCCACTTTGATAAAACTAGCGAAGAGAGCTGAAAAGCTCGGCGCAGATCATATAAGAGACTCGTTTGTTGAAGTTGGACATACATATACCCTGCTTCAATGCCAAGAACATCACATTATGTTCGGGAGACGTGGTACAGGCAAAACTCATTTTCTCAAATTCCTTCAAAACGAAATTCTGGGTGACCGTCGAATAGCTCTCTATATTGATTTGCGTTCACTCGGTTCCACTGGAGGTATTTTTTCGGACCCGAAAATACCTCTAAACCAACGAGCAACTCAGCTTCTGGTTGATATACTTATTGGAGTTCACGAGCAACTGAGCGGCTATATATGGGAGTCTGATGCCCCTGATAGTAATCTTCTTGAACTCTTGAATCTATTTATTGAGCAAGCAACCAACCTTCAGTTAGTGGGAACTGTCGAAGTCAGTGAACGAAGTTCAAATCAGAACTCTTTGCAATCTGAAGCAGGGGTATCATTCAACATTAATGACTTTGGTATTTCGCTTAAAGCTGCGGATCAAAGTATTCAGATAACTGAATCTAACGAACGCTCAACGGGGCTTAAAAGAAACAGAGTCCACTTTCTAAGCATCACCAAAATTCTAGAAAAAATCACAGCTTTGCTCCCCTATAAACAACTCTGGGTACTTTTAGATGAGTGGAGTGAAGTGCCACTTGATTTACAGCCTTATGTTGCAGAAATGCTAAAACGCACATTTTTTCCAGTAAATGGCATTACTGTAAAGATTGCAGCACTAGAACATAGAAGTTGTTTTAGGATTTTTACGCCTAACACGAATGTCCCTATAGGATTGGAACTAGGTGCAGACGCAGCAAGCGTTATCAATCTTGATGAGTTTATGCGCTTCGACAACAATCAAGATATGGCCAAAAACTTTTTTAAAGAGCTTCTATTCAAGCACATTAAAGCGACTTCACAAAAGATAAAGTTGAATGATAGCAATTCGTTTGTTGAAGAGGCATTCAGTCAATCTACCGTTTTTGACGAGTTTGTAATCTCTGCAGAAGGAATACCACGAGACGCTATAAATATTCTCTCGCAAGCGGCTCAAAGTGCTCTGGATGAGAAAATTACTATTAAATTATTGAGGCAAGGTGCACGTAAATGGTTTGATCAAAATAAGCAAAGTGCATTAAGTGCAAGACCGGAAGCTCTAACATTGTTGGAATGGATTATCAGGGAAGTTATTGGTAAACGCCATTCAAGAGGTTTCTTACTAGCAAGTGACTCAAAAGATGAACTTATAGACTTCTTGTATGATTCACGCGTTTTGCACGTTTTGGGGCACGGCGTTTCAGCTAAAAATGCAACCGGCCAGCGCTTCACTCAGTACTCATTAGATTACGGCTGCTATGTTAATTTAATGGCGTCGTCCAAAGCCCCAAGAGGTTTAATTATCGAATCGAATTTAGACAATACCACCTCGCATTACGTACAGGTACCAAAAAATGACTACCGTTCTGTAACTAGTTCGATTCTCGTACTTGATACTTTTTACAGAAGGCGGGGATTTGATTTTTATGAGAATACAACTGACATTCTATTGCCACAGCTGCCGAATAAAACGGCAAAGTTAGAAGCTGCGGTTCCTAACCATATTCTTGATGCACTTCCAGAGAAACTTGGAGAGATAAAAATTGAAGGCTCTCAGTACGTGCCTCTAATTTTTATAGGTTTAGTAATCAGGCAGTCACAAGGTTATCAAATCAGTTCAGGCACTGAGATAACTAAATCGCTAAATGAGCACGTAATTAGCAAAACTAACCAAAAACGCCTCCACAGCAACAACGTTTCACGAGCTCTAAGAGAAAAAAATATCTCGCAACTAAGCTGGCTTGGTAACAAAGCAAACGGTAAGTCACCGAAGTTCTATCTATTAGAGAATTGGAAGGAATATTGGCTTAAATATTTTGAGAAACAGCCACCTGCAGTATAAATGACTGAGAATCAGGCCTTGCCCTATTTTTCAGTTTTAGCGGGGCCTGCAAGACGACCATCGACAGAGGCCGGCTCTATTTTTAAAGCCGTAGCGAATAGATTTATCGTTTTTTTCGAATGGTTTTTCATACGAGTCAACGAATCTTGCAAATTTTTTTGGTTATCTCGTCCGCTGTTATAGGTACGAGACTTAGGCTCAGATTTGTTCATAGCACACACCTCTTTCCAATATTGTAAACAATAAGACTACCAAAACAAGGCCGAGTTCAAATTAAACATCGACTCTCCTGAAAATGGCTCTGTTCCTTGGGTCAAAAGGGTCAGCCTGATCAAAACCCAATTCTCGGTAATATGCAAGTAAGTCTTCTTGATCTATGGGATCTTGTATTCCAATCCACATTGCCTCAATTGCTACTGCAAAGAGTTCAGCGTAACGAGTTGCCACTGGAAGTATAACTTTTTTAAGTGGGTGGTTGTTAGGTAACCCTTGTAAATAATTAATTTTGACAACAAGCTTTCCACGACTGGCTTTACCTAACATTAATCCGCAGAGAGTCTCGTCATACCAGATTGCAAGTTCAATTCGAGATCTATGATTACGTCTGTAATCTCGTAATGTCTGATTCCAATTCCAACCAATTTGACGATTGTCGTCTTCGGGCTGCGGCCAAGTTAACTGAGCTGCAATCGCATCTGGGTTTATATCAGTCAGTCTGAGCCTACCGGTTAACTCAGGAATGTTCTGAATGGTATCCTGATAGGTTTGAAGTCTAGCTTCACGGCGGAGGCTGAAGTATTTCTCTGAGTCTGTTATCACTGATAAATCGCCTAAATCCTACTGAATAACAAGTAAAATACACAACTCTAAAACAAAGCAGATTAACAAACATATATTGTTATGTCCCCAATATTTAATCTTATTCGATAGAAAAATAATGATTTAAAGGACAAATTTTTTGTAAATGGCTAAGTTTTTTCGTTTGCGATTGCTACAAAGAGATCAGGCTTAAAGTTTTGTTGGTTTGACTTTGCACCGATAAGATTCCAATAGTCCAACTCTTGTTCAAGTGAAGATCCTGCATAAACCTGCGTTTCAAATCTGGAACGAGACATTTGGACGTAGTTCAGCTCTTTATTCAGAAATGATTCGTTTAACCAAACGAAGCTCCGATCTACGGTTTTTCCTTGTGATTTATGAATTGACACGGCGTAACCGTATTCAATGGCGTTGTATTCAGAGGTATTAACTTGAACTTCTTCGCCACTATCCAAAGTAACTAATAGGGTAACTTTACGGCTTCGCCTGTCTTGATTAATTTGATTTATCGTTCCTGTCGACCCGTTTTTAACGCCAAAATTTCTGTTGTTCGAGCGAAACATTATCCTTTCTCCCTCGGCCAAATCTATGTTTATTTCTTCGTGATTGACAACTTGAACAGAGACAGGACTTAACTTTCCTGCGTCAGCGAGCTTTGCACGCGCGATTAAGTTAAGGTCGGCCACGTCATACCGAGTTGACGCTAATATGAGAGCTTCACGATAATTGCTACTCGCCGCTTTATACCAATCGTCAACCAGCTTGAACTTACACCTCACTTTGTCAGTGTCAAAATGAAGCAAGCCACGAGCTTTTAAATCGTTTAATACCTGAACTGATTTGCCTTGTTCAATCAATCGGACATTTTCGCGGTCACGCTTTGCTTTTTGTCTTTGAATATCTTGAAGATAAGCTGCTGGTTGGTTTTTAAGTAAATTATTAAAGCCAAGGCCGGATTCTATTGGCGAAAGCTGGTTGTGATCGCCAACCAAAACGAGTTTAGATTGAGTCCTTTTTGCGTGTTCCAGTAGCTTTTTGAGTTTTTTTACTCCGACCATTCCTGCCTCGTCGACTACTATCACCGAGTTTTTCTTCAAGAGTTTCCGACCGGTATCGAGTTCGATCAGCAAGCTATCAATTGTTTGCGCATTTATTGCACTCGACTTCTGCAATTCTTCGGCAGCTGTGGCCGCAAGTGAACAACCAATTACCGTATGACCAGATAAGCGATAGGCTTCTCGTACAGCATTAAGTAAAAAACTTTTACCAGTGCCAGGCGCACCATTCACAAGAGCTAAATTACCAGACCCTCGACAAATAAACTGGAATGCATTGAGTTGTTCGGTGTTGAGTGAGAATGACGCAGAAGCCTTGGCAGTACTGTCCAGCGAAGCAATAACTGCCGCACCTTTAGAGTATTCTGTCATTTCCTTATAAAATGACATTTCGAGTTGATATTGCTGCTCTGTGGTATAGCAAATTCCAGCTTGTGGGTGCTGAATACGCCTAATGGCTCTGCTTTCCAGTGTTGTCTTTGCAAACTCTTCGGCTTCACAACTTGAAAATCCGGCGTGTTGAAAATGAATAAACACCTGCTCTAAAAAGTCGGCATAAGTAAAAAGTGACTTTTTTTCGGTCAGACTCTCCAACAGTTGTTCCGTGTCCACGTCTTTTTTATTTCGATCTTTTGCAAGTGCTTGTTCTGGCTTCCACGTCGATATTTGCTCTGCTTCCGCCGCCCAATTTTTGTAAAGTGTTTCCCTCGACTGGTGAGTTTTCGCCTGCCGCGTGAACAATGCAGCATTTTGCTTTAGCTTGGCATTTGCGTGAGTAAAACCACCTTCTTGCAATAAATCGTGTATTTCGTTGCTTCGTTTTGCAAACAACTTGCATAACTCGTCTGGCACTTTTTTAATCTTGAAAAACTCTTCGTCAGCTTCCGTTTCCAGACCAAGTTTCTCCAACTGATTAGCAAGTTCACAGCGATATAGCGCGCCAAGCGCCTTTTTGAAGTGAAATAAGTCAGGAGCTTCAAGACAACGAAACTCACCATTCTTGAGCTGTGAAAAATTCAGAAGTACAGCGTGAGTATGTAATAGCGGATCGTTACTTCTACTTGAACCGTGCTCAAACAAAGCAAACAACGCATTACCGGTGTTAATCATTCGTCGTTGCTGGTTATCTTCAAAACCGTGCCTTACTTGAATGAAATGCTGTTCGGCAAAAGTAAGAGCCACTTTCACAGCACTTAAGTGTGCGTTTTGAATGGAAGCTCGAAGCTCCTTACTCGCCAAACCAAAACAGACCGATACACTTTTTGGGGCGCTGAATGTCAGATCGATCCCCATTCTGTGCTCGTCGCCAGCATTTGCAACCAAGGCTTTTCCTTTGGTATCAAAACCTTTTGCCAATTCCAGTAAATCTACTTGTGTCACAGCTTTTTGCTCAAGGTTCAGCACATTGGCTAACTTACCAAAATATTGTCCCGCAGGTTCTTCTGCTTCGGTGTAGTAGCCGGTTGCGGCGAGTTCTGTGTAATACGCTACTTTATCTTTTGTCATAGTGCCAAGGGTCTGAATACTAAGCATTTCCAGTCTCTCCAAGTGCTGAATCAATTTCCTCAACAGCTTCTTTTAACCGTTGTGTTCTGCGTTGCTTGGCTTCAGGGTCAGTAATTGCCTGTAGTTCTTCTGGTGGTTTTTCTTCAATAACCTTTAAATCTATGGCCTGTGTTATTTTCGGCAATTTGGTGAGCGGCCAACGTAACTTTGCAACAATATCTGT
>JACCDZ010227001.1_pt1 | contig 15071 bp, 13 predicted proteins | sample 7449551 | NCBI WGS metagenome assembly JACCDZ01 (sample SAMN15323452, study PRJNA562643) | freshwater metagenome | isolation source: river surface water | place: USA:Blue River Watershed | collected 2017-08-18 | reverse complement strand
CGCCCATGCGAAAGTAGGACATTGCCAAGCGCCTTACATCAAATGCCCAGATTAGTCTGGGCTTTTGTATTTCAAAGACAAATACATACAAACCAACTCAATCCATCATATCTCCCTCCAAAGGTCAGAGAGCTTTTGCTCAATGACCAATTTGGAGTCTATTATCCTGATTATTTTATTAAAGTATAAGCTTTATTAATGAAATACCCCACTCGCATAGCGTGATGGGGCTTTTTATCGATTAAAGTTGTTAAGATTTTATAGAGTTTTATGATTGTTTGAGTATATTATACATGATTTAAATAGTTGAATACATGTAATTGCTTAATTAGAATATCACATTAGTTCATAATGAAAAAATACCCCATTCACATAGCGCGATGGGGTATCTATATTTCAAATTTGCATTAAGTTCATTAAGTAGTTAATCTATTGCTTTCAAGTACAAATTTATAAAATAATTGGCTCAATCTTTAATTGAATACCATAGTGCTGTTTAACGCGTTGTTGAATTAGCTCGGCGAAAGAGAGTAATTCTTCTTGAGTTGTTCTAGTGTCATGATTGACTAACACCAACGCCTGCTTGTAATACACGCCAACTTGATCTTGACGATAGCCTTTGAGACCTAAGTTGTCAATTAGCCAACCAGCCGAAATTTTACTGAATTCGGGATTTGATGTGGGGTAAATTGGTAATTTCGGATAGCTCAAGGCCAATTGTTGTGCCTGAGCGGTTGGGATGATTGGATTATGGAAAAAGCTACCCGCATTTCCAATTTCATCAGGATCGGGTAATTTGCTTCGTCGAGTGGCAATGATACACTCACGTAGATCTTGGGCGTTGGGTGCGCGAATTAAAGCCATTTGCTCGGCGATATCGCCGTAGCTAATTTTAAGTTGTGCGGTCTTGCGTAATTTGAAGCTAACTTCTACCACGATAAAACGGGAGTTGTTTTTTAAATAACTATTGCGATAACTGAAATCGCATGCGGCATTACTTAGGCTAATTAATTCTGCGCGTTCTAAATCATAGACAGTGACTTGTTCGATAAAATCTTTAACCTCAACCCCATAAGCACCGATATTTTGTACTGGTGAAGCACCCACAGTGCCAGGAATTAAACTCAAATTTTCTAGACCATATGCACCATATTCAGAGCAGCTGGCGACAAAATTATCCCAGTTTTCTCCAGCCATGGCGCGCACTAGGTAAAATTCATCATCGACTGAACTGAATTCAATCCCTCGTAATTGATTGTGAATTACTAAACCCGAATAAAATTCTGGCACAATTAAGTTGCTACCGCCACCTAAAACAAAAAATTTAGCCTGAGTTTTAATTAACTCGGCTAATTGAGTTAGTTGCTCCAAATTATTCAAAACTGTGTAACTGCCGGCTTGAGATTTTAAATGTAAGCTATTTAGTGGGGTTAAATCGATATGCTGTTGGATGGTTAACATGCGTTATGCTCAAAAATGGTGCCCTCGACAGGAATCGAACCTGTAACTGCCCCTTAGGAGGGGGCCGTTATATCCATTTAACTACGAAGACATGCTGATTAATGTTTGCTCAATAATTTTAAGGCTTCTTTAATACCTTGACTTAGATCATTTAATTCTGGTAATTGCTTGATAACTTGGCCAATTTCTTTGCCATTATAACCCAAGCTCTCCAGCGCATTGCTGATATCTTTGCGAATAGCGGCTTCACTAGTTTGACTGCCTGCAAATAAACTACTATTGGGCATAAATTCAACTGGCGAATTGAGTTTATCTTTAAGTTCTAATAACATTCGTTCCGCCATTTTCTTACCAATACCAGGCGTTAAACATAAGGTGTTTAAATCCTCTTCTTCAATGGCTTGTTGCAACTGTTGACTATTCATGGTTGAAAGTAGCGCCAGTGCAATGCGTGGTCCAATTCCTGAAACTTTAATTAATTGCCGAAAACAGTCACGCTCGGCTTTCATTAAAAACCCAAAGAGCAAATGTGCATCTTCGCGAATTACTAAATGGGTAAATAATTTCACTTCTTGACCCAAGGCAGGGAGCTGCGCAAGATGCGAAATTGGCAAATCAACTTCATAGCCCACCCCCGCAACCAAGATTGTTGCATGGGGCGGGGTTAAATCAATTAATTTGCCAATTAAGTAACTAATCATAATTAAAAGGCTGGAATAACAGCGCCGTTATATTGCTGTTCAATAAATTTTTTCATTTCGGGTGAAGTCAAGGCTTTAGCCAAGGCTTTCATTTTAGGCTGATTTAATTCATCAGGCCGCACCGCTACGATGTTAGCAAAAGGACTATTTTTGCTTTCTAAAATTACGGCATCGCGAGTCGGTTTTAAATTAGCCAAGAGCGCGAAATTTGAATTAATCACCGCCAAATCAATTTGTTTACCCGCTAATGAACGTGGCAACATTGCTGGGTCTAACTCAACGATTTGCACATTGTAAGGATTTGCGGCAATGTCTTTTTTGGTTGGGTAGGCAACGCCAGCTTTAATTTTAAGTATGCCGTTGGCTTGTAGAATGTTTAATGCACGCCCTTCATTGGTTGGGTCATTTGGCACACCAATTTTGCTACCTTTGAGGATATCGGTGGCTTTCTTGCTTTGAATGAATTTAGCTTCTGAGCTCTTATTGGCATAAACACCCATTGGTTCTAAATGAACTTTAACTAGTGTGACTAAATTAGTGCCGTGATCTTTATTGTATTGATCTAAATATGGTTGATGTTGGAAGAAATTAGCATCCAATTGTTTTTGAGTAACCGCCAAATTAGGCGTAATGTAATCTGAAAATTCGGTTATTTTTAAATCATAACCTTGTTTAGCTAAAGCTGGTTTGATGAACTTTAACATTTCAGCATGTGGTACTGGCGATGCGCCAATTGTAATTGTTTCGTTGGCAAGCGCATTGAAAACACTCCCCGTTAAGCCTAAGGCTAATAATAATTTCACGCTGTTAAGCTTGATTTTACGTGTATTCATTACGTCTCCTAAATTAAAATTGATTAACGTTTACGGATAATGCGGATTAATAAGTCACCAAAAACTTGAATAACTTGTACCATAACTACCATTAGCACGACGGTAATTAACATTACATCGGTTTGGAAGCGTTGATAACCATAACGAATTGCTAAATCACCGAGGCCACCACCACCAACGGTACCAGCCATTGCGGTATAAGAGACTAGGGCAATTGCGGTAACCGTAATGCTAGCAATTAGGCTTGGAGTGATTTCTGGTAATAAAATATGCCAAATAATTTGCCAAGTGCTTGCACCACAAGATTCTGCCATATGGAAAATTCCGTTATCAATTTCTTTAAGTGCGTTTTCAACTAACCGTGCAAAAAAAGGAAATGCGCCAATAACTAACGGTGGAATTGTACCTTTAGCCCCGAGTGAAGTTCCAACTAACATGGTAGTTGCTGGTATCATCACGATTAATAAAATAATAAACGGCACCGAGCGTAATACATTGATAATGAACGATAATATGCTATACACCCAGGTGTTTTGTAATAAACGTCCTTTACTGGTGAGAAATAGAATTAAGCCAATTGGAATACCAATAACGGTGCTAAAAAATACCGCAAAACCGAGCATAAACAGCGTATCTAGGGTTGCTTGATTTATTTCGCTCCAATCCACGTTGCTCATTAAATCATTAATAATTTCTAATGCCATCGGTTTTCCGCCTTAAAAAATTAATGCACAATTTCATAATGTACGTTTAACTCACGCATGATGTTACCAGCTTTAGTTAATTGCTGTTCATCACCCTCAAATTCAATTAATAATTGTCCAAAAGGCATGTTTTTAATCCGACCTAATTCACCACGTAAAATACTAAATTCAATATCCGCACCTTTGGAGATTATATTTAAAATTGGCTGATAGGTCGCCTCACCAACAAATGACAGGAGCAAAATATGCTTATTTGAGCTTTTTTCAAATTTATAAAAGTGTTTGACTTGTTCTAGGTATTTATCTGACTCTTCTTCAATAATTAATTTACGCGTAAGGGTTTCTTTAGGATGTAATAAAATGTCAAAGGCATTACCTTGTTCAATAATTCGTCCGCCATCAATTACAGCAACTTTATCACAAATTTTACGCACTACTTCCAATTCATGAGTAATCAAGAAAATTGTAATATTTAATTTTTGATTAATTTCTAGCAATAACTCCAAAATACTGGAGGTGGTTTGCGGATCTAAAGCTGAAGTGGCTTCATCGCTAAGTAGTAATTTAGGTTTAGTAATCAATGCTCGGGCAATTCCCACCCGTTGTTTTTGTCCACCTGATAAACTGGCGGGGTATTTATTGGCAAAGTCACTGAGCCCAACCAAGGCAAGCATTTCATCGACGGCATGTTTAATTTCCGCGCGACTATGATTACCTTGTAAGGTCAACGGGAGTGCAACATTGGCAAAAATTGACTTAGAATTCAACAAATTAAAGTGTTGAAAAATCACCCCAATCTGCTGTCGTTCTTTGCGCAGCTCTTGAGCTGAAATCTGAGTTAAATCTACGCCATCAATAATGATCTTGCCACAATCTGGTTTTTCTAACAGATTCATACATTTCAATAATGTTGATTTGCCAGCACCTGATTTACCAATAATACCAAAGACTTGACCAGCTTCCACTTCAAGGTTAATATTCTCTAACACTTGATTGGTGGCTTTTTTATGACGATAGCTTTTGCTCAGATTTTCAATTTTTATCATAGTTATGTTACTACCTAGTCGCGGAAGTTAATAAATTGGAGTGGTAAATCAGTTACATCTTTTTTAAGTAATTCCATCACGCTTTGTAAATCATCACGTTTCGCACCACTAACCCGTACGACATCACCTTGAATTGTGCCTTGAACTTTAATTTTGCTATCTTTAATCATTTTAGTGATTTTTTTGCCTTGTTCTTGTTCAATGCCGTTTTTAACTTTAATAATTTCTTTAAGTTTATTGCCGCTAACTTTTTCAACTTTACCCTCAGCCAGTGAACGTGTATCAACGCCACGTTTGGTTAATTTACCAATTAGAATGTCTTTAACTTGGCTAAGTTGAAAATCATTATCCACGTGAATAGTAATTTCAAGTTCTTTTTCTTTAAATTCAATATTTGCATTTGAACCTTTAAAGTCAAAGCGATTAGCAATTTCTTTATTTGATTGATCTAATGCGTTGTTTAATTCGACTTTATTTACTTCTGAGACTACGTCAAAAGATGGCATAATTTACTCCTAAAACTAAAATATTGATTGAGCGCTACTTAATTTGAGCTGCTAACTTACACTGTTTGCTCGCTAGATTGTCAGAGCATTGAAGCGATCCAACTTGATTAGCGAATTTAGCTTTGGATTATAGCATAATTAGCTCGATAATTAGAGATTTTTGCTATGCAGCATAAATTTTTTTAGTTGGTTTGATTTTTTGGATGAAATGCAGTGTAAAGCTACGAATATTTATTCTAATAACAAAACTAACATATGTCATAGAGACTGTGTAGTTAGAATAGGGCTATTTGGATTGCTAATAACCTACTAAAATAGTCTGAAATGTTTATGCTATAATATCCGCTTGTAATTTTTAAGCAAGAAAGGATGTGCTAAATGCCAATAATTAAAGTTTTACCACATGAGGAGTTATGTCCAAATGGAGCTGAGTTTTCAGTTGAGAGTAATAAAAATTTATGTAAAATTTTGCTGGAACATGGCATCGAAATTGAGCATGCTTGTGAGATGGCGCGCGCCTGTACCACCTGTCATGTAGTTGTTCGAGAGGGTTTTAATTCATTAAACGAGGTTGATGAGATGGAGGAGGATTTACTCGATCGGGCTTGGGGGTTAACCTCGCAATCACGCTTATCTTGTCAAGCTCGCATGGGAACTGAAGATTTAATAATTGAAATACCTAAATATACGATTAATCATGCTAAAGAGGGTTAAGTGCGTGGCTCATGAATGCAGAGCAGTTGATTTATTAGGTAAATTTGTGGAGCGAAAGAATTGAGTAAAAAAGAAGATAAACATAGTGTTTTTTTAGCTCATGACGAAAGTGGCATTAGTGCACATGGTGACTCTGGGCATAGTAATATTGACCATCATGAGCATGATCATGCGCATGGTGAGAGCGGACACAGTCATGATCACGGGGCGATGTTGCGTGAAACTAGTGGCAAGGTTTTATTTTGGTGTTTGATTGCCACTTTTAGTTTTTCATTAGTTGAGGGCGTGAGCGGCTACTTGATTAATTCAATTGCTTTGCAATCGGATGCGGTGCATATGATGACTGACGCGGCTGGTTTAATGATTGCTTATTTTGCGAATGTAATTTCTAAGCGTCCAGCCACAACCAACTTAACTTTTGGCTATGGTAAAGCTGAGGTTTTGGGGGCTTTAATCAATTGTATGTTTACCACGGTGTTAACCATTTGGTTATTATTTGAAGTCTTTCAACGCTTTTTGGATCCGCAAGAGGTTCATGGCGCAAGTTTGTTCATTGTTGCCGCACTAGGGTTTTTAGTCAATGCTGTAATCGTGTGGGTGTTATCAAAAAATACTCATTCTTTAAATATGCGTGCGGCAATGATTCATGCGCTGGGGGATTTACTCGGCTCATTGGTCGCAATTGTTGCGGGGGCGATTATTTATTTTACTGGTTGGTCATTGGCGGATCCAATTTTATCTTTGGTGGTGATTCTGTTATTAATTTTCTCAAATGTTAATTTAATGAAAAAATCTGCGATTATTTTAATGGCAGGTGTGCCTGAGCATTTGGATTATGAACAAGTTGGTAAAGATTTGCTGGCTATTGATGGCATCTTGGATGTTCATGACTTGCATATTTGGTATATGTCGGCGAATCAAAGCGCTTTGTCCGCACATGTGGTGGCGTGTAACCCTGATGGGTGGTCAGAAATTCTCCGCAATTGTCAGAGAATGTTGCTGGAAAAATATAAAATAGATCACGTTACCTTGCAGCATGAATTTGATGATTTGAAATGTAAGGATATGGGCTGTTGTCCTGAGTAAGGGATATGGAGTTAAATTCTTAGTGTAAACCTCAAGCACTTATATTAAATTATGTAAGCTGGCTTAACGTTTAAGCAATTCTTGATTGTGGTGCAGATAAGAGAGTCTGAGTTTTAAACTAAATTAAATTTAGATGGGGATTGAAATGGCAAATTATATAACTGGAAATAAACAACTTGATACGGTTAAACATGCGCAAACCACTGCCGAATATATGGTCGCACGCTTGGTTGATTTAGGCATTGAACATTCTTTCTCTGTGCCAGGTGATTTTGCCTTTGCGCTGGATCATGCACTAATTTCCAATCCAGAGTTACATAATGTTATCAATGCGAATGAGCTAAATGCGAGTTATGCTGCGGATGGTTATGCTCGAGTAAAAGGTGCGGCGATTTTATGCACGACTTATGCGGTTGGAGAATTAAGTGCACTAAATGGTGTGATGGGTTCTAAAGCGGAAAATGTGGTAGTCTTTCATTTGGTTGGGACACCTGTAAATACGGCGGTGGCGAAACATAAACAGATTCACCATACTTTGGGTGATGGCGTATTTGGGCAGTTTTTCAATTTATCCGCCAGTGCAACGTGTGTTGCAGCGCTAATTACGCCTGATAATGCTCGTCGTGAGATGAACCGCGTAATTCGTGAGGCATTTAAATTTCGCCAACCAGCTTATCTAAGTATTTCATTGGACGACGGCGCGCGTCCTGTAACCGATACGACCCCTGAGGATAATTATTGTGGAAACTTAACGAGTCAAACCGAACAATTGCAGCAAGCTGCTGATTTGATTTTAACGCAATTGAGTAAAGCCAGTAAAGTAGTTGCGTTACCTTCAATTAAATTAGATCGTTTTGGCTTAACGCAATCAGCGCTGCAATTAATTGAAAGGTTAAACATTCCGTTTGTAATTATGCCCCATGATAAAGCGGTAATTACGCAAACGCATGCCAATTATGCAGGCTTTTATTCGGGATTATTATCAGATAATGGAGTCAGTGAATTAGTTGAAACTGCAGATTTAATTTTGGATTTAGGTGGGGTTTTCTGGTCAGATTTTAACACTGGTGGATTTAGCAATAATTTAGCCTTGAATAAGGTATTAACCTTAGCACCGAGCTTTGTTGAGAACCCAGCAAATTTTATTTCCAATGTTTATTTGGGTGAATTAATTGAGCTATTATTGACTAAAGTTAGCCCAAAAAATTATGTGCCGCAATTAGCCCACGACGAATTTAAGCCGATTCCAGTTAGCTCAGCTGAGTTAACCTTGAAGGCATTTTATTCACAGTTTGTCGGCTTTGTATCTGCTGAAGACATTGTGGTGATTGAAACTGGTTCATCGTCATTAAATATGGCAAAATTACCGTTACCTGCACAAGTGAAATATCACAATCAAACGTTGTGGGGATCAATTGGTTGGGCAACTCCAGCTACCTTAGGTGTGGCGTTAGCTGCGCCTGAGAAACGCGCTATTTTGGTAACAGGCGAGGGCTCACATCAATTGACCTTAAATGAAATTGGGGTAATGGGGCGCTATGCAATTAATCCAATTATATTTTGTTTGAATAATAATGGTTTTATGGTTGAACGGGCATTGGAGCTTGACCCCAATCCTGAGTATGACAATATTGCGCAGCTTAATTATGCACAGTTGCCACAGGTGTTTGGCTGTGCGAACTGGTTGACCTTTAAGGTTAGTAGTGAGTCAGAATTGGCCACTGCATTAGTTCAAGCGCGTAAGCATCCGCATGGTGTGTACATTGAATTGATAACTGGTACTTATGACTATGGCTCAACTTTAGATTTCTTTAATACGCATTTGAAAGCCATGTATAGTTAGACTTAAACAGTAGTGGAGTAAACTCATCGCGGGTTAATTAAAAAGGTATAACCAGTGAATTATTTAATAGATGATATTTTATTTTTTGCCAAAGTAGTTGAATTTAACACCTTTAAAGAGGCTGCGAATGAGCTTGAGTTAGCTGCTACCACTTTAAGTCGTAGGATAAATGCGCTGGAAGATAAGCTAGGCAAAAAACTGTTAATTACCACACGTGATGGCTTTCAATTAACGCCTTTGGGCCAGGAATTAGCCATACGGTTTAAGAGTTATAATGCACAAATTAGTAATGAGTTAACTAATTTGCTGAGTAATCAAGATAATTATTTGTATCATGTTAATTTATTATTGCCTGCGGTTGCATTCGTATTCTTATCACCGCTGCATATTAAGCGAATGTTAGAAAGTCAATCTAATGTGCGTTTAAATATTCACACCTTTAGTGGTTTTGAATTGCCTGTTGATTGTGAGAAAAAGTATGATTTAGTCATAACAGGTTATTTACCAGATACTAGTCAGTTTTATATTAAAAAGATTAATTCAATTAAGTCTGGGCTCTATTGTTCACCAGCTTATGTTGAGCGCTATGGAATGCCACAAACTCCAGATGAATTAAAATCGCATACTAATCGAATCGCCTGTTTACGTCCGACACTACAATTAATTAAGACTGAAACTGGGGTTAGCGAGCTAATTACGGATAATCCAGTGATTTCAGGAACCGTAATCAATACACTCGGCTTTTTGAATTCTGGGCATTTTATTGTTGAAAGTTCACAGCATGCGCGGATAATTTTACAGAAAGGTAATCTTGCGGTATTACCTGAGTATTTTGTTCATGAGTATATTGGTTATTTGCTAAAAAATTCAGCTAAACAGAATGATATAGTCGATAAAATTGAGCATGAGTTATTGACGGTATTACAGCATGCGTTGAACCAAATCAAGCCAAGTTAATCTTCTTTGATTGAGTTGCAAAATTGCAACCCATGCCTGCAGATTTGCAGCGCGTCTTTAAATTATAATCCCTCCTGAAATGAGAAGGATACACTGGATATTACGCCTGCGTATCTGTTTCATTAAATTTCAATAACATGTTAAGGAGGATTAAACATGAAAACAAATTTAAAAAAATTAACATTGGTTTTGATTACAACTGGTTTGGTGGCATGTAATAGTGGAACTACTGCGAGTAGTAATACTGCTTCTAGTTTAAATGGTAGCGAGCTAGCTACTAACGCAACTGCCGCAGACACTAAAGGCTCAATCAAGGTAATGGCAACAGGTCAAAAAACCGCCTATGCACCGCGTGATGATGGTGAGTTACAACCAGGTGGTGAAATCGCTGGGGTGCGCTTTGTCAGCGGTACTGGTGCCGAAGCTGATTGTATTATTGATAAAACCACCGGCTTTATGTGGCCAAAAAATGCTAAATTATTTGCTAAAACATCATGGGAAGATAACTTAAATAAAATTAATGCGATGGATAGCGATTCTGCGAGCACGGAATATAATTTATGTGGACATAAAGATTGGCGGATGCCCAATGCCAATGAGTTAGAAACGTTGGTAAATTATGCTGAGTCAAGTAATGCAACTTGGTTGGAAGCGCAAGGATTTGAAAATGTTGAGCGTAAAGATATGTATTTTACTTCAACTTCATATAATCTTGGACAGTCCTGTGCACATGACACGGCATTTACTACCAGCCTTGATTCGGGAATAACTGGTGGACGGAATAAATCTAAAGTTGGTGCACCTACCGCTGAATATTATTTCCAGTATGCTATACCTGTTCGTACGGCTGATAAAGATGCACCTTATCAGGTTCCAGCAACTGGGCAGAATAAGGTAATTCATCAGATATCTGCATTATGTGATGGTGGGATTAATTATACTTCCCCAACTGGCTCAGATGGTGATTTACAGATGGGTAAAAAAATTCCGCAAAATCGCTTTGTTAGTATTTCAGGTGGCGAATGTATCAAAGATAGCCTAACTGGTTTGGTTTGGACTAGTGATGGCACCTCACAATCTCCAATTCTCCAAAATGCTTATGATGCGATGGGAACTGGCGTTAAGGCGAATGGAATTATCTGGGATAATATGAATCAATATGGCGTTCCATCCGCTAACCAGAAAAAACTCTGCGGACTAAGCAATTGGCGCTTACCAACCATTCGTGAAGCTCGTTCGTTGTACAATTATAACGCAAACGACAATACGGCTGCGTTAAATGCTAGTGGCTTTAGCCTTGATACCCTTAGCCGTACTGGTTCCTCGTATCTTACCTCTACGCCATTTGCCTATAAAGGGCCACGTTCGACTAACTTAAGTAATGTTGGAATTTCGGCGTGGGACTTACAATTAAATACCAATCTTACTGGTGATGAGGGTGATGGTGGTGATCAAGGTGTTATGAAAAATCGCGATTTACGCAATGCCTTATTAGTTTCAGGTGGTCAAACTATTAAACCAGCTGCACAAATTAAACCCGCCGCAACGGATAAAGTAATTTTCATTACCCAAAATGGTTATAGTAATTTTAATGGTGTGAGTAGCGCGGATGCAATCTGCAATGCTGAGGCGAAAAAAACTGGTAGTTTGATTAATAAAAAAGCGGTTTTTAAAGCCTTATTAATTGCGAGTAATCGTTATCCGTGTAACTCTAACGGTGTGTGTGGTATTAGTGGTTTTAATGATTGGCCTGTACAACCTGATACAACCTATACTACTGCGGGAAATAATGGCAAAATCACTAGTAACGTAAATGGTGTATTTCAAAGTTATCCAGCGATGTTGATTCGTGATGAATTTGGTTATGCTCAAAATCGTTTTTTCTGGACAGGAATTAACGGTGTTCTAGTTGGAGAAAGCTCGACTTTGGTGGGGTGGTCATATGCCAATCAGGATGCTAACTGGACTGAAGTGGTTAATGGAAAGTCAACGTCAACTATTAGCGGAGCATGGAGCAAATATGCTGATTTGACGGCTAATGATTGGACTTTCACAAGTAGTGTTTCTTCCGCTGGAATTGGTGATAATGGTTATTATCCAGATTCTCAATTTGGTGATAAGCATAAATCGGTTAAGTCTGGTTTTGGTTATGCAACTAAAAACGCAACACTCTTTGATTCAATTAACCGCTGGACGGTTTCAAGCAGCCAGCAAACTGGTTGGGTGAGTTCTTCATATTGGACTGGTCCGCAAACACATATCATGTGTGTACAACAATAGTTTAATTTGGTCGCTAGGGCAGCAGCTGGTGGCTGTCTTGGTGATTAATGAGTGCTGTTTTAGCCGATTAAGGTAATTTATTCGACACAATTTAATTACACGCGCTTTCGAATTAGTTGAGTTCGGTAAAGTTGTGATGTAGTTGAATTTTTACAAAAAGGAACATGACGTTAAAACAACAACCTAAAATACGAAACATATTTGTACTGCTCACTTTGGCCCTGGGGTTAGTTGCTTGTCAGGGTAGCTCATCTGAAAATAATGAACCAACGCCTGTATCCACGCCAATACCAGTTGCACCACAAGGTACTTGGAAGCAATATTCGGTGCAAAGTTTTGGTAGTGGTAGTGAACTTGGTTTTGTCAATTTTATGACAGCATATAATAATCAATTGGCAATAGCAGGAACCAATACCAGTATGCAGCCAATACTAATTCTTTGTAGAAATGCTGTAAGCTCGTGTGGGAATTTTACGAGCTCAGGATTGTCAAATGTTCAATCTATTTCAGCCCTTGAATTTGATAGCAATAATAACTTATATGGAACTTTTGTGGTTCCACAAAATTTAACCATCAACCCAACGCGGGCGAATGTAATGAAACTGCCTGCTGCAACTGGAACGTGGTTGACTTTTAATTCAACCAATGGGATTGGGCTTGGCTTAGACGTATCTAATTTAGGCATATTATCCTCATCGTCATTCGCAATTCCGTCACCAGGCTTTGGTTGGGCACATTATGGAAGTGTATTTCTGTATGATGCAAATGATAATGAAATTGCGCATAGTATTAATCATGATGCTGGCGCACTGAGTTATGTCACCAGTGATGGTTTAGGTAAAATTTATGTAGCGGGGATTGGTTACTATGATGACGTGCGACCATCTGAGGGGAGTCATGTTTGGACTTGGAATTACAAAGAATCTGATCCAAATTTAGCCTTTAATAAAATTGAATCCTCAGGTGTGCAGTTTTCAATGATTAATGGTATGACCAGTAATAACGCTGGGTCGATTTACATTAGCGGTCAAGATCAACTCTCGGTGACTCATGTTTGGCAATATAATGGTAGCAAATTGCAAGATTTAGCCTTTCCTGGTTACACAATTAGCTCGCTGAGTTATATGCCTGAGGGTAATTCTGGCTATATTATTGTTGGTGGTGTGGATAATGATTTTAATGGTCAGGTTTGGAGTTACAATCTGCAGATTGAATCGTGGGCTAAGTTAGATGTACCGAGCAGTAGTAGTATTGGCGTCGTAACCGTTGATTCTTCTACCAATAAACTTTATGTATCAGGGCAAGATCAACGTGGAACTAATCGAGTGTGGACATTTTTTAACTAACGGGATGGATAAATGAAAAAATTAACTTATAGTGCACTTGGTTTTGCGCTTTTGGGGGCAAGTAATTTAGTTTATGCGCTAGATTGTGCTAGTCAAAATCCACAAGGTCCACAAGCTATTTTGGAATGCATTGCAGGTAATCATGGGCAAACAGCTGAAACTTATTGGAATAATATATTATTTAGTTCTAGTATGGCGTTAGACAAATTTTGCCAGACTAGTTTACCGAGTGATGCAACTCAAGCACAGAAAGAAATGTATGTAGTCGGGTGTAGCGTTCAAAAAGGTAGTTATTTTTCTTATGCTAATTTTATCGCGGCTGATCAGGCCATGCGCACCAAGTTTGGTAGTAATTACACATTCTTACGCAGTAGTGACTACACAATCAATCTCAAAGAATTTGCCAATTTCTTGGCTACCTTGGCACAAGAAACCACGGGGATGATACCTGGAATGAAGAATCAAAACGATGGACTTTATTTCCGTTATGAAAATGGTGCCTTAGGTCCCAATGCTTGTTATGATTATTCTGCTAATCCGACGGATCGCGCTGGAACGCAAGGTCGCAATTGTGCTAATCTTGGTTTAAGTAGTTATAAGACTGGATATTATCCAAAATCTTCATATGTCGTGGCAGTTGATTCAACAACACCAAGTAATGTTTATACTGGTTATGTTTTTGATGGTGATGGTGAATATATGCTAAATACTTCGCCGATATCAATTATGTTTCCAGGCATCCCTGAGATTATTGCTTCTTTGCCTCAATACAAAGATGTTGCCACTAAATTACTCAATCCGTTAGTAGTTGCGAGTTGGGGAAATACTTTAAGTGGCTTCCAATGGCAATTCATGAATCAGACGATAGATCCTGGTTATTGGATTGGAATGGGTAATTTGCAATTAACTGGGGATAGTATGACTAAATTCTTTGGTTGGTATAGTCAAAGTTTTGCGAATACACCAGTTGTAACTAGCAGAAATTTACAAGATTTTGTTAAGCAATATTTGCAAGATGGTGTTTTGGCTTGGGAAGGCGGGTTGTGGTATTGGATGTATCGTGTGAATGGTTATGGCCTACCAACATTACACAGTATTATTTCTGATTCACCTAAAGCTGCTTGTCATGATATTGCTATTTCAACGATGATGGTGAATGGCGGTTGTAATAATTACATCAACGAAGATGGCACTGGGCGTAAGGCTTACTATCAGTTTTTTCTGGCTAAATTTGGTATGACTATGACAGCAGTTCCATATGAATTGTATGGTCAAAGTTATAACAGTTTGCAATGCAACGATCAAATTTATGAATATTGTAAGTAATTTAGCGCTAGGTAGAAATTTTATGGAGTAAACGTCTATAGTTTTTACGTGGCGTTGCATGAAAAAAGGTGTCGTAACGACACCTTTTGCTAGTTGAGGTGCGCCAGACATGGCGCACATCTAGGCGGTGCAAGTCCGCTGTTAGCCCCGTCGATGGGAATAATGAGCCTATGCAAGGGTGTTTACCGTGAGGTAGAATCTGAAGGAAGCAAATGGCGTAGTTTGGTTGTGACGAACAGGAATCACATAGTAGGCTACTACATCGGGT
>JACCDZ011377089.1_pt1 | contig 15078 bp, 13 predicted proteins | sample 7449551 | NCBI WGS metagenome assembly JACCDZ01 (sample SAMN15323452, study PRJNA562643) | freshwater metagenome | isolation source: river surface water | place: USA:Blue River Watershed | collected 2017-08-18 | reverse complement strand
GTTATTAATATTAGAACAGAAGCGGAAAAATATTGCTCAAAATGGAACATACCATTGATAGTGAGTGAGGAATATGATATTCAATTCGATAAGATAAAGAAACATTGGAATGAAACGTGAAATTTATTTTAACATGGAAAGATCGTAGTTTACCTTTGGGTGATGAACCTTATTTTCTAAACTTAGATCGTGTCTTAATAAGATACTTTCATACTTTAGATAACATAGATGAGAACAATCCTCTATACTCATCTTATAAAGCAAATGATTTTAAGATTGTTGATGAAAACTATCGTGAGTTTCCAAAAAATATACTATTAAAAATACAACAGTCTGGATTGCATCCTTACGTTGCTACGGCGCTATTAAACTATCAAAAGAGTTACAATACGATAATTCACACAGAAAAAAATATTCCAATAAATGAAATTAAAGACAAGATTAGAGTTAGTAGTGATATATTTTTATGTAACTATGACGATGCTATTTTTGTAAAAATGACATATCCTCAGGTTATTTTGACTGATATAACCTACCAAGTTTCAATATTATCTGAATGTAAAGATCAATTCAGAAATTACATAGAAGAGAGACTTTTGTAAAAGCCCCTCTCTCTGAATCAATAAAAAATATGATTTCCTATTCTCATTCCCTTTCTTTTAAGGGATGTGAAGAATAAGTGTGGAATATCTCCATTTTTCTTATTAACATATTCTCTAGCAATAGTCTGAGCATTGATCCAAGCTTGTCCACGAGGCGCTGAATAACCCTTTCCTATAAAAGAGAATTGTCCTTTTTGATAAAGGACGGCGCACGGTGATTTAGGAAATCGTGGTGAATTAACACGATTAATAACCACAGATGCTACTGCTCGCTGACCTTGGAGTGATTCCCCTCTGGCCTCATAATAAATTGCAGTTGCTAAACAATGAATTTGCTTAGATGGTGCAGAATTTGATACCACTTCGGCTCTGGCTTCCAACTTTTCAGTAATAGAAGCTTCTTTTGCATTTACTCCTACCGTCATAAGCATTAGGGTTAACGCGGTCACTAATTTAATCAAAACATATACCTCCATGTTTGTTGAAATGTTATTTAACGGTATGACAGGTAATTTGACCAGCATTTTTTGTTATAACGTGGCATTAATGGGATAGAATGATTAAAAAAAGATATTGCAGTTTAAAAATATATACCTTACAACCAATTTATCAACAACGGTTGATCTTAGTAACACAACAAAACAGGTAAACAAATGTCTATTACAGCTTTAGAAAATTTCCTTTCATCCCTTTCAAGTAAACCAATTCTTCATGTTAATGGTAGTAATCATCAAGGTGCTGTATTAACTGTAGATTTTGGTGAGAAATCATCTGAAATAAACACAAATGTAATTATGGAACTTTCTGATCTAATGAGGAATGCGACATTAAACATGGTAAAACGCGCTAATAACGTTAAAATTAATCATGATTCATCACATGGAATTTTTTGGTCATCCGCATTTTAATGTCATAAATACATATAAAGGAGTGTGTTTATGAGCCAATTCCATTGTTCTTTTTGTGGAAGACCATCCAACGAAGTGAAAAAGCTAATAGCGGGAGATAGCGCAATGATATGTGATATGTGTATTGAAACATGTTACGATACTATAACATTAACTGATATAGAACCCGATAAATCTGATGAAATTGATATACCATCTCCAAAAAACCCATCTCCTCGGGAAATAAAAAACTTCTTAGATCAGTATATTATAGGCCAAGAATCAGCAAAAATGATCGTATCGGTTGCAGCCCATAATCATTATAAGAGACTGTCTATAAACTCTGATGAAATTGAAGTCACTAAATCAAATATATTAATGATTGGCCCAACAGGATCGGGAAAAACATTAATTGCGGAGACTTTAGCTAAGTGTATGAATGTTCCGTGTGTATTATGCGATGCCACTTCATTAACTGAAACCGGGTATGTTGGTGATGATGTTGATGGATTAGTGTCAAGATTATTCGCTTCATCGGGTAATGATAAATCAGCTACTGAAATGGGGATAATATTCATTGATGAAATTGATAAAAAGCGAACAAAAAAATCAGAATCGAGAGATATATCGGGAGAAGGTGTTCAACAAACGTTGCTTCGACTTTTGGAAGGAACAGATATCATTGTTGGAAAACGTCACGGAAACGATGGTATAAAAATCAATACAAAGAATATTCTCTTCATATTATCGGGAGCGTTCGTCGGATTAGATACCATTATAAATTCTAATAAAACACGAATAGGTTTTTCACAATCAGTAACCACTGAAGAACTAACCAAAGATATAAAATCAGAGCATCTTACTAAATTTGGTATTATTCCCGAATTGGTGGGAAGAATGCCTATTATTGCCCCACTGGAAAAACCAACAGAAGATGAACTTATTGAAATATTAACGTCTCCCAAAAATGCAATAATAAAACAATTCCAAGCAATGTTTATGGCCGAAAAGGTTGATTTATACTTTGATGAAGAAGTGTTACGTGAAGTAGCAAGAAGAGCCATCAAGGATGATACTGGTGCAAGAGGTTTGCGAGGAGTCATTGAGAAAGCTCTTATGAAAATTCAATTTGATTTACCAGAACTAGTGGATGCAGGTTTGGAAAAAGTTATTGTCGATATTAATAGCCTAGATTCAGGAGAAGTGTTGAAAGTTTTTGGAAAAAAGTAATTGAACAATAACGTTAAAAGTAGTATTATTTAATACCTAATAAAAAGGATAATAAAATGGGTAAAAGTTTAAAGAGTTTCGAAGGAAAAATGGGTCTTGCTGTTGAGGTTAGAAATAATAATGTAGATGCTGCGATTAAGATTTTCTCTCGCAAAGTCAAGCAAGAAGGACTCTTAAGAGAGCTAAAAGAGCGTTCATTCTACGAACCACCAAGTGTTGAAAAAAGACGAAAGAAAAGAGAAGCACAAGCCCGAGCAAGAAAAGCAGCTAAGGAAGTAATATAATGGATGAAAGTTTACTCACCATTGAAAAAATAGAAGTGAAACCACCCAGATTATGGGTGGTTAAGCTTTGGAATGATGATTTCACGCCAACAGATTTTGTTGTGTATATTTTGGAAACCGTGTTCCAAAAAAATGGAGCCGAGGCTGAACAGCTTATGTTCAAGGCTCATAATGACGGTTTTGCTATAGTTGGTATTTACACTAAAGAAATTGCCGAAACTAAAATGATCAATACACATACATTAGCAAAGGCTCATGGACATCCGTTAAAAGCATCAATAGAAGTTTCTTAATAAGTAATTAACGCTCTCATATTTTCATAAATAAATAAAACACAATGAAAGTGAGAATATGAGCAGACCAAAACCAATTATATTACTAAGTCATACTAATTCAACGACATATAAAAGCGAACAAATATTAGAAGCAGAATTTGTATATGCAGTATATTATAAAGAAAAGCCTTTTAATATGAGATCAATGAGCAGTTTAATTGACTATCCCGGCCCTAAATATAAGAAAAGCGTGTTCCTTAACAGTGGTCATGCATTTAATTTAGCCGAAAGATTAAATAAAATGTTTAGAACTACTGATTTTGAAGTATTCAAGCTTAACAAAGGTGAAAAAATACATGAGGTCGAAGAGGACGATTGAAGAATTACTTGAAATTTGGGATAACAACCCATCTTTTACTTCATATCGCTCAAAAATTAAATCAAGTTTCCCTGAATTAGATTGTTTATTTGATAATTCCCCATTCTCATATTCAGAAAGCCTTTGGTTGTATATTAACGACATGGATTCCCCGCCCAACTGCCGTTGTGGAAAAGTATTAAAATACATTGATAAATCATCTGGCTATCGAAAATATTGTAGTCATAAATGTTACTCTTCTGATGAAGAAATACCTATAAATCGTCAAAAAACCATGCTTGATCGTTACGGAGATGACTATTCCGATCAGATATATAAAAAAGTAAAGCAAACAATGCTCACGAAATACGGAAAAGAGCATGCCTTAAATGTCGATGAATTTAAGGAAAAAATGATACTGACTTCATCAAAAAATGATAAAACTGCTATAGTAAAAAAAGCAAAAACAACCATGTTGCAACGATATGGAGTAGAGTCAATATGGGATGTTGATGGTATTAAGGAAAAAGTTAAAAACAACAACAAACAAAAATATGGAGTCGATTATCCAATTATGCTGGATAATAATAAAGTGGTTAAAAGGATTAAATCTTACCATAGATTAAGAAATAAATATGATTATGAACTGCTAACATCATTTGAAGATTATTCTGGAATTAATCCATCGACTGGTGGAGGTATACTATTATGGAAATGTAACACATGCTCATATGAATTTGAACAATATGTTCAGAATATTCAACCAATGTGTAAAAAATGTAATCCATCCTTTAAATCATCTAAAGAGAACGAAATATCTGAATTTCTGTTAGACAACAATATCACTATGATAGTAGGTGACAAGAATATAATAAAACCTATGGAAATAGACTTTTATTCAAATAATACAGGAATAGAGTTTAATGGAACGTATTGGCATTCTGATGATAAGGTGGATAAGGATTATCACTTAAATAAAACTAAAGAATGTTTAAAGAACAACATTAGGTTAATCCATGTTTTTGAATATGATTGGGATAATAAAAAAGAAATAGTGAAATCAAGAATATTATCTATCTTTAATAAAAATGAAAGAATATTCGCAAGAAAGTGTGAGATAAAAATTATATCAGCGAGTATTGCAAATGAGTTTTTCAACGAAAATCATCTAAGTGGAAATTGTGCATCTTCTCTAAGATACGGTTTATATTATAATGATGAATTGGTTGCTGCCATGTCATTTGTTAAAAGTAGGTATAATAAAAAATATCAATGGGAATTGGCTAGGTTTGCAAACAAGTTATATACTAATGTTATAGGTGGTGCATCCAGATTATTTAAATATTTTGTGAAAATTGAAAATCCGAGCAATATAATTTCATACAGTGATCGATGTTGGGGAGAAGGTGATCTTTATTTACAATTGGGATTTGTATGGTCTCATGATAGTCCTCCTAATTATTGTTATATCAAAGGTAATAATATATTAACAAGAGTATCTGCGCAAAAACATAAGTTATCAAAACTGTTAAACGAGTTTGACGAAAATGATACTGAATATAACAATATGCGAAATAACGGATATAAAAGAATTTTTGATTGTGGTAATAAGGTATTTTATGCGAACTTCACATAAAAACCAGAGGTTATATATTCTTTCTATAATAAAAAAAGAAATATTTGATAAGCGGAAAGAATGGAATATTGAAGAAACGGATGATAATGCCCTTAAAGAAATATTTGTAGATGATAGAGATTATGGGAGTTTAAATCTTACTCGTATAGGATATGAAGAATTATCCAAACATTTCCCAATATGGAAAATCCAATATTCAGGCCATTTGAGATTTGGTGATCAGCATTACCTGATGAAATCGAATTATCCTTATTTTATAGAAGTTGGTTACATTATAACGTTTGACGAAATTTTAGGAACTGCTTTTTTAATGGCAGGTGATTTTGATATGTTGAAAAAGATGAATCCGTTATAAAAAAAAGATTGACAATATTAAGTTTGTCGTCATATAGAGGTTCATCCAATGATCAACTTGGAAATTAATGGAGTTTTTAATGTCATCAGATACAGCAACAGTTATTGAAGTCACCCCTGAACAAACCCGAGAAATGATGAAGATTCATTTTATCTCTCGTGAGGCTGCATTCTTTTGGGGGCCTCCCGGTATTGGTAAGTCCGCACTAGCTCTTGAAGAGGCTAATGATCGGGGTATCGCATTTGTCGATGTTCGTCTATCACAGATGGAACCAACTGATATTCGTGGTATTCCAATGAAGATCGAGGAAAATGGCAATACCACTGGTATGGCATGGACTCCTCCTATTATCTTCCCTCGTGATATTGATGTCACTCGTGATATGGTCATTGAGGCCATTGAAACAAAGGTTGGTTTTACCACCACTAATCCAAAGGGCACAAACAACATTCACTATTGTAAAGAGCCTGCTGTTTCAGTAGTATCTATCAATCCTGAATACAAAGCATCACTCGTGGAACATGGTCCAGACTCTTTTGTAGTCAAGCTTGAAGATCGTGATGGTAATATTGTTGCTGGTAAAATTCGTTACACTATCAAGGGTGAAGTAGAAGCTATTCTTGCCTTCGAAGAAATGAATTCTGCTCCTCCATCAGTTCTCGCGGCCTGTTATCAGGTTGTTCATGATCGTCGGATTGGTGAATTTGAACTCGGTAAAAAGGTTATCATTTTTGGTATGGGTAACCATGAAACTGATCGTGGCGTTACTTATAACATGCCAACGCCATTGGATAATCGTTTCACTCACTATAATGTGGTTCATAACTTCAATGATTGGCAGAAGTGGGCAATTCTCAATAACAAGAATCCTGAAGTGATTGGTTTCCTGACTGCGTTCCCAGATCGTCTTTTCGATTTTAATTCCAAGAAGTCTCGTCGTGGTTTCGGAACACCGCGTTCATGGACACGTCTTGGTAATATCATTGACACAACCGAAGGCTCTGGTATTATCCTAGACAACGTTTCCATGTTACCTGTGGCAGTAGGAACAGTGGGTCAGGCTTCTGGTAGTCTTTTTACCGAGCATCGTAAGAAGGTTAAAAATCTACCTTCATCGGAAGATATTTTGTCTGGTCGTGTAAAGAAGCTTAATGGGAAGGTTGATGCATCACTAGCATTTACCCTAACTACCACTCTTCTTTCCATTCTCAATCAAGAGAGTTCTTCACTTGAATCCAAGGGTATTAGTGATCCTAATTCTCCAGAGCGTAAAGAATGGCATGCTCGCATCGATAATTACCTGACTATGGCATTGGATAGCTTCCAGCCAGAAGTTAACATCATGGGTGTTCGGACTGCTGTAGGTATTCTTAAAATGCCTATCAGTATCAAGCACAGTGTTTTGTTCAAGCAGTTTGCCTCGAAATACCGTGATGTTCTTATCGATAACGAGTAATTGGTATCGATTGAGTATTGATCTTCTAAGAGGCCTGAAATCAGGCCTCTTTTTAGTTGACATATACTGATATCGATATAAAGTAATTTCACATATAGGAATTAAAATTGGATACTACGAACTTTTAACTTAAGAATTAGTATTCTATCGAAATATGTATTGCCATATTGATGATAGTGAGATATAGAGAATTATTGGAGATAAATTATGAATGACTTACCAAATGATCCTGTTCAGCTTTCAGTAGTGAAGGCCACTGTTGGCCTTCTATTAAATCGAGCGTTTTACGGACAAATCGTATCCAACCTTAAAACGGTGATTTTGGAAGATGATAGTTGGTGTGGAACAGCCTGCACCGATGGTGATACCATTTATTGGAATCGTGAGTTTGTCAAGAAACATACCAAACAAGAGTTAATGTTTATTGCGGCTCATGAAATTCTCCATGTTCTCTATGGTCATGTCGGTAAGCTTAATCGTCGTGATCCCGATATCTTTAATATGGCAACGGACTATCTAGTCAACTACACACTGGTTAATGACATTTGTGCAAAATCTGGTAAAGATAGTTGCGCCAAAATTCCAGATTGTGGTCTATATGATGCACGATTTACTGATGAAATGACAACAGAGGAGATTTATCAAATCCTCAAGGATTCATCAGTTGAAATCAAGGCTCCTCTGGATTTTCATATTCTCAATCCCGTCAACAAAAAGAATGATGATGAACAGGATGGTGATTCATCTGGTGATAGTGATGGTGATAATGAGGGTGATGGTGACGATGAGGGTAATGGTGGAAATTCGCAAGAAGATGGCGCTGGAGATGGTGAAGGCGGAAGTGGTAACAATGGTGACAAAAATGGCAAAAGCAACGGTAAGATTACCGTTCTTGGCCGGAATGGTCCTCCTCAACTAACTGCTCGTGATCTTGAGCGTATTCAACAAAAGATTGTTGGCCATGCTATCCAAGCGGCTATGGCAGTTGGTGCAGGGAATGTTCCTGCCGGTGTAATGCGTCGTAATGGTGAGATTATTGAACCTAAGATCGACTGGCGTTCAAAGCTTGATTCATTCCTTCGTTCTTCCATTCGTGATGATTTCACCTTCCAGAGGTTATCTCGTCGGGATATGGGTTCATTTATTCTTCCAGCATCTGATATTGTTGAAAAACCAAAGATTCACGTAGCTGTTGATACTTCTGGATCAATGTCAGAACAAATGCTTCGAGATATCTTCTCCGAAATCAAGGGTATTATGGAAACCTTTGAAGATTTCGAACTGTCTGCTTGGACATTCGATACTAAGGTTTATGGACATAAGACTTTTACTCCTATGAATCTTAGTGAGATGGATGATTTCGTTGCAACTGCCAAGGGCGGCGGTGGAACAATGTTTGAATGTAACTGGGATTTTATGAAGAGAGAAGATATTTCTCCTGATCGCTTAATTCTTTTTACGGATGGATATCCATGTGGAACATGGGGTGACGAACATTATTGTGATACTCTGTTTGTTATTCATGGTAATACAAAAATCGTAGCGCCATTTGGTGAGACTTGTTACTACGATGCACCAGAACTTTAAAGAACTCATTCCATTTAATGATAGAAAAATACCGTCATTCGGTATATCATTAAAGGTAAGCTAGACATAGACTATGGATTGCATAAACGAACAGCATTTAATAAAGCAAAGATGGCATCTTCATTAAAGCCTGTTACAGTATGTGGACTTAATGAAGATGATAAAATAATTCACACATGGATTATTTTTAAAAAGGTAATAAAAAAAGTTTGACAATCGATATTATGTTTATGGCGACACTAATGAATTTCTCATAAATTTAATATAGTAAGTTTGGTTATGATACAACGCCTATTTAAGTCATATGCTATTAGTATTGATCATTTAAGAGATAGAATACAACAACTTAGGATTAAATACGGAACTTTTCTTGGATTGAAGAGTAGTAGCATTTAAGAAACAGTATTCTATCAAATATAGGGATTTATTGGTGTAAAATCTATTGACAAATGAAATACCATTTGTTATTATGTATTGATGAAGAACGATACCACTATGTTGAACTTCATTCTTAGAACTGATCGAATAGTGGATTCGGACTTTTAAATAAGTCGCTGGAGGGAATATCCCTTTGAAGGTATGAATGATCACGAGAATGGCTCTTGAGAGCCATTCTCAATATAGAGATAGTTCATCGTTCTATCTGAAAGGCACTTAAAACCTTTCTATTATCTCCACCTTTATTTTCAGCATCAAACAGTTCACCATTTATTAATGACATCGCATGTCCATCAGTAGATATATAATATACTCCTCTTCTATGAGTATTGATAAAATTCATCACATTTATATTTTGTGGTATTTTTACGGGAATTAATTGCAATCCTCTCTTTTGTAAATACTCTATCACCTGTGTATTATATACGGGAACGATACCCGCATTTCTTATTTCTTGAATGTGAAAAAATCGTGCTATAGAGTTTATAGTAACTGCTGTGCAACGATGCAATCCGCCCTCAGGAGCTTCGCATATACTGCATATGTTTTTATCAGACGTTGATAGTATCTTGTTTTCAATCTTCGCTTTTGCATCAATTAACTTCTCAATATATCCACCATTTCTCAACACTTTAAATGTTAAATTTTCAACAGATTGTTCACCAGATTTATCAAGGCCTCGCTGTCTTAGCTCTCTTATGTTCTGTAAAGTTTTTGATATCTGTTCATAATTATGAGTTTTTATAACACTCTCGATTTCATCAATCAATGCTTCAACTTTATTATTGATGACGCTATCATTATTGTCAAATACCTGCTTAGATGGCTTCTTAAGCCATTTATTGTGTAATAAATCGTATATACCTGATGCCGTAACTGGTTGATTAACATCCTCTGGGTATATCTCTATATTGTATCCTTTCGCTTTAACGTCATGATGAAGAATGTTCCATAATGTCTTTTTTGTTAATAAAAGCTCAGATAGATAGTTTTTGTCATGATAGTCAACTACAACATGGATATCACAATCAGACCAATCATTAAAGTTATATGATGCATTTGATCCTGTGAATATTATTTTTTGAATATCAACTTTTATTCCTATAAACTCTATGAAGTTCATTGCTGATTTAAGAAAGGATAATTTGACATCATCAAATAGAGTGTTATCATCTTTCCATAATGACTTGTTTAGTGTGTCTTTTGTTTTTAGCTTATATATTTGTTGATAGATGTCCATTATATATTTATATTATTGCGATATATAACACCATCTGGTATCTAATGAATATGATAATAACATTTAAAGATGGATTCGAAATAGAAACAGATTCTATCATTTCAGAAAGAAATATCGCAGGAGAAAATCCCGGAATAAAGACATTTTCTAATGAAATTGACTATACGCAGATAACCGAAAAATACAAATGGATCAAAGATAATTGTGTTTCCGATGTTAGAATATTCAGAAAAAAACAGAGAATATTTGTATTCGAAGATCAAACAGAAGCTATAGCATTTGAGCTAACTTTCATGTGAATTATATCCGTAGTTAATGGTTAAATAATACCCGTATATTATTTTTTATATAAATAAGAATATACAATATATGAGGTAAAAAGTGCCAGAAATCGGTAAAGGTCGGGTTTCTCCCGAAACAGGTGATATAACCTACAATAACAATTCCAAAACGGTTTCTACAACTACGACTCCGATATCTTCTGGTTCTGAGATGCCTGATATTTCTGATATAAGAAATAGGGTCAATTCTTTAGAGTCTCGTATTGCAGAATTGATTTCTCAATATGGATTGATATCAGAAATGGTATCTCGTGTTAATTCTATTGTGGAAACTAGAACCTCAAACGATAGTGACATTTTAGATTTACTCAATAGCTTTGATCCGTTAGTTGATACCGTTGAAAATAATACACAGATAATTACTTCAATAGGTGATGAGTTAACGGCATTACAATTATCAGTATCTGAAATAGATAATAGTAGTAATGCTACTAATGCTAGTGATATCTCTTCTTTAGATAGCAGAGTTGATGTCATTGAAAACTCTCTATTACAAATAACTACCAATATAGGAAATATAAATCTTGCGATAACAAATGCATTGGATAGTATTTCATCAAAAGCTGAACAAGTAGGATTGGATGCAGTAGCGGCTAGTATCCTCACAAAAGCTAATAAACAAACCAGAATTAATACAGGTGGACTACTTTCAGGTGGGCATGATTTCTCAAGTGATTTTAACTTAATCGTTCCTAAAGCCAGCAGAGAAGAAGTTGAGGATGCGGTAATAGATAATAAAGCAGTTACTCCAGCAAGTTTGATTGGAATAATTGATGAGATCAGGAATATTGAAAAGCCAATTGGTATCGGAACCACCAACATACTCAATACCAGAATGTGGATTCCCGGAACCACAGGAAACCAAGGACGGTTTACAGAGCTAAAAACATCATCAGCGGCACAGAATTTTGTAACTTTAAAAAGTGGACCAAATGATAAAGTAGAACCTGTATGGACGGCAAGAAGTAGCGCAGGAGCAGTCAGCATAGCTGATGATATCAATGGCGGTTTTGAATATATTTTTAATGATGTTGATGATAGATATAATCCTAAGCAATCATATCGTTTCTCTCTATACATCAAACAGGATGATAACAATGGTAATATTAATTTCGGTTGTGACGAAACAGTTAACTATTTGAACAATTCACAAGTCGTTAATCCAATGTTCTTAGAAAGTATTGTATTACCAGAATCGAACAAATGGTATCTGCTAGTCGGTGTTATATATGGTCACACATATAATGGAGCATCTGAAAATATATCTGGTGTTTATGATCCAGAAACTGGGAATAAAGTATTAGATGGTAATGATTTCAAAGCCAGAGCGGGTGCTGACTTTCAAAAAATAAGAATAGTAAGAGAGGATGTTACTATAGCATCAAGTAGCATTTATATAGCAAGACCTAGAGTCGATATCATAACTGGTGAAGAACCATCTATAAATCAATTATTTGGGCATGCATCAGATATAACAAAGGTTGATAAAGAAACCAGAGTTGATGGTGAAGGTTTAGTTAAAGGCGGTGGGACATTAGATAGTAATGTTGTTCTGACAGTGGAAGCAGCTTCTAAACAAGATGTTATTGACGGAATAAAAGATGATGTAGTTGTTACACCAGCATCATTAAACGATGTTATTCTAAATAAGGCAACACATGATCAAATACAAGATGGGACAAATGATAATACTGTAATTACTCCATTGGGATTAGCAAGTATAAAAGCTACTCCCGCTGATGTATTATCAAAAACCTCTGACAAATTATTTTTAACCCCGGCTAGTTTAGTAGGTATTGATTTTAGTTCAGGTTCAGGTTCAGGTTCAGGTTCAGGAACTTCTAATATAGTAAAGGCGACACCATCTGATGTAACTTCGGGAACTAGTAATGATGTTTTTGTTACTCCTAATTCATTATCCGGTCTTCCTAAAGCATCTCCTGCTGATGTGAATGCTAGGGTCTCAAACAATAAATTCGTAACACCAGCAAGCCTCGTTGGTCTGACATTAAATGTTTCTCCTGATAAGTTAGCAACAGAAGCCGAAGTAACTGCTAAAGAGAGTCTTACGAAACTAGTTACACCGGCCAGCTTAAAAGGCCTTCAACTTAATAAAGCATCTATTGCACAAACTAATGCTAGAGTTTCCAATGACGTATATGTTACCCCAGCAGCATTAAGAGATTTCATAAATTATGAAACAGCAACCCCATCAGATGTTGCAACAGGAACATCTGACACTTTATTGGTCACTCCGCAAAGTCTAAGTGGATTAGGATTAGATGGATTATCAAATAGAAATGATAGAAATGATGATCCCATATCATCAGCTACCATTAAAAGTGATGGAACTGCTATTGATCACGTATTGAACACGGATGGTTCCGTAAATCTTTCGATAGAATGGGAATGGACTGGAGATAATTATGATATAGATGGATGGGAAATATATGTATACTCATCATTGACTAATGAACAACATGTATTTGGTAGTGATATCCAGAATGAAACTATCATAATATCGGCTCCCCATGCAAGACACCAATTCTTTTATGGTTTCCCTGCTGACCGTTTTTATTCATTTGGTATAAGGGCATATAGAACAGTTGATGCTGATATAAATTCTACTGGTTTCATTCGATCAAATATTGCATATCCTTCTTTAACATCAGAATATCCATATAGACCATCTGCCAATGTTGAATTCAATGGTGATGTTACTGGAACTATTGATGGTATGAGTGTATCATCTGTTAAAGAAGGTATTCTTAACTTTGATAATAGAAATGACCGTGACGATAGTGCAATCTCTGCTCCTACAATTGCGACTGACGGGACTGCAATAGACCATGTATTAAATACGGATGGTTCTGCTACACTATCGTTTGAATGGACATGGCCATATGACAATAACTCGATTGATGGATTCGTTGTTATATTAAATACATCAAATGATAATGTGCCATACTTATTTGATGGTTCAAGTCAGGAAAATCATGTTTTCATACCCTCATACAAAAGAGCATTTATTCATGAAGGTGTGCCAGCAGACAAATATTATAATTTCGCAGTTAAGGCCTATAGAGTCGTTGATTCTGATATAGATGTTGATGGATATATATGGTCCAATCTTTCTATTGCATCTGGATCAGAGAGTCCTTACAAACCGTCTTCTCAAGTTGCCTTTCTTGGTAATATTCTTGGGACTATTAATGGTATAAATGTAAGCGAATTTACTGATGTTATTGATAATTTCAATTTATTGAACGATAATAATTCATCAGTAGTTGTTGATCCTGTTGTTCCGACTAATGGAACTGCCGTTGATCATACTATTAATACAGATGGATCAGCTAATATATCATTCGAATGGAGTTGGGGTGGCAACAATGCTGACATAGATGGCTTCACTGTATATATTAGATTCTCTGAAACAAATGAAGTTTATAACTTCAATGATGCTAATCAAGAAGCACATTTTAATATTCCTGCTGACAAGAGAGGCTTTATCCTTATGGGAGTGGCGTCTGATAAATTCTACTCTTTTGCGGTTAGAGCTTTCAGGAGAGTTAGGACAGCAATTTCAACATCGGGTATAATCGTATCCAATCTAGTCAAAAATACTTCCGAGAATCCATATCAACCAAGCGCCCAAGTTGCTTTTCTTGGAGATGTTCAGGGAACAATTGATGGAATTTCCGCAAATGCTATTTCGGGTGCAGTGACCAATTTCAATTCAAGAAATGACAGAAACTCATCAGCAATTATCTCTCCTTCCATTCCTCTAAGTGGGACTTCCATTGATCATACTATCAATAATGATGGTTCTGCCAATGTTTCTTTTGAATGGATTTGGTCTGGTGATGAAGAGGATATTGATGGTTTTATTATATATCATCATTCTTCTGCAACTGCTAACACATATGCCTTTGGTAGCACTCCAAATGAGTTTTATATTCCTGTAGAAGCAACCAAAAGATCAATAATTCTACCGGGCGTCCCGGCTGATCATTATCATTATTTTGGAGTCAAGGCATATAGAAACGTAGACTCTGATATAAATTCTTTCGGTGTTATGTATTCATCATTAGTTATTCCTGATGTTGATGAATATCCATATCAACCAACTACACAAATTGCGTTTGCTGGTAATATATCGAGCACCGTTGGTAATATTGATGCTATAACATTAGTTCAGGCTATACAAAATTTCAATTCTAGAAATGATAGGAATCCAAATTCAATCATTCCTCCTGTTATTTCAACAACCGGAAATGCAATAGATCACGTTTTAAACAACGATAGCTCGTGTGATTTATCGTTTGAATGGTCATGGAACGGTAATGAGGAAGATATTGACGGTTTCTTTGTTACCTATCATGTGGCCCC
>JACCDZ010209825.1_pt1 | contig 15100 bp, 16 predicted proteins | sample 7449551 | NCBI WGS metagenome assembly JACCDZ01 (sample SAMN15323452, study PRJNA562643) | freshwater metagenome | isolation source: river surface water | place: USA:Blue River Watershed | collected 2017-08-18 | reverse complement strand
GTGCGATACCTCCTATGCCTGCACCAATGATTGCGACAAGGGGATATTTTTCTGAATCTGCAGTGGGATGACAAGAAGCAGGAATCAATCCAGATCCACTGCAATTATCACATAAATATTGAGTCACTTTAGGACGAGCACGAGGCTTTCCTTCGCTCTTAGCTTTTTCAAACTCCTTCATTGCTATTTGGAAGCGAAGTCTCGATTTCTTGCGAAGCTTATAGTTTTTTCTGCCGCGCCCCTGACATTTTGGACAAATAGTCCAGGAAGCCTCTTGATTTTTCACTTTTTCAATCTCATCTAAACGATCTCATTATATCTTATGAGATACATTATTTCCGGTGAAATTTAAGCAATTAATTGCGAGAAACTTAGCCGGTCTGTAAGCCATTTAAAACCCTTATTAAGTTTTTAAAATATTGCTTTTTGTCTATAGTGAGTTTTATGAACATGGCGAGCGATCAGCTTGTTTTCCTGCAGCTTCCTGAAAATTTTAATCCTAAGGTTGAGATCGTAGGCTGTTTTTTATCGATAAATGACAATGTATTATTCCTGAAGCGATTGCCTCACAAGTCTGAAGGGGGTAAATGGGGCGTTCCTGGAGGAAAAGTCGAAAAAGGCGAAACTGCAGATCAAGCCATTTTACGTGAGGTTTTTGAAGAAACCGGTATAGATTTGACTGGTAAACCCCTCAAATACTTTGGCAAAGTTTATGTCCGTTATCCTGAGATCGATTTTCTTTACCATATGTATGGGCATGACTCTCAAGAGTTGAAAACCCACGTCGTCATTAATCCAGATGAACATGCTGAGCATCGCTGGTTTACTCTGTCAGATGCATTGCAGGTTCCGCTGATCCGTGGAGAAGACGAATGCATTTATCTTGTCTATGGCAAGGATTTATCCAAGCTTCCAAAAAACATCGCCTCATGTAATGATGTTGGTAACAAACTCTCCGATTAAGAATCCAAAGATAAGACATGTCTCATTACCAAGAAATTCAAAGTCAGGTTTTTACAAAAGAGAGCTACGTTCGCTCGGATCTTAAACACAAAATCTTTGCCCATGTCACCTTTAAAAATTGTGATTTTACAGAGTGTGATTTAAGAGGCGCCAGGCTGCAAGATTGCAAGTTCTTAAGCTGTAATTTAAGCCTTGTCAAGCTGGATGGCACAAGGCTTCAAAATGTTGACTTTGAAGAATGCAAATTCATCGGTGTAAATTTTACAAAATGCGATCCATTGTTCTTGTCTTTCAAGTTCACAAAATGTCTCATTGAAACGTCTAACTTTTCAGATCTGGATCTAAAAGGAACTTGTTTTGATCACTCGATCCTGAAAGAGAATCATTTTTCCAATGCCAATCTCGCGCGTGCAAGTTTTACTGGAGCCGATTTGAAGGGGAGTGCTTTTCATAACACAAACCTTACCCAGGCAAACTTCAAAGGGGCGTTCAACTACTCCATCAACCCTCTTACAAATAAATTATCCAAGGCTCAGTTTTCTAATCCGGAAGTTTTGGCCTTGCTTCAGTATCTAGACATTATAGTGGAATAACGAACCAAAGGTCGAAAAGAGAAGCATAAATGACACAGCCTTCATTCATTCTACCAGAAATCGCCGATGGCGAAGATAAAACCTCGCAGGTCAAGAATCGGATCCGGAAAAACTATCAGCATGTCCGAAAGTGGGCTAAAAGATGCGTGACGAATTGCTTTCGGATTTATGACAGGGATATCAAAGAATATCCTCTTGCTATCGACTTTTATGCAGGAAGGTTCTGCATTCATTTTTTCTCGTATGAAGGCGATGAACTGTCAAATGAACTTAAAGATGAGATTATGAAAGTTCTCATGGATCTTTTTAAAGCCGGGCCTAAGGATGTTTTTTGGAGAGTTCGATCAAAGCGTGAAAAAATCGAGCAGTATGAAAAAGTGGCAGGTAAAGAGCAGTTTTTCACAGTTATTGAGTATGGAGTTAAGTTTCTTGTTAATTTAACTGACTACCTTGATACAGGGCTGTTTTTAGATCATAGGGAAACAAGACAAATGGTCGCCTCATATGCAAAAGGAAAAAGCCTTCTAAATCTGTTTGCTTATACGTGCTCCTTTAGTGTTCAGGCAGCGGCAAATGGGGCCCGCTACACAAAAAGTGTGGATCTTTCCAATACCTACACAGCTTGGGGAAGAGACAACTTCATCGTCAATGATCTATCATTGGATAACAACGAAATCATCCGTGCAGATTGTCTTAAATATTTAGAGTATGATGCTGGTAGCTACGATGTCATTGTGATTGATCCTCCGACAATTTCAAGGTCGAAGAAAATGGATCAGCTTTTTGATATTCAGACAGATTATGTTTCTTTGATCCGGCATGCTCTGCAAAAGCTGAATCCCAGCGGCGTGATTTTTTTCAGCACCAATTCCCGGAAGTTTAGGTTTGATAAGACGTTATTTCCTGGGTGTACAATTCAAGATATTACGGCAAAAACAATACCTCTTGATTTTCATAATCAAAAAATACATCAGTGTTACCTTCTTAAGGTAAGTCCTGCTGCTTTTTCGACTTTTTCTAAAGTTGTAGCAAAAGATTGAAGAGGGATATCGCTAGCGACCGGCTCATTAGGAATGATGTAAGCTTCTGTCTTGATGCTGCGCCCTTTTTTGGCTTGCAGCACCTTGAAAAAATGGGTCGGCACTGCTATATCATTTTTTCCAATCACCTCATAGACCACATACCGTTTTCCATTTTCCATTTTCTTGGGCAAAAATAGAGGGCCTGTAATCACGTAGACGACATCGAATGACTTGGTCAAATCTCTCACATGTTTTTCAAGTTTCAGCCAGTATTTTCGATTGAGCTGAGGGTTTTGAGGGCTGATGTTTGAAAAATAAAACGTCTCCTTCATCAATTCTGCGTTGGATCTAGCGTTGGCTGCTGGCCTGAGGTGGCCTCGATCATAGCCTGATCCTGCAAAGTCTTGTTTGGTAGATCTTAAATGAGAAGGGATGAGAGGATCTTCCATGAAGTCAAACTCTGACCTGTCCGCGTGGTTTTCAATCGAAGAGGCTGTCAGCTCCTCATAGACCCAGCCAGCGCCTCTAATCCTTCCGTCATAAGCGAGTGCATACCCCAAACGATCCAACACAATCGGCCCTTCAGGGCGTAAGGAGGGGGGAGGTGAAAATGAGACGAGTGTCGGGGCTCCAGGATCATTTAGTTGAAGGCATCCGCCAAGCATTAAAGCTGCAAGTAGAGAGATAAGGCTGCGTTTTGAACTCATAGAGAATCTTATATATCAGTTCGTGCTATTTAATGTCTTTGCGCCAATTAGGATTAAATGGCGGGCTGATTGGCGTAAATTTTATTGATTTTTGCGCCAATTAGGTGTAAATTAGGGTCTAATTGGCGGAAATAAAATTATGAAACAGTTTCAAGTGCCTGAAAATAAATACTTTGTGGATCGCGAACAGGAAGTGAAATACCTGAATGAGGTTTACGATAAAGCTGGATCAAAGATCTTAGTTGTGTACGGTAGAAGACGTGTTGGCAAAACAGAACTTCTAGAACAGACACTTCGCAAAAGAGGAGGATTGTTAAAATTCGAGGGAAGAGAAAATAAGTCGCAGATCGAACAAATGCAATTTGTCATGCAGCAACTAGCAGCTTACGCACGAGAGCCGCTGCTGACCCGTTTAGCTTTAAAGGATTGGGTGGATGTTTTAAAAGAAATTGCAGAGCGGACCAAAAAGGGCAGCTGGACGATTTATTTTGAAGAGGTTCAATGGCTTGCAGATTACCAAACAGATTTTGTGACCGCGTTAAAATATGTGTGGGACAATATATTTCGCCACAACCCAGACTTGATGATTATTCTTTGTGGCTCATCGCCATCTTTCATGATCAATTCTGTTATAAAATCAAAGGCGCTCTATAACAGATCGCAGTATGAACTGCCGCTCAAAGAACTCAATCTTCTCGAAGCTAAGGAAATGCTGAAAGCTTATTCTAAAAATGAGTTTTTTGATGCCTATTTGACTCTCGGTGGAATACCTGAATATCTTAAGCATCTTGATACCAAACGTTCTTTCTATTTAAATCTGTGCCAAGAGTCGTTTGTTCCAGGATCTTTTTTCTCATCAGAATATGAGCGTATCTTTACAAGTTCACTCGCAAGCAATAAACACTACCGGCAAATCATCGCTTTTTTGAGCCGGCGAAAGTATGCCACTCGAGAGGAGATTTTAAAACATTTGAAGCTTCGTTCAGGAGGCGCGTTATCGGATGAGCTTTTAGATCTAGAGGTGTGCGGTTTTATAGATTCCTATGCTCCTTACCATCTTTCTTCCGGCAGTCGTCTTTTGAGGTATTGCATTACCGATGCCTACATGCAGTTTTATTTTCGCTTTATTCAGCCCGAGGCTAAAGGAATCGAACAAGGAGATTTTCGAAAAACACCTTTAGAAGCTTTAAATATGAAGGCCTTTCAACAGTGGCTCGGATATGCTTTTGAAAGATTTTGCCGAAAGCATCATCGTCAAATCGCAGCGCTTTTAGGTTTTAAAGGCGTCAAATATCGCAGCGGTGCCTATTTCAGCAGAAAAACAAATGAAGATGATCCAGGATTTCAAATCGATTTGCTCTTTGATCGCGATGATAAAGTGATGACAATTTGCGAAATCAAATATTCTCAAACCCCTGTATCCTCTAAAGTCATCGATGAATTTGAGAAGAAGCTAGAATCTCTGCCTAACCTCGACAAGAAAACGATTCAAAGGGTGCTGATTACCAATCAAGGGGTCGATCAAGCTTTAGAACGGCGTGTCTATTTTGATTCGGTTCTACAGCTTGATGATTTTTTTAGTCCCTACATTTGGAAGTAGTAAAAATTTTACTATAGTTTTTTTGATCAAAAAAATCTTCTTTTTTTCTTCCTCAGCTAGTTCTATAATCATTTGCAATTTACTCATGAAAAAACAACTCAGAATACTTTTATTAATCCTGCTCATGGGATGCCGCTTTACGTATATGCCGCCAAGTGAAGCTGTAGCAATCACGGCCTTTGAAGCAAAAGAGCCGATCCATATTGCGCTTGTGCTAGGCGGAGGAGGCGCAAAAGGGCTAGCTCTTTTAGGAGCGATGAAAGAGCTAGAAGCTGTAGGAATCAAGCCTGATTTAGTCGTGGGATGCAGTGCAGGCGCTATGGCGGGCGCTCTCTATGCAGATGGGCAAGAATTTGTGGAACTTGAGAAAAACTTTTTAGCGCTTAAAAGATCCGACATCTTGGACTTTTCTTATTTTAAACCTCTCTTTGGCATTGTGAACGGGACTAAGCTCCAAGATCTCATGAAGAAAAACCTCCGTGCTAAGACATTTGAAGAGCTTAAAACTCCGTTGATCGTTGTTGCAACCGATCTGCAAACCGGTGAAACTATCGAAATAAGTCATGGGGATATCGCAAGCGCAGTGCGTGCTTCATGTGCTTTTCCGGGAGTTTTTAAGCCTGTTCCACTTTTTGGCAGGCATTTGATTGATGGAGGGGCCTCATGTCCTGTGCCGGTCTCCGTGGCAAAAAAATATGGGGCAGAGGTGGTCATTGCTATCGATGTAACAGGTAAGCTGCCTTCTGCAAAACCTAAACATCTTTTTGGCATTGGAAAACGAAGCCTTGATATCGCTTACCGGAAATTTATAGATCAGTCTCTTGAGCGTGCAGATATTGTGATTAAGATGGATTTTGAAGATTCCGGCACTTTCAACGATAGCCAAAATAAAGAGCTTTTTGAGCTCGGCCGTCAAACTGTCAAAGACCTTCTTCCGGAGATCCAGAGAAAACTCGCAGAACATCAACCCAAATAAATAATTTTTTCTTGTCAATCACTTCGGGCCTATGTTAATACGGGCCTCAAGTATGTGGAAAAAAATAGCTTCTCTTATTGTGCTTCAGTTTAGCGCTTTTGCTAGCCAAGACTTCACTGAGCAGCAGGTGATTGATTATCACGAGGGGACCTCTCAGCATGTCGAAGATTTAGAATCTCATATTACCGCTGGTTTTTTTGATGGTGTCCAAAGAGTTCTAGATGTCGGATGTGGAGACGGCCAGGTCACTTCTCGCTTGGCAAAAAGGTTTCCTCATGTGAGTTTTGTGGGGTGTGATATTTCTAAAGCGATGATCGACTTTGCTGCGAAAAAATATCCTCCGTCTGAGTATCCCAATCTGACGTTTGTCATCAAAGACGCATGTGATTTAGGGGATGATGAAACTTTTGATCGCATCGTCTCTTTTAGCGCTCTTCATTGGATTTCGGATCAAAAGCAAGCGTTATCTTCCATTTACAACGCTTTAAAACCAGAAGGTAAAGCGCTCATTCGCACCACGCCTAAATCATCGAATAACGATTTCAAAGCTGTAAGCCTTAAAGTGATTTTATCGTTTAAATGGATGTCGCATTTTATAAATTTCAAATCGTCCAGCTCTTTTCATTCAGAGCGCGATTATCGGAAAATACTCACAGGGATTGGGTTTAACATAGATCACATGGAGCAAAAAAATCGCGAGCTGGTTTTTGCAAACCGCACAGAGCTCATGCCCTTTTTAAAAGCGATATTAACGCCCTTATCGCACCTTCCTCCCAGCAAGCATAACGATTTTCTAGACGATTATTATCAGCAGCTGGTCAAGCATGGCAATCAAAATGAGAGTGGAGAGATCTGTATCCGTTTTGACAAGATTGAATTGGTATTATCTAAACCGCAAATAGAGTGATTTATGTTATTAAGAACATTTCTAATCGTTTTTCTAAGCTGGGGACTGGGATTAAATGCGAATGAGATGAACCCAGCTATGGCTTTGAAAAAGCTCATGGATGGAAACAGTCGGTACAGCCAAGAAAAGCTTTTGCATCCTAATCAGAGTAAAGAAGCTCGTTCGAGCTCTTCCACAGGACAAACTCCTTTTGCTGCCATTCTGGGTTGTGCTGATTCTCGCGTTGCCCCTGAGATTATCTTTGATCAAGGCATCGGTGATCTTTTTGTTGTTCGCGTTGCAGGCAATGTCGTAGCTCCTGTTGAGCTGGATAGCCTTGAATACTCTGTCCTCTACTTAAAAGCGTCTATTATCTTGGTTTTAGGACACCAAAATTGTGGAGCAGTCCAAGCTGTAATCGATGGTCAAACCAAAGATATCGAGGCAGTCGCTTCATTAATTCAACCCTCTTTAGAGCTGGCTCGTACGCAGGAGGGGTCTCTTTTAGAAAACACCATCAAAGATAATGTGATCTATGTCACAGGCCAGCTCAAACAAAGCCCGGTTCTTGCCAAGATGATCGAGGCTAAAAAACTCGATATCGTCGGTGGATATTATGATTTTCAAACAGGCGCCGTGCAACTGATCAAAGATTAAAAAAATACTTGTCGTTTACGGCTTTAAGTCTAGAAAATTTAATAGCAGGCAGGTATGCTCTCTGGACATGAACCCAGAGCAAGCTTTAAAGCAGTTGATGGATGGCAATTTACGCTACCAGCAAGAAATGCTTTTACATCCTAATCGAGGCAAAGAAGCCCGTATTTGCGCTGCAAAAGGCCAGAATCCGTTTGCCATCATTCTGGGCTGCTCAGACTCTCGCGTTGCCCCTGAGCTCATCTTCGATCAAGGCATTGGGGATTTATTTGTCGTGCGTGTTGCAGGTAATGTTGCTGGCGCTGTTGAACTCGACAGCATCGTGTTTTCAGCAACGTACTTAAAATCATCCATCATCATGGTTTTAGGCCATCAAAGTTGTGGAGCGATTCAAGCCATGATCAATGGACAGACCCAAGATATAGAGTCGATAGCTTCGCTAATTGCCCCTTCATTGGAGCTGGCTCGCACACAGGAAGGATCTCTGATTGAAAATACTGTCAAAGACAATGTTCTTTATGTCGTAGATAAGCTCAAGAAAAGTCCTGCACTTGCCAAGCTAATCCATGAAAAACAGATCGATGTTGTCGGGGGATATTATGATTTCCATTCCGGCGCTGTCGAATTAGTCAAAAATTAGCTCTTCTGTTTCTTAAATTTAAGAGAAGCGGAGTTGAGGCAATATCGCTTGCGGCTAGGTTTTGGCCCATCATTGAATAGATGTCCTAGATGACCCCCGCAATGGTGGCATTTGACCTCAGTGCGTTTGGTGAAAAACCCGACATCCTCTTCATAATCGACAGCATCTGCTGAGATGGGCTCGCTGAAGCTGGGCCAGCCTGTTCCTGATTTGAACTTAGCCTCTGAGCTAAAAAGAGGCTCTCCGCATCCAGCACAAAGATAAATGCCATCGTCTGTGCTATCCCAGTATTCCCCTGAAAAAGCCTTTTCTGTCGCCTTTTCCCGCAGTACACGGTACTGCTCTGGTGTCAGCTTCTTCTTCCACTCTTTTTCGGTTGTAGGGAGTTTTCCAGCCACGAGGCGACCTCTAAGTTGTTATCCTGTATAGTTCAATATAATATATTTTAATTATAAAATATATTTTAAAATAAAACTAACGTGTTAAGTTATTAATAATCATGAATATAAAATGACAAGTTAAAAAAGATGTTCAAAAAAAGAAAAAAATTCTTAAAATGCTTCTAATGCCCTGAGTGCATGAGTCTGGAGGAAATCAAGTGTCTATTCAAACCCCCGCCCTGCAAAATCAAATGATTTTAGCTCCTAAACCTGTGACTGCTCTAGTAGGCGAGTCTCACGATAATCAGCAAAGCCCTCCGTTAATTCCAACAGCGTGTTTTGATCCGCAAATAATTAAACTGTTCGGCGGCACAGAAATCTTCGATAAGTTTCCAAGATTGATTTCTTCCAATTATAGAATAAGAGGAGAGCCTGATCTTGAAAAAAAGAAAAGTGCTATCAAGCAGATGAATTACAACTCTGAATCTCCAGAAATAGCCGTAGGAAGGGATGGATGGCACTGTCCCTATATCAGGGTTAATTTTGCTGAGAAAAATGTACCCAAGGCTCCTGTTTTATTCATGGTTATCTATGGAGTTAATGAAGACGGAAAAATCAAATGGTATCTTCAGGATGAAGAGTTTTCTGCTTCCCATCCAGACTATGAACTTCTAAAGCGCATCGTCAGTCAAACAGATACTGTCTACAAGCTAGTCGCAGCTCGTTTTAAGAAAACGGCCTAAGATCGTTGTAACACAAGGCGGTAGCGGGCTTTGTTTTCTTTTATACGGGCAATTGCTTCATTGAGTTGAGATAAGGGCAGCGTTTCGACTTGGGCGCGGATTTGATGGTCGGCTGCAAATTGGAGCATTTCTCGCATATGGAGCCGGCTGCCGGTTCCGCTTCCACACACCGATCGATTTCCGGAGACGAGGAGGCGGGCGGGGATTTTAAACTCGGAGGGGGGAAGGCCGACGAGGCAGAGCTTTCCTCCGGGTTTTAGAAGGGAGAGAATAGAAGCCCAGTCGAGGTCGGCATGAACGGTTGAGAGAATAAAATCAAAGCGGGCGGGCATGCCGGGTTTGATCTCTGGAAGGGAGAGAAAATGATGGGCGCCAAAGCGGCGAGCTTCCTGCTCTTTTTCCGGAGATGTTGAAATGGCGGTGACATCGCATCCAAACGCTTTTGCAAACTGAAGGGCGAGGTGGCCTAAGCCTCCGATGCCGATGACGGCAACAGTTTGAGGGGCTTGGACAGAATAGAGTCTAAAAGGAGTGTAGACGGTGATTCCTGCACAAAGAAGGGGGGCTGCTTCTGTTGAGGATAAGGTAGGGGGCAACGAATAGACAAATCGGTAATCGACTGCGATCTTATCTGCAAAGCCTCCATATCGATCAACGCACGTTCTGATTTTAGAAGGGCAGGACGTTTCATTATTGCTGAGGCAGTTTTCACAGGTCAGGCAGGCGCCGCATTGCCAGCCGACTCCTACGCGATCGCCAAGCTTTAGATCTTTGACTTCAGCTCCGACTTGGGTGATTGTTCCGACAATCTCATGACCGGGAACGAGAGGATATTTGGAGATTTTCCAGTCGTCATCGATTAAATGGACGTCGCTATAGCAAAGGCCGCAGCATTCGATGGCGATTTCTACATCTATAGGATTTAAGGAAGGAGGTGAGTAGTCGAAGGGAGTAAGTGGTCCTTTAGGAGCTAAGGCTGCATAGGCGTGATACATTCACTTAATATAAGAACTTTAAATCGCTTTGGCAAGCGTTTCTTCAGTTCTTGCAAAGCGTCCTAAGGGTCTTTTAAGAAGAGCTGATCTTCAATTTTTTTGCAGCTGACACTTTTCTATGATCAAGGCGTTTTTTTGTCGGAGAGTTCTCGTTAGACTCTGTCTTTGGGCTCCTGTGTAACTGTCCCTTTATCATCTCGAGATCAGTTTGTGCCTGAGCATGTCCTTGATTGGCAGCTTTTTGAAGGAGTTCTATGGCAGTTTCTAAATCCTTGATAACACCTTTGCCGCATAGATAGCACCAGCCTAGATTGTATTGAGCCATAGCATTTCCTTCATCAGCCGCCAGTAAATAGTAGCTGACTGCTTGTTCCATGTCTTGCTGAGTTCCCAAACCATAGTGATAGCAAACGCCCAGATTATATCGAGCACATGTATGTCCTTGATCGGCTGCGAGTTTAAACAGCCTTGCGGCCTGTATCAAATCTTGCTTAACACCAATACCATTCAGATAGCAAACGCCTAGATTATATTGAGCCCGAACATTTCCTTGATCGGCTGCAAGTGCATAGTAGTGTACGGCTTGTTCTAAGCTCTTTTCTACACCGTGGCCATTCTCATAACAAACGCCCAGGCTATGTTGAGCATGAGATAATCCTTGACCTGCGGCCAGCCTAAACAGTTCAGCGGCTTTTTTTAAATCTTGGTCAACACCCCTGCCTTTTTGATAAGCAACGCCTAGATTATATTGAGCCATCACATGTCCTTGAATTGCTGCTTGTTCATGGTAAAGAGCGGTCTTTGTAAAATCTTGCTCTACGCCCAAGCCAAACATATAGCATAAGCCCAAGTCATATACAGCTTCAGTTACTCCTTGGCGTCCAGCTAATTCAAAGAGTCTGGCTGCCTCGTTGAAATCCGTATGAGTACCGCTCTCAGTTGCATAGCAACAACCTAAATTATGCTGAGCTATAGCATGTCCTTGGCTGGCAGCTAGTTTGTAGAGTATGAAAGCTATTTTCAAATTCTGTTCAACGACTTTAGCTGTCTCATAGCACCAGCCCAGATTGTTTTGAGCCGGGGCATAGCCTTGATTTGCAGCTTCATTAAGAAGAGAAATAGCATGAGCGCTCTTATATTCATGCTTAGCTCTATCCTGGGCTGAAACATCATCAGGCAAATCAGAGCGGTGTATCATCAGAGAACAGGCATTTAGAAAATCCATGAAAGTTCGATTTGATTTTATAATCTCAGGTAATTGATGACGTTGCTCAGGGGATAGATAAACAATAAACCTTTTAGAAAAGACCGGATGTCGGAGGGTCAGTTCATTTTTCGAAATCTCAATTCTTTCTGGTCCTGGCTTTGCACTGAGCTCAGGTCCCTCTTCCAAATGATATAAATAAAATGTATAGGATGGGTTTTGAATGGATGAAGATATCACTATTTACTACCTGTAATTTAATGTTTAAATTTAATTGCTAAATTATAACACAAAACGAATATAAATAATGCAATAATGTATATTTAATTAAACAAACTTTATAGAATTTAATACAATGTAGATTCTTGAACTTCTGGAGAAACTGTATTTAAAAAATTCTTTAATGGGCCAAGGTATTCTTTGAATGGGGTTGCAGGGGATTGGAGAAGCTGGTCAAAAATGTTTTTAAGGTTTTCTTGGATAAAGACTTCTTTGACAGCCTGGCCCAGAGCTGAGTTCATGATCTGATCGCCGACATTGCCGCCTTGGCTGCTGATATTGGTGAGTTCGATCTGGGGGATGGTTTTGAGTTTTTTGATTTTTCCTTCCGATTGATAGTAGAGATCGACTTGGATATTGGTCAAAAGAAGCCGTTTAATTAAGACGGTTTTTTCAGAGGCTGTCTTTGAGCTTTCTTCCTTAGCGCTTTGAGCGTTTGCTAAGATAGTGCTCCAGTTTCCTTTGGCTGACTTGATCGATTCAAACTCTAAACCGATATAAACATCGCTGACAAGAATTTGGTCGATGACGATATCGTTTTTAACGTAGCGGGTCAGCGGCGCCTCAATATCAATTGTTTCTGCAGAGAATGCTTTGGGGAGTTTATAGCGGGGGAGATTGTGGATGACAAACTTCTCAACACCGATGGAGCTGGGGGATAGGCTCATGTCACCGATTTCAACACCTACTTGAAGTCTTTTAGAGAGATTAGAGGCAATCATGTCGGGAAGTCTGGACCATAGGACGAATAAGAAAATAGCTCCTCCAATGATACAGAGAAGTATTACGCCAAGAGTTCCTTTGATGAGCTTTCTCATAATCAGATGTGTATCAAATGATTATTTTAATTGAAAGCAAGAAAAAGGCACCTTAAAAAAGGTGCCTTTTGTGGGAAGAGAGATTAATAGTCTGCCCCGCCCATTCCGCCCATTCCGGGTGACATGGCAGGTTTTTCTTCCTCTTCTTCTGTGATAATCGCTTCTGTTGTCAGAAGGAGTGAAGCGATCGAAGCTGAAAGCTCGATTGTGAGGCGAACCACTTTCGTAGGGTCCACAATTCCTTTTTTGACGAGATTGCAGAACTCATCGCCTTGAGCATCCCATCCTTCATAAGTATCCATGCTGGCAACTTTCTGAACGATGATGGAGCCTTCTTTTCCGGCGTTCTCTGCGATTTGGCGAAGAGGCCAGAGGAGGGCTTTCATGATGATTTCAACACCGACTTTCATATCGCCGGTAAGCGTTGCTGCAAGTTTCTCAAGAGCAGGCAGGCAGCGGATAAGAGCGACGCCACCACCAGGAAGAATTCCTTCTTCAACAGCTGCTTTTGTAGCATGGACTGCATCGTCAACGCGGTCTTTTTTCTCTTTCATTTCGACTTCTGTTGGCGCTCCGACGCGAATAATTCCTACGCCGCCTGCAAGTTTTGCAAGGCGTTCTTGGAGCTTTTCTTTGTCGTAATCAGAAGTGCTTTTCTCAATTTCATTTCGGATTTGCCCGATGCGGTCTTGGATGGCAGCTTTTTTACCGGCACCTTCGACAAGCGTTGTATCGTCTTTTTTGACGACAACTTTTTTAACACGGCCGAGCATATCAAGGGTTGTGTTCTCAAGTTTAAATCCGAGCTCTTCGCTGATGAATTTACCACCAGTGAGAATCGCGATATCTTCGAGCATTGCTTTTCTGCGATCGCCAAAGCCAGGAGCTTTCACTGCGCAGACTTTTAGGCCGCCGCGGATCTTATTGACGACGAGAGTTGCCAGTGCTTCGCCTTCGATATCTTCTGCGATAATGAGAAGGGGTTTTCCTGTCTCTGCAGCTGCTTGAAGAACAGGGAGGAACTCTTTCATTCCGCCGATTTTTTTCTCGTAGATGAGAACAAATGCGTCTTCAAGAATAGCTTCTTGCGCTTCTGCGTTTGTGACGAAATAAGCTGAGAGGTATCCACGGTCGAAGTTCATTCCTTCTACGACGTCGAGTGTTGTCTCAAATCCTTTTCCTTCTTCAACGGTGATGGTTCCATCTTTACCGACGCGCTCCATTGCATTAGCAATGATTTCGCCGATTTCTGTATCGCCATTTGCGGAGATAGTTGCAACTTGCGCAATCTCTGTTTTGTTTTGGATCGGCTTGCTGAGTTTTTTGATTTCGTCAGTGATCGTTTTAACAGCTTTTTCAACGCCGCGTTTAACTTCAATTGGATTAGCTCCAGCAGTTACATTGCGCAGACCTTCGCTGTAGATAGCTTCGGCAAGCAGTGTTGCAGTTGTCGTTCCATCTCCGGCTTTGTCGGCGGTTTTGCTGGCCACTTCTTTGACCATTTGAGCGCCCATGTTTTCATGCTTATCTTCGAGTTCGATCTCTTTTGCAACAGTGACGCCGTCTTTTGTGATGTGAGGAGCGCCATATTTTTTGTCGATGACGACATTTCGGCCTTTAGGTCCGAGGGTGACTTTGACGGCAGAAGCTAAAGTCTTCACGCCTTGCAAGATTTTTTGTCTTGCGTCTTCTTTGAATTTAATATCTTTCGGTGCCATTTACTTTTACTCCTTAAAAATTAGTTTACGATTGCAACAATATCATCTGCTTTTACGATTACGTAGTCTTCATCATCGATGGTGACTTCTTGTCCTGCATATTTATCCATTAAAATGACGTCGCCGACGCTAACCGGCATTGGAAGGAGTTTTCCTTCATCAGTCGTAGCACCAGGTCCTACTGCCACAACTTTCGCAGATTCTTGTTTTTTCTTTGCTGAATCAGGGAGGATGATACCACCCTTTAAAGTTTCTTCTTGCTCGAGACGTTGTGCAACAACGCGGTTTCCAAGAGGTTTGATCGATAGTTTTTTCTCTGTTTGTGATGCCATTTGTGTTCTCCTTTTTTAAAGGCTTTATTGTACTTGATATCCACATTTATAACAAGCGACTTAGCAATTGTCAAGCTCAAGTGCTAAAAATATCGATTTGACGCGACGAAAAAAAAGCTGCATGATAAAGATAAGAAATATGAAAAAAAACTTAATTATTGTAGGCGTTCTGGTTTTGATGGCCCACGCTGAATCTAAGGAGCTGGAAATGAAGAGATCGGAAGTTGCTGCCCAGGACCGCTGGAATGTCGAGGCATTTTACCCCTCGCTTGAGGTGTGGAATAAAGATTTTAATCGACTGAAAGTCCAAGGTCCCGGAACTGTCTGGAATGAAATAAAAAATTTGAAAGGCCAGCTTAAAATTGGACCTGCGGCTGTTGTAAAACTTTTGGAGCTTTATCTTGATTTAGACCGTGAGCTAACAAAACTCTATGTCTATTCTCACCTAAGGCATGATGAAGATGTGGGAAGCACGGAGACGAAGGAAGCCCACTTAAAAATCACTGCTTTAACGCACGAGTTTCGTCAAGAGATGGCCTGGATTGAGCCTGAACTTCTTCAGCTGCCGGAAAAAGAACTGAATCAATTGT
>JACCDZ010026498.1_pt1 | contig 15102 bp, 9 predicted proteins | sample 7449551 | NCBI WGS metagenome assembly JACCDZ01 (sample SAMN15323452, study PRJNA562643) | freshwater metagenome | isolation source: river surface water | place: USA:Blue River Watershed | collected 2017-08-18 | reverse complement strand
GGGCATCACCTTTGCGGTTTATGGTGACAAAGACGAAGACGGCTCTGGCACCGAGCGGCTGATTCCTTTTGACCTGATTCCCCGCGTCATTGCCGCCAAAGAGTGGACAAGCATGGAAGCGGGCTTGGTGCAGCGAGTCACGGCCCTGAACCGCTTCGTTCACGACGTTTACCACGACCAAGAAATTTTGAAGGCGGGCGTGGTGCCGCGTGAGCAAATTGAGCGCAATGCGCAATTCCGCCCCGAAATGGTCGGCGTGAATGTGCCCAACCAAATTTATTCGCACATCAGTGGCATCGACATCGTGCGGGCCCCCGACGCACAAGGCAACGGCGAGTATTACGTGCTCGAAGACAACCTGCGTGTGCCCAGCGGCGTGAGCTACATGCTGGAAGACCGCAAGATGATGATGCGGCTGTTCCCCGAGTTGTTCAGCCAGCACCGCGTGGCCCCCGTCGCGCATTACCCCGACTTGCTGCTCGACACCCTGCGGGCCAGCAGCCCAGCCACCACCGCCGAGCCCACGGTGGTGGTGCTCACGCCCGGCATGTACAACAGCGCTTATTTTGAGCACGCCTTTTTGGCGCAGCAAATGGGCGTGGAGTTGGTGGAAGGGCAAGACCTGTTTGTCAAAGACCAATTTGTCTACATGCGCACCACCCGCGGCCCTCAGCGCGTGGATGTGATTTACCGCCGAGTGGACGATGATTTTTTAGACCCACAAGTTTTCCGCCCCACCTCCACGCTGGGGTGTGCCGGCTTGATGGAAGCCTACAAAGCCGGCCACGTGGCCATTTGCAACGCGGTGGGCACGGGCGTGGCCGACGACAAGTCGATCTACCCCTATGTGCCCGACATGATCAAGTTTTATTTGGGCGAAGAGCCCATCCTCAAAAATGTGCCCACCTTTCAGTGCCGCAAGCCCGACGACTTGAAGTACACCTTGGCCAACCTGAAAGACCTGGTGGTCAAAGAAGTGCACGGTGCAGGGGGCTACGGCATGTTGGTGGGCCCGGCCGCGAGCCAAGCAGAGATTGAGCGATTCAGGGCCGCCTTGTTGGCCAACCCCGAGGGCTACATTGCGCAGCCCACACTCAGTTTGTCGAGTTGCCCCACTTTTGTGGAGAGCGGCATTGCCCCGCGCCACATCGACCTGCGGCCGTTTGTGCTGAGTGGCCGCACGGTGCAAATGGTGCCCGGCGGCCTGACCCGCGTGGCACTCAAAGAGGGTTCTTTGGTGGTGAACAGCAGCCAAGGCGGCGGCACCAAAGACACCTGGATCTTGCAAGACTGAACCGGGAGAACACACATGCTTTCAAGAACCGCTGACCACCTGTTTTGGATGTCTCGTTACATGGAGCGGGCCGAAAACACCGCCCGCATGCTGAATGTGAGTTACGAGACCTCGCTCTTGCCCCAATCTGCGGCTGCCGTTGAGGCCGGCTGGGAAGGCATCTTGTCCATCAGCGAACTGTTGCCCGCCTACTTGGCGCAATACAAAAACATCAATCCCCGCGATGTCATGGCGTTCATGGTGAAAGACGCCAACAACCCATCGTCCATTTTGTCGTGCTTGCGCGCGGCCCGCGAAAACGCCCGTGCCGTGCGTGGCACCTTGACCACCGAAGTGTGGGAAACCCAAAACCAGACCTGGCTTGAAGTCAATCGCATGCTCAAGAGTGGCGAGTTTGAGCGCGACCCGGGCCAGTTTTTTGAGTGGGTCAAGTTCCGCTCGCACCTCTCGCGCGGCGTGACGGTGGGCACCATGCTGATGGACGAGTCGCTTTATTTCATGCGCATGGGCACGTTTTTGGAGCGGGCTGACAACACCGCCCGCTTGGTCGATGTGAAGTTTCACGCCATGCAAAACGACTTTTTTGGCGCCCCCAATTACACCGGCGTCGAGGCCGAAGTCACGCAAGAATATGACTTCTACCACTGGAGCGCGATCTTGCGCAGCGTCAGCGGGTTTGAGGTCTACCGCAAGGTCTACCGCGATGTGATTCGCCCTGAGCGCGTGGCCGAGTTGCTGATCTTGCGCCCCGACATGCCGCGCTCGTTGCACGCCAGTTTGAACGAGGTGTTGTCTAACTTGAAGCTGGTGTCGCACGACCCCGCAAGCGACACCCTGCGCCAAGCGGGTCGCTTGCGCGCAGAGCTGGCGTTTGGTCGCATTGATGAAATTTTGGCCACCGGCCTGCACGCCTACCTGACCAAGTTTTTGGAGCGGGTCAACCTGCTGGGCAGCCGCATCAGTCGCGAGTTTTTGTTGCCTCAGTCGGCCTGAGGCCCGCGAATTCAAACCAACGCAATCAGTCCAGCCGGTTCAGTCCAGCTGGTTCAGTCCAGCTGGTTCAGTCCAGCTGGTTCAGTCCAGTGTGAGGACCACCGGGGTGTGGTCGCTGGGCCGTTCGTTTTTGCGTGGCGCGCGGTCAATCACGCAGGCTTTGGCGCGAGACTTCAGCGCCTCTGAAATCAAAATGTGGTCGATGCGCAGGCCCCGGTTGCGCCGAAACGCAAACTCGCGGTAATCCCACCAGCTGTAGCTTTTTTCGGGCTGCTCAAACAGCCTGAAACTGTCGGTCAGGCCCAAGCCAATCAAGGCTTGCAGTTGTTCGCGCTCAGCATCGGTGCAATGAATGGTGCCGGCCAAGCCCACGGGGTCCCACATGTCCAGTTCGTCAAAGGTGATGTTGTAGTCACCCAGCAAAACCAACTGGGGGTGTTGCTGCATCTCGCTCTTGACCCACGCACGCAAGGCCTCAAGCCAGCGCATTTTGTAAACAAACTTGTCGCTGTCGGGCGCTTGGCCGTTCGGAAAATACCCGCAAATCACACGCAGCTGCCCGCCCGCACCGTCAGGGTAGGTGGCGGCAATCACACGCGACAACTCGTCTTCAAAGCCCGGAATGTTTTTCACCACCTCAACGCCGGGCTGCACCGAGATCAGCGCCACGCCGTTGTAGGTTTTTTGACCAAACCACTGGGCTTGGTAGCCCGCCTCGGTGAAGGCCGCGATTGGAAACTTGTCGTCACTCAGCTTGAGCTCTTGCAGGGCTAAAACATCCACGCCCCCTTCGGCCTTTTGTGCGGCCAACCAGTCCAGCACCTGCGGCAGGCGCACGGCCAAAGAGTTGACATTCCAGGTGGCGATTTTCATGGTGAGGGTTTCAAGTGCGTTAAATGTGCAAGGCCGCCAAACCGCCTACCAACACCCCCAAAGCGCCCGATCCGTACATCACGTACTCGATCCATTTGCGGCGTGTCAACAAAGCAATGGCCGCCATGGCAATGGCAACTTGCAAGACGGTGGTGGCTTGTGCCCAGCGGTGGTGCTGGTGCAGTTGGGCGTCTGATTTTTCGTCCCAACGTTTGGAATCGGCTTCCAGCTTTTCGGCTACTTCTTTGATCTCGGCTTTTTCAGTCTTGTAGCGCTTGACCTCATCGGTGTAGAAGTTTTTCCTCGAGGCCGGGGCCAACTCCAATGCCAACTCGCTCAGGTTTTGCTTGCTGCTTTTCGCTTGGTAGTAGTTCCATTGGTTTGAGGCTTCGGTCTTCTTGATGGCCGCGTTGTTCTTGAACAGTCCCGCATTGGCTTGCGTAGCCCCGGCCATGTAACCAAACAAAGCGCCCACTGTGGCAATGATGGCGGTGAACAAAGCAATCGAGCTGGTGTGCTTATCGCCATGGCCGCCCTTGTTGTCTTTGTGGTCATCAGCGGCAGCTTGTGTGGCGTGTTCCAGTTCGTGGTCATGTGGGCCATGAACATGAAAACCGTGTCCGGACATACTTTTTCCTCAAAGGTTGTGTTGGTAGGTGACAAAAGAAAACGCAAGGCCATTGCCGGCGCTGTGGCTTTCGCGCTGCACCTGTTGCCATGCGTGGCCCAGCTCTGGGGCAAATGCGTCGCCTTCAAAGTCGGCGTCAATCTCGGTGACCACTGCGGTGCTGGCCAAGGGCTCGGCTTGCCGGTAAATTTCGGCGCCGCCCATGATCCAGGCATCGGTGGCGCTGCCACACAGTTGCATGGCGTGTTCAATGGATTCGGCTCGCAGCGCACCTTCGGCCTGCCAAGTGGTTTGGCGAGTGACCACAATGTTCAGCCGGCCGGGCAGGGGGCGAAAACGCGCGGGCAACGAGTCCCAGGTTTTGCGCCCCATGATCACGGGTTGCCCCAAGGTCACGCGCTTGAAGTGCGCCAAGTCTTCTGGCAAATGCCAAGGCATTTGGTTGTCTTTGCCGATCACGCCATTGCGGGCGCGGGCATAAATCAGGTGCAGCTTCATCGCAAAAAATCAAACAGCCACAGGCGCCTTGATGGCGGGGTGGCACTCATAACCCAGCACTTCAAAGTCTTCGTATTGGTAGTCGAAGATCGAATCGGGTTTGCGTTTGATGTTCAAGGTGGGATAGGCCATGGGCGCGCGGCTCAGTTGCAGCTCGACTTGCTCGTGGTGGTTGCTGTAGATGTGGCAGTCGCCGCCTGTCCAAACAAAGTCACCCACGTCCATGTCGCACTGCTGCGCAATCATGTGCGTCAGCAAGGCATAGCTCGCGATATTGAAGGGCACGCCCAAAAAGATGTCGGCACTGCGCTGGTAAAGCTGGCAACTGAGCTTGGCTTTTTCGCCGGGGTTTTGCGGCGGCGCCACATAAAACTGAAAGAAAGCGTGGCAGGGCATGAGGGCCATCTTGTCCAACTCAGCCACATTCCAGGCGCTCACAATAATGCGGCGTGAGTCGGGGTTGGTTTTCAGGGTCTTCATGACATCGCTGATCTGGTCAATATGACCACCGCCCGGCGTGGGCCAGCTGCGCCATTGCACGCCATACACCGGCCCCAAATCACCGTCTTCGCGGGCCCACTCATCCCAGATGGTGCAGCCGCGCTCTTGCAGCCACTTCACATTGCTGTCGCCGCGCAAAAACCACAGCAGCTCCACGATGATCGCTTTGAGAAACACCTTTTTGGTGGTCACCAGCGGAAAGCCCTCGTTCAGGTCAAAACGCATTTGGTGGCCAAACACACTGCGCGTGCCGGTGCCTGTGCGGTCGCCTTTTTGTACCCCCGTGGTGTACACGTGGCGCATGAAGTCTTCGTATTGGCTGCGGACGGGGCGATGAAGGGAACGGTCGGGTGTGCTCATGGGTTTGAAGTTTAAGTCAACCGCGCTGGACGTCCGGTGCTTCAGCCCCAGGCTGGGCGACATTGTTACCATTCTTGCTCGGGATTTAAGCCCGTCACACACACCCTGTAACCCAAAAGAAAACATGTTCAGCCAACGCTCTTGGAACATATTGCGCCGCCTTCAAATTGGTTTATGGGGTGTGCTGTGGGCATGGGCCAGTGTCACTTCGGCAATTGCGCAAGACCACATCAGCCAAAAAGCCTTGTGGACCGATGTTTCGGGGCAGGCCAGTTTTGAGCAAGCTCGTTCGGCCCACTACACCCCTTACACCGGTGTTTTGAGCAAAGGCTTTACGCCGCATGTGCAATGGATTCGTTTGACCATCGACGCTGTGCCCGTGGGCGGACCTGATACCTTGGTGTTGCGCATTCGACCTGTTTTTTTGGACGAGATCACCTTGTTCGATCCGGCCAACCTTGCGCAGGGCACGACTGAGCGCCGCACCGGAGACGCCACGCCGGTGCAGTCCACCGAGTTTGAATCGCTGAACCACACTTTTGTGATTCCCGCGCAACAACAACCGCGAGAAGTCTGGTTGCGTTTGTCCACCACCAGTACCCAGCTCATGCATGTCGAGGCTTTGTTTCCACGAGACATGCTGCGCGACGAACACAACCTGTGGCTGTTTTATTCAGCACTGCTGGCGGTGCTGCTTTCTTCGTTGGTTTGGGTCTTGATGGCGTGGTTGCAAGACCGCGAAGTGGTCAACGGCATTTTTGTCTTGCGGCAAACGATTTTGCTTTTGTACACCGCCAGTTATTTGGGCTATCACCGCCTGTTGTTGGGGGACTGGCTGACCCCCATCAGCCACAACATTGCTTACAACTGGTTGGTTTTGTTGACCACAGGTTTGTCATTTACTTTTGAATACCGGTTGTTGAGTGATTACGCCTTGCCGCGCTGGGCCCACTGGATAATACGCGGGCTTCTGGCGACCAGTGCGGCGGCCATGATGTTGCTCATTTTTGGCCTGACACGCGAAGCCTTGAACCTGAACATGCTGCTCAATGGCGTAGGCCTGTTGACCATGTTGTGTGTTTCTAGCCAAATAAAATCAACAACGCTGGGTGAATTGAACACTGCTACATACCGTTTGCCCAAATCAAGCTTGGTGCTTTACTACTTCTCGTCAATTGCCATTTTGGCGCTGAGTGTTTTGCCCAGTTTGGGTTTGTTAAGCGGATCGCTGCTTTCCCTCTATGGCATTTTGTTTTATGGCTTGATCTCTGGCGGTTTTATGACCGCCTTGTTGATCCTTCGCTCGCGCAAGTTGGCGAATTTGAGGGCCGAAGAAGCCAACCACTTGTTTCTCTCGCGACAACAATTGGCCGTTGAACAACAGCGCCGGCAAGACCAGACCCAGTTGCTCAGCATGTTGATGCATGAATTGAAGACCCCCTTGGCCATCATTGATATGGCCGTCAGCACCCGCTCGCACGATGGCCGCACAGCCAGTTATGTCAGTCGAGCGGTGAGCACCATCAAAGACATTCTTGATCGTTGTATTCAAACTGACCGATTGGTTGAGCGGGAATTCAAGCTGCAAATGGGCACGGTGAATCTGTCGGAACAATTGACGCAATGGCTGCAAGACCGCCATGAAGCGCAACAACGCATCGTCACCCACATCGCCCCCAATTTGGTGCTGACCAGCGACTTGCAATGTCTCCAGATCATGGCCAACAATCTGATTGACAACGCAACGCGCCACGGCGACCCGCAGGCCCCAGTTTGGGTTTCACTCCAGCCAGCACCAAGCGCCAATGGACGCTCTGGCATTGTGCTGGCGGTGCGCAACCAACCGGGACCTTCGGGAAGGCCTGACCCCGAACAAATTTTTGCCAAGTATTACCGCAGCAGTGGTGCGCAGCGGCAATCGGGCACAGGTCTTGGACTTTTTCTCTCGCATAACTTGGCGGCTCAGTTGGGCGGCGCATTGCGCTACACCCCTGACCCTGACCACATCCAATTCGAACTATGGCTGCCTATTTGAGCATCGTCCTCGTCGAAGACAACGACGATCTGCGCGAGCTGACCGCCGACGCCTTGCGTGCCGAAGGGCACCGGGTGGTGGCCCTGTCCTGTGCCGAAGAACTCGAAGACCAGGCCAGTGGTGTTCCGGCTGATGTGTTTTTGATTGATTTGAACTTGCCCGGCGAGGACGGTTTCAGCTTGTCCCGCCGTATCCGGAGGGCGCAACCCTTGGTGGGCATCATCGTTATCTCTGCCCGTTCAGACTTGCAGGACAAATTGGTGGGTTATGACAGTGGAGCCGATTGGTACTTGTCCAAGCCAGTGCCCTTTCCTGAGCTGTCTGCCGCCCTCAAAAGCTTTGCTCGGCGAAGGCAAGCCCAGCAAACAGAAACCGTGATGCCGGCTGGAGGTTTGCGTTTGCAGCAACGCGAATTGCATGGGCCTGTGGGCTGCGTGCGATTAACGCCCGCTGAAGAAACACTGCTGACCGCCTTTGCACGTGCCCCAGCGGGGCAACTAGAAAACTGGCAGCTCTTTGAAATGTTTGGCTTGGACACTGCCGATGTCAGCAAAACCAGTTTAGAGGTCCGCATCACGCGATTGCGCAAAAAACTCAGCCAAGCGGGAGCCGAAGGCCATTGCCTCGAGTCCATTCGCAATGTGGGCTACCAGCTGCATGTGCCGGTTCAGGTCATTGCCTGAAATCAAGCGGCTAGCCCGCACATCGGCAAACTGGCGGCAGAGCCAAATCATTTCCTGCAAAAGCCTTCTAAACCTTTCTTTTGCCTTCATCTTGAAGGTCTAGGTTGGCAAATTTAACAAAATGAAAGGTTTTGAAAGGTTTCTGACGAGGCTTTTCATTTAATTCACAGCATCTACAAATTTGTCTGAATGTTGTGCTTTCACTCCACAAGCTCGATCTAACCGGTCCTACGGGCACGGTTCGGCTCACAGCCACCGAGGCCACCTTACTTCAGGCATTTAGCCAGTCGCAAGACACCCGGCTCGACTTCGCCCAAGTTGCGCAGTGCTTGGGTGTACCCATGAGTGAAGAGCAAAAAGCCAACATTCAGGTTCGCATGGTGCGATTGCGCAAAAAGCTGCATGTCGCTGGCGCGCAAGGCGCCGTGATCGAGGCCATCCGCAATGTGGGTTACCAGTTTTTTGACGAACTCGAGGTGCGCAAGCCATGAAGGGTTCGCGGGTTCACAAGGTTGCGCATTTGGGGGCCAGGTCGATGCTGGTCTTTATGCCGCTGTTGGCATGGGCCGCGCCTGATGCGGGCTCGGTGTTGCAACAACTCGAAGCAAGACCTAGTGGTGTTTTGGTCGCCCCGACACTCAAAACGCCGCAGACCCCAACGCCACCAGCGGCCCAGCAAGGCGGGCCTGTGGTGCGGGTCAATGCCTTCCGCATCGAAGGCCCTACCTTGGTCAAACCTGAGCTTCTTCAAAAAGCTCTGAGCGGATTTACGGGCCGTGATCTGAGCCTTACCCAGCTGCAAGAGGCGGCTTGGGTGCTGGTGCAAACCTACCGCGAGGCAGGTTGGTTGGCCAATGCGTGGGTGCCGCAACAAGAAATCGAAGGTGGCGTGGTCACCTTGCGTGTGATCGAGGCGCGTTTGGGTCGCGTGCGCATTGATTTCCCGGAAGGCAAATTTCCGAGAAAGCGCATTCGGGCCATGGCCGATGACCATTTAAAAGAGGGTGATCTGCTCAATCTTCAGCAACTTGACCGCTTGCTGCTTTTGATGGGGGACATGCCGGGTGTCATGGCCACGGCCTCTTTTGCGCAGGGCCGACAAGAAGGCAATACCGATGTGTTGGTCGCAGTGAAGCGTTCGAAGGCCCGAGAAGCGACGGTGTCCGTTGATAACTTTGGTGGCGTTTCGACAGGCACCCAACGTGTCAGCGCTGTCGCTGCGTTGAACAATGCAGCAGGTTGGGGCGAAGCCTTGCAGTTGCAGGGCATTGCCACCGAGGGCAGTCAGTATGCGCGTGTGGTCTACAGCATGCCAGTGGGATCTCAGGGGTGGCGCGCTGGTGTGCATGCCAATCACATGCAATACAAGCTGTTGGGCGCCTTTGCTGAGCTGAATGCCACAGGGTCGGCCCAAAGCTGGGGGGCCGATTTATTGGTGCCATTGATCCGTCAGCCTCAGCGCAATTTAAGTCTGCAGGTGACCACTGACCACAAAAATTTTGAGAATCTGGCCTTGGCAAACGCCCAAGCAGCCTCCACCAGCACGGTCTCGAACTACACCCTCGATGTGGTGCGTGCCGGTATCTCTGGCAATTGGCGTGACCCTCTGTCTGCAACAGCACAAAACACGGCGAATGTGCAAGTCAGTTGGGGTCAACTGGACTTGTCCCGCTCGCCCAACGCGACTGCAGACGCCGCTGCAGCCAATACCGCAGGCGCATTCCGCAAATGGAGTGTCAATTTCAACCGCGAGCAAGCGCTGACGGTCCAATCGACTTGGTACATCCAGACTGCCGCACAGTGGGCCAACCGCAATCTGGATTCGTCAGAAAAACTGTATTTGGGCGGCGCCTCGGGTGTTCGGGCTTATCCCAGCAACGAAGCGGGCGGCACGTTGGGCGGGACCGTCACGACAGGGATCAGGCATCGATTAACCGACACCCTGACGCTCAACGGCTTCACCGATTGGGGCCGTATTCGGGTTTATCAACGCAACACCAACGCGGCGGGCAATGACATCACCAGTCTCAACACCCAAAGCCTTCAGGGCACGGGCTTGACATTGCTTTGGCGAGGTCAGCAAGGACAAGAACTCTCGGCCACTTGGAGTCGCCGAATCGGCAGCAACCCAGCGGCACAACCCAGCACGGGCGCAGACAGTGACGGCACCCTCAAGTTGAACCGCTTGTGGCTTTCGGCCATGCTGAATTTCTGATTGCTGGCCAGACCATGAACCACGTTTACCGTCTCAAGCGATCAGGGCGAGGCCAGCAGATTCAAGCGGTGCCTGAAACAGCGCGCGCCTCGGGCAAGGGCAGCCGAACGGGCAAAACGCTGGCGCAAGCGGTTATGGGGGCGGTGCTCAAAGTGGCATGGGTGGGCGTCTTCAGCCTGAGCCATGCCCAGCAAGCGCCGCCCAGTGCGCAGCAATTGCCGCAAGGGGGTGTGGTCACTCGGGGCCATGCCAGCATCAACACCGGCAGCAGCCCGAGCGGTTTGGCGTTGATGACCGTCAACCAGGCCAGCGAGCGCGCTGTCATTGATTGGTCCAGTTTCAATGTGGGCAGTCAGGCCAAAGTGCAGTTCAACCAACCCAGCAGCAGTGCGGTGGTGCTGAACAATGTTTTGGGCAACAACGCCAGCCAGATTTATGGCCAGATCAGTGCCAATGGACAAGTCTTTTTAAGCAACCCCAACGGGGTTTATTTCGCGCCTACTGCCCAGGTCAATGTGGGTGGATTGGTGGCCACCACGGGCAAGGCCAGTGCAGACGAGTTCATGGCGGGAAGGGCCAGTTTTGCCCGAGACGGCAGCAACGCCAGCGTCATCAACGAAGGCCAGCTGACGGCTGTGGCAGGGGGCTACATTGCGATGCTGGCCCCTGAGGTGCGCAACCAAGGCTTGGTGGTGGCACAAGCGGGCACGGTGGCCTTGGCTTCCGGGGAAGCCATTACCCTGAGTTTTAACAACGCGGGCACGGGTTTGGTGGGCATCACCACCACCCCGCAAGTCATTGCGGCTTTGGTCGAAAACAGAAGTGCAGTGATCGCGGAGGGCGGACAAATCATTTTGTCGGCCCATGCACTGGCCACGCTGCAGGGCTCGGTGGTTAAAAACTCAGGCCAACTGAGTGCCACCAGTCTGATTGAAAAGGGTGGCAAGGTTGTCTTGATGGCCGAGTCCATTGAGCTGACAGGCACCAGCCACATTGAAGCCAATGGCCCACAGGGCGGCGGCACCGTGCTGGTGGGGGGCGACTGGCAGGGCACTGGTGATACACGGCAGGCCAGACGGGTGACCATGGTGCCAGGCGCACGCATTGTAGCCAGCGCCACGCAAAACGGTGACGGCGGCAAGGTGGTGTTGTGGACCGATGTGAACAACTCAGACAGCGTGACTTCGGTGAATGGCCGCATTCAAGCCGAGGCCGGCCCTATGGGTGGCGATGGCGGGCGTGTCGAAACCTCAAGCTACCAGTTGAGTGTGGATGACCTTCAGGTGTCCACGCGCGCCAACCAAGGCCAAGCAGGCCAGTGGTTGCTTGACCCTTACAACATCGTCATTTCTACAGCCGCCACAACAAGCGGTGTCACAGCAAGTGGTGGGGTTTACTCAACGAACGCGAACTCCACCATCAACTACATCACCTTGCAAAATGCCTTGGCCAGCGGCAACGTGGAGGTGTCCACCGCTGGGGCAGGCGCGAGTGCGGGTGACATCAGTGTGGCCGCCCCCATCAGTTGGACGGGGCCTTACACACTCAAGCTGACTGCGCTGGGGGCCATTGCAGGCACTGGCAACATCAGCATGGGCACTGGTGGGGGCCTGACCTTCAGCCAAGCCAGCACCATCAATGGCAGCAATATTTATTCGGGCATCATTTCTGGCGCTGGTAGCTTCACCAAAGAAGGGGCCGGTATTGCCGTTTTGACCGGCGCCAACACGTACACCGGCACCACCACCATCTCTGCAGGCTCACTGCAATTCGGCAATGGGGGGGCCACAGCAACGGCATTGATGGGCACGGGCAACGTGGTGAACAACGCTACGCTGGTCTTCAATGCGGCCACGAATCAGAATTTTTCACCCAACACCATCAGTGGCACAGGTGTCGTCATCGTGAATGGCGCGGCGACGGGGTCAGGCACGCTCACGCTGCGAGACGACAACACCTTCAGCGGCGGCATCACCATCAACGCTGGGCAACGTGTCGCAGCGGGCGGCAACAGCACAGGTGCAGCAGGAGCACTCACGGCCGGGCCTTTTGGCACTGGCGTTGTGACTTTGAATTCAAACAGCCAGGTAGAGCTGGGCGGCTACAGCATTGCCAATGGCATCAAAGCCAACTATGCGGGCGCATCTCCTACGATTTATGTCAGTGCCGGCACGTCGGAGCTCTCAGGCCAACTGGATTTGACCCTGGCCAACAGCGGGATCAGGTTGTCCCCGGTACTGAACAGCACCTTGCGGCTGACGGGCACCTTGAACACCTCCACGACAGACAACGACAATCAACAATATGCGACCAAACTTCAACTAATTGGCGCAGGGAATGTCTACGAGGGCTTCAGCAGCATCAACGCCGCTTACCGCATCGTCTTGTCTGCAACCGCAGGCAGATGGACACTGGCCAGCGACCCCGGCAACACCATTGGGCTAGGCACGAAGGCCAACGTGACACTCAGCGGAGGCACGTTTGATACTGCGGGGAATGACCTTGCTAGTGGCCTTCCCTCTGCACGAAGACAATTCACCTTCGGCGGTGGAACCCTGACCAACTCGGCCTCTACAAGATCCAAAATTTGGGCGATTGACACATACTTCAACGGGAATTCAACCATCGACACACCGAATTTGGGTGGCGACATTGACTTTTCAAATTCAAGTTACTTCTATCCCACGTCAACCGTTAGAACACTGACAAAATCAGGCCCGGGTGATCTGCACATGAAAGGCGCTTTTGTCAGTGGTGGCAATGTGGACTTCAATGTCAATGTGCTGGCGGGCAACATCCAGTACTACGCAGCAGGTACTTCAAACAGTTTTTCTGGCGCTTATTCGCTCGACGCTGGCAGCAAAATAATTCTCAACAGTGGCGTGCCTTTTCTAGGTGCCATTTCGGGCAGCGGGGGCGTGGTCATCAGAGCCAACAGCACTTTGTCGGGGGCCAGCACTTACACAGGCGGTACGTCCGTAAGCAACAACGCAAGTTTGACACTGGGCAGGGCTGCCGTGATGGGCGGCAACACCATTGTCAGCAGTGCTGTGGGCACGGGCGACATCACGCTCGGCGACGCGAGCACCGCCGCCACCCTCAATTTGGGCGGTTATGCCAGTGTGCCCAACAACATCATTGTCAACGGCACTGCCACCCTTTTTTCTGGTTCAACCACGGTCAACCAGACCATTTCGGGCACCATTACTGACGGCAGCAATGCGGGACAAGGTTTGTCTTTGAGTCCTTCTGTCATTGGTAAAACCATGGAGATCACGGGAAACAACACCTACACCGGGACCACCACGGTCAGTGGCTCTGGCGAAGTGCTGATCAGCCATGCCAATGCGCTGGGTTCAAGCGCCGCGGGCACCAGCATTAGCACAGGTACTTTGAAGCTCAAAGGCGGCATCACGGTCAACGAGACCTTGACCATGACCGCCGGAACCACCAACGTTTTGGGCAATTTGAGTGGCAACAACACCCTGACAGGCACATTGACCCATGCCAGCGGCAGCACGACAGTATCCAGCGATACCGGCACCCTGACATTGGCACCGGCGACAGGCAATGCCATCAACTATGGCAGCAGCATGTTGTTCAACGGCGCAGGCAACATCGTTGTCAACGGAACAGTGGCCGGCACCACTGCAATGACAAAATCTGGCACAGGCATGTTGACTCTGGCGGGTAACAACAGCTTCACGGGCGCAATCACCTTGAGCCAAGGCACCTTGCGTGCAGCCAGCAACACTGCTCTGGGTACCATCGCTGGAGGGATCACGGTAGCCAGTGGCGCCACCCTTCAGTTGGGGGGGCCGGCCTCTCCGGACGGTATTGCAATTGGTAATGAAACTTTGACGGTCTCTGATGGTGGTGCCATACGCAATGTAGCGGGGTACAACACCTATGCGGGAGCCATGTCGTTGCTAGGCAACGCCACCATCACAGTCGACACGGGCACGCGCCTTAATTTCACGGCGACGGGGGCCGCCATCTCCGTGGCCTCAAACAAGAGAATCACCTTCAACCTCACCGAGGGCGATTTGACCATTGCGCGGGCCTTGAGTGGGGGGGCGACGGGCCCCAGCTACATCAAGATTGGTGGCGGCACGCTGACCACCGGTGGATTCACCAATATGGCGGCCGCAACCGGTGTTTATGTCGGCCTGTTTGACCCCAGTGGGTCAGACTACAGCACGGTCTATGGCAGCACCCCCGATCTGACTTACGCTTTTTACACCTCCTCCACCGGGGCAACGCCCATCACCTTCACGGGCTTCAGCGGAACGCCCACCTGGTCAGGTGGGACGCCAATTGCCGGCAGTGCCGCCGGCGGTTATGCGTTGACCTACAACACGGGCATCACCATCACCAATGCAGCCTATGCCTTGGTGGGCCCAACGGTGGCCAAAACTTGGACGGTGACCCCCAAGGTGCTGAGCCTGGCCGGGCTGACGGTGCCCAGCAGCAAAACATACGATGGCACCACGCTCGCAAGCGTCTCTGGAACCCCCGGTTTACTTACTGCGGTGAGTTTCGCAGCGGGCAACAGCAGCGATGGCAAACCCTACACGGGGGACACCATCACGTTCAGTGGCACATTGGCTGGCAACTACAACAGCAAGGATGTGGCGACCGCCAACCTGGTGACCTTCAGCGGGCTGACATCCAACAACAGCAACTACAGCTTGGCAGGCACACAAGCGGCCACCATCACGCCCGCCGCGTTGACGATGACAGCGCAAAACGCCTCCAAGCTGATTGGCCAGTCAGATCCGAGCTTCACGGCCACCTACAGCGGCTTTGTCAACGGTGAGACCGCTGCGGTGCTGTCAGCTGTGGGCGTGACGCGCACTGGCTCGGACACGGCAGCGAACACCTACACGGGCGTGTTGGTGCCTACGGCCAGCAGCACCAACTACACGATCACGCCGGTCAACGGCAACTTCACCATCGTGCCAGCGGACACGTTGCTGGTGACGCTGGGCAATGCCAGCAAAGCGTATGGCGCGAACGTCT
>JACCDZ010993448.1_pt1 | contig 15103 bp, 12 predicted proteins | sample 7449551 | NCBI WGS metagenome assembly JACCDZ01 (sample SAMN15323452, study PRJNA562643) | freshwater metagenome | isolation source: river surface water | place: USA:Blue River Watershed | collected 2017-08-18 | reverse complement strand
CGGCATCTTCGGCTTCTTCAACCAAAGTAAAGCCATGAGTGGCATCCAACAAGTCGGCCATCTTGGATGAATCATACTCATTCATCTGGCAGCCCCAGGTTTTTATGTGCAGCTTTTTGCTCATGGTGTACGTCAGCCTGTATCAATCAACAATCGGAAAAATGGCGCGTATTTTACCTGAGCTGCCCGTCAAGTGCTAGAGCTCTGGGCCAGTAAGCTGAAACTAGATTATTTCCAATCGCATGACCATTAAACGCCGAAATAGTTCACGCTAATTCTTGCATTATTATTTTTTGAACTACACTGCAAATAGACCTTGTTACAAACTGGAGCTGTGTATGAATCGAGTATGGTTAGTGCCGATGTTCTTTCTCAGTATCAATGCGTTGGCCGAGGTCGCGGTGGTGGTTCACCCGTCCAACACCGCAGCATTAAATGCTGAAGAGATTTCTAAGATTTACCTTGGACGCAGTAAAAGTTTCCCCGATGGCAAAGCAGCAATTCCATTGGCTCAAGCCGATGGAACAGGCGCTACAACCACATTTAATGAAAAAGTTCTCAATAAAACCGGCAGCCAAATCAAAGCCTATTGGTCGAAATTAGTGTTTACCGGCAAAGGCACTCCGCCAAAAGAGCTTGGAACGGACCAAGAAGTCATCGAGTTGGTCAGTCAAAATCCTAGCGTCATTGGCTATATCGACAAAAGCGCGGTAACCGCTTCGGTCAAAGTTGTGGCAACGTTCTAAGGAGCCGCCAGATGAGTAAATTAAATCGAGTTACTTTGTTATTGCTGCCAATCGCGCTTTTCAGTTCGCCGACGGTTTTGGCCGTGGATTATAGCTACTCTGGTTTTATGACCGTGGGTTTAGGCCGCGTACTTAGTGGTAGTGTCAGCGGTCAAAACGAAGTTGGTATCGATTGCCCCTGTATGATTTCTGATTATTCTCAGGCTTCATACTATGAAGACTCTTGGAGTTTAAAGCCTGACTCTAAATTGGGCCTGCAAGGCTCCGTTGCATTCTCTGATCAATTAACACTGACTGGACAAATTGTATCGCGGGGCTCGCGGGATTTTAAAGTGAACATGGAATGGGTTTACCTGAGTTATCAAGTCAATGATAACAATACGGTGCAATTGGGCCGCAAGCGGCTGCCACTTTTCTATTATTCAGAGCAACAAGACGTAGGTTTTACTTATCCTTGGGTGCACTTGCCGGGTCAAACCTACGGCTGGGAAGCGGTTAATTACAATGGCTTGAACTGGTCACATAATTTGCAGTTTGGTGATTGGTCTGGGATTGTCAATGTGTTCGGTGGCAGTGAAACACGTAAAGATAGTGATTATTTAAAACTTTACAGTGGTTTAGAAAGTGAATCCGATACCAAATGGTCTGGAATTTTTGGTGCCGAAATGGTGCTAAGTAAAGACTGGTTTGAAGGTCGGTTAATGGTTATGCAATCAGACACCCAAGGTCGAGTCGTGTCTGCAGGCGAAGATTGGTCGCCAAAAGCCATGCAACAGATTTACGGCGCATCCGCGTTAGTTGATTACAATGATTATTTATTGACGACCGAGTTATTCTATTCAGACCGAACCGAATCTTACGGCCGAGATTTAGCATACACCTTAAGCGCCGGTAAGCGATTTGATGGATATGTTGTGTTGTTAACCCATGGGATGTATCAGCAAAAAATCTATCGGGTCAATCCAAACGAATTAACAGATGATGATCGGGAAAAACATCGCAATACATCCATTGTGGTGAAATTCGATGTGACCGCATCCTCCGATTTCAAAATCCAAATTGAACATTGGCAGGATTTTAGCGGCAGCTGGTTTAAACAAAATTATGGCGATGCCGACACTTTCAGTATGGCTTACAACTTAGTGTTTTAATGTTTGTATCGAATTTAACTGCAAGCCCAAGCTAATAGAGAGGCCTAAGCCGATAGTGGACTTAGGCTTTTTTATGCCGAGTACCGTCAAACCACGCAGCGAGTTAAAGCAAACGTTGGCGATGAGTGACATAACCAGCGTAGAAAATCAGTAATACCCCCAAAAACCAAGACATACTGACTGGCTCTTGCCAAAACAAGTAGCCAAATGCGCCAGCGAAAATAACACTGCTGTAAGTCCACATGCCGATGTCGGAGGCTGGTGCCAGCGCGTAGGCCTTAGTCATCGCCATCTGGCCGGCGGCTGCGCAAAATCCCATCGCAATAAAAGCCCACCAGCTGGTTGTCGCAAGTGGTTGCCAATAAAAAGGGACCGGAATAAACGAAATAATTGCGGTCAGCAATGAAAAGTAAAAAACAATACGAGCGGCGGGCTCGGTATCAGACATATACCGAATGGTCGTTTTAGTCACCGCGACCAAGCATGCCGATAGCAGGCCGATTGCTAACAATAAAGGGCTTCCCGCCTCACCATGCACTGGGATCGCAATAAAGACCCCAATAAATCCTAAGAATATGGCAAATAACGTAAGATGGCTCGGCGATTCTTTTAACCAAAATTTGGCAATGAGTGGAACAACAAATGGCGAAAGCAAAAGCACCAGCATTGCTTGCGCAAGTGGCAACTGACTGATGACATAGAAAAAGCAGTACATCGACACTATGCCGGTGGTAGCGCGACTTAAATGCAAATACCAGCGCTTAGTTTTTAGGATGGCGATACCTTGCAACCAAATCCATGGCAGCATCACTAATAGCGCAAAGAAATTGCGAAAGAATACAACTTGAATTTGGTTGGCGTCGCTACTGGTTAATTTAACCAGAGCACCGATCCCGGCGAAACATGCTTCAGCAAACAACAGCAAAAGTGCTGCCCAGAGTAAATTATTCTTTGCTGGCATCGACAGGCTCATAACTACAACGGCAAAAGGGCGATAATGTTAGCATACTTAGCCGATTGCGATGGGGTTTGAGACCGGCAGTTTTAGGCCGTTGGTCGCTCCAGCTGCATTTTTTCCAAAAGGCTCGCTGCGGTCATCGGCTTTCCAAGTAAGTAGCCTTGAATAAAATAACAGTGGCGCTCAGTGAAAAACTCAAGTTGTTGCTGAGTTTCAACACCTTCAGCAATACAGTACATTCCCAAGCTGTTGGCCATGCTCAACATCGCGTCAATAATCGTTTCGTCATTACGGTCAACACCAATATCTTTAACAAAACTGCGGTCAATTTTAATGGCGTCAATTGGCAATTCTTTTAAATATTTCAATGAAGAATAGCCGGTGCCGAAATCATCAAGGGCAAGCTGTACGCCTAGATCGCTTAATGCCAACATGGTAGCAATCGCGCTTTGGTGGTCTTGCATCAAGGCACTCTCAGTAACTTCAAAACGTAAACAGTGTGCTGGAATTTTAAATTTATTTAATAGGGCCGCGGTTTCAATGGCTAACTGTTCTTGCTCTAAGTGGCGCGGTGACAAGTTAACTGAAACGTAGACCTCAAAGCCTGCTTGATGCCATTGTTGTAGATCTGTGAGCGCTCGGATTAACAGGGCTTGCGTCATCGGGACTATTAAACGCAGGTCCTCAGCTAATGGAATAAAGTCTGCTGGTGGCACTAAGTTGTCTTCATCTTGCCAGCGCATCAGCACTTCGACGCCGACCATTTGCTGGCTACGGCTATCGTAGATGGGTTGATAGAAATTCATAAACTCATCACGTTGCCATGCACTGCGCAGACGTGTTTCACGAGCAAGTTGCATATGTGCTTTCTGGTTCATTTCCTCGATAAAGAACTGAAAGTTATTGCGACCACTGTCTTTTGCGTGATACATGGCAACGTCAGCGTGTTTGAGTAATTCGCGGGCATCTGCGGCATCTTCTGGGTAAAGCGCGATGCCAATACTGGGCGAAACACTGACGGTGTGATTACCTAACTGCATTGGTTCGCCGATTGCTTTGAGCATTTTACGGGCGACATGACTGACGTTGTTGTCGTCTTTGTAGCTCTCCAGCAGCACCACAAATTCATCGCCGCCAAGTCGTGCCACGGTATCTGTTAGGCGCAAAGTGGTGGTCAGTCGTTTGGCGACTTGCTTTAGCAACAGATCACCAACGTCATGACCTAGGCTATCGTTAACCTGTTTAAATTTATCCAAGTCTATGAAACACAGTGCGATTGAACGCTGCTCACGTTTGGCTTGGTCGATCCCATGATGGATCCGGTCCATTAACAAGCTGCGATTTGGTAACCCCGTTAATGCATCGTAGTTAGCCAAATAACGTAAATTTTCTTCCGCTTCTTTTTGTGCGGTAATGTCGGTAAATACCAAAACAAAGAATTCAACATCATCTGATTCGCCGACCGCGGAAACGTTGATCAGGGTAGGGCGCTCGGTGCCATCTGGACTTGTCACCAGTTCTTCACCCTGCCAATGTTGATTGGCGGTCATGCCGGCTAGTAATCGCACATAAAAACGACGACGGCTTAAACTAATCCCCAGATCGTGTTTTTGCGGTTTGTTTAAGTATTCGTCCATGTTGCCAAAGACATCAGTAAATGACTGGTTTGCCGCAATAACACGCTGATCAGGGTCAAGAAGTACCACCCAATCCCGAGTTTGCTGGAAGGCTTCACCAAATAAACGGGCCTTTTCTTTGGTCGCTCTATTTTCGGTGATATTGCTGTAAGTACCGATCACTCGAGTTGCTTTGGCGCCATCGATATCGGTCACCCGACCAATATCTCGGAACCAGAGCCAATGCCCAGCTTTGTGCTGCATCCGATAGGTGTAGTCAAAAGTACGTTCAGTCGAGCTGAGGAATTTATGCCAAGCCTGCAGATAACCATCCTGATCATCAGGATGTATTAGCGATACGTGTTGACTGAGCGAAATCGGATTGAGTGCTTCGCTATAACCCAACATTGAGTGCACTCGTTGCGCAAAAACATTGTTTTTCCGTTCGTGCCACTCCCAAACCCCAGAGTTCACTGCGTCCAATGCCTGTTTTAACCTTTGTTCGCTGACCTGGACTTTGCTATGGGCCGTTGCCAACAATCGTTTGTTGACACGCCTATTGTATTGCCAGAGTCCGAGTAGAATGAGCCCGATAGCCACATAACTCCAGAGGGCAAAAGCCGAGCGCCATGGGGCAGGTTGGATGCGGACCTTTAAACTCGCCACAGGGCTTGCAAGTCCAGTAGTTTGAGAAATTGCTTGGACTTTAAATTGATACTCGCCTGGGGCAAGTTCAGGAAAAATTACTGACGGCGTCATCTGTAATGGATAATGCAGCTCTTGCTTGCCTTCAAGCCAAAATTTGTAGCGGATTTTACTTTGGTCGCGAAAATTCAGACTGGAAAATTCAATCTTTAAACCCTGCGCTTGATAGTCGAATAAAAAAGTCTGGTTACTAATATCGGCGAAACTAACCGCGGCGGGTTGATTTAGCGCTTGGATGGAAGTGATCACAATACTTGGTGCTTGTGGAGCCTCCTGCAACAACACAGGATTAAACCGGGTGACCCCACGATTACTGCCAAAGGCTAAGTCGCCATTTGGTAATTTCGCACTTGCTGCAAAGATAAACTCATTACTGGGTAAACCGTCTTTTTTGCTGAAATGCTCGACTCGCAGAGTATTCGGGTCGAGTCTGGAAATGCCGGAATTGCTGGAAAACCAGAGATTGCCAGCACTGTCTTGTTCCAAGGCGTTTACTCGGTTACTGAGTAATAAATTGCCCGTGTTAAATTGGTGGCGAAGTTTAAAATCGGTTAAGTCAAAACCTAATAAACCGATGCCGTCAAACGCAACCCAGAGCACATTATTCTGGTCCACCACCATATCGTGGGCAAAACGTTCAAGTAATGGCTGGTATGGGGTGACCTGATAAATAAGCACCGCTTTGCCGGTTTGTAAGTTAAAGGTCCACAACTCGTCCGTTGCGCCAATCAGCAGTATTTCCGGACGATTGGGTAGGGCTCCAATTATTTTTCGAGCTTTTGCCACTGGCAACTGGGCTTTTAAACCATCGATTGTACTCAGGTTTCCACTAAGTGGTTGATATCGGTAATAATCATCCTGATTAAAAAACCAAAATTCTTGCTGTGGGCTATACCAAATGCCTAATACTTGCTGTTGAAGTAGCTGCTGCTGGCTTTGGTCTTGCAAAGGTGGCGGCAAAAACTGTTGTTGTTGCGGCGCAAAATAGTGCATCGCCAACCCTGCTCGTAACCAAACATTCCCCGCATTATCCGGATAAATTCGGTTGACCATTGGCCGGAAGTTAGTGGGTAGTTGTTGGGGATATGGATGGGCACTGACGGTATTGCTGCGCAAATCTATTGATTTGATGCCGTCATTATTGCCAACCCAAAGTTTTTGATCTGGACCCAGCGCCATGGCTTGGGCATTTCGTCCATTAACTGCAGTGCTATTTTTGTCAGTAGGGGAGATTTGTATGGTTTGAAACAGGTTGGTTTTAGGATGCCAATAGTATGCACCGTCATCAACACTGGCTAACCAAAAACCACCATCTGGGCTTGCGACCATACTACTGATAGTGTCATGGCCAATTTCCAGATTACTCTGACTAAAACGCCAGAGTGCTTCGGCGTTGCCGCCTGTCAGTTTCATTTGATACAAGCCGCTTGTGGTTGCTAGTAACCAGTGCTCGTTGGTCAGAACCAGATCTTGGATTTGCAAATCAGCCAGTAGCTTTTTGCGCTCATTCAAATTGGTTAGGGAAATTTCAAATAAATCTGTGCCTTGGGCGACCAAAAGCTTTTGTTCTGCCAATGCCATCCGGCGTATTGGTTGGGTTGAGTCGCTGAGGGTGAGCTCTTTGTATTCTGCGGAATCCAGATCAAGGGTGAAAATCCGTCGGGAGCTCGCGATGTAGAGCTTGCGGTCAACTCGCAAGATCTGCCGCACCCGATCCATGCGGCTAGTTCCGGCAATGCTCTGATATTCAAACAATTTCTCAAGACTTCGTTGCCTTAAATCAAAGCGATATACGCCGCGATTAATTGCCAATAAGAGGTGATTTTCGTCCTCGATTTGCAAGTCATGCAGTACTGCTGGCTCCTGCGATTCTTGTGCCGCCAAGGCAAAAATGAGCTCTGCGGTCCCTTTAGTTTTATCAAGTTGAAATACACCGGCATTACTTGCCGCAACCCAGAATCGTCGTTGTTCATCTTCCAGCAACTGCACGACATTCAGATCTTGGAAGCTTTGATTTGACGGTAAAAATTGTCGGACTTGGGTGCCATCATACAAATTGAGTCCGTTGGCAGTGGCTACCCATAGGAAACCCTGACGGTCGATCAATAATTTTTGGACAGCACCTTGGGATAAGCCTTGATCAGTCGTGAGTGGGGTTAGTAAAGGTGATGCCAAAGCCGCGAAAGCATTGAGACTAATCCAGACTAAGGCAAAATACCGGACAAAATGCATCATCGTGTGACAAATTCGGTAATAATAACGAAAAACATATGAAACATTTTTGCAAGATCCGAAGCGTAATGGAGCGAAAATAACGAAATGTAGCGGAACTGTCTAGTGCATTTCCCGATTTTATAGTGCTGCCATTCGCAGTGCAACCAAAGCTAAAACAAGGAGTAAGGCGACTCTTTGCAATTGCTCGGCGATTTTTAGCGCCTTTTGCAGATGTGCTGCGGTTGGCTGGACGTCTGGGCCAATTCTAACTCTTTGAATTTTTTGAGCTTCGTAATATATCGGTCCGGCGACACTACAGCGGAGTGCTGCCGCCCACGCGCTTAATAACCAACGGCTAGTGAAACCAAGTTGCAGATCCTGACTAAATTTAAAGTAAGTTAAAGTGTCTCTGATATTGACCCACAGCGCTAATAACAACGCGTTGCCAAGCCCTGGGATCAGGCTTAGGCATTTTTCTATCACTGCAACAAAATAACCAAATTCGCGTTGACGCGCGAGTTTCGGGTTCCATTGCTGTTGCAACTCAAGAAGCAGCCGATAGCAAAATGCGGCGATCCCACCGCCAACGAGATACCAAAATAATACGCCAAACCAATGTTTGCTCAGTCGTAAAGCGGTGGCGTCAAGGGCTGCCTTGGCAATCCCTGGCGCCGACAATTGCCCCGTTTTTCTCAGCACTAAGGCTGATAACTGATCTCTCGCTAAGCTAAGTTGTTGTTTTTCAATATTTTGCGAAACTTGCCGTAATTGGTTTGCGTAAAATTGCCAATCGAGTGCCAAATACAGCAAAAACGCTTGGAAAAATTCGGGCCATTCCGACAATTCTTCAAAGGCAACCAGTAGCACCGCAAGCGGGACCAGCAAGATGAGTGTTGCTAAAGTGCCTGCTAAATATTGCTGTTGCTTTTCATTGGTTGGTTTTGCGACTTTGGCTCGAATTGCATCGGCGATTGCGCGGATGAAAAACCAAGGTTGATAACTTGCTGGCAAAGGCGCAAAGCGGCTTAATAACAACACTGCGACTGCGAGCAGTGGTTGTTGTAGCGCGCTTTGTTCAAGCATCTGCCAGAAGCTATCAAAGGTCATTACAACTGGACCTGAGCCAGTTCGGTAATTAGTTGAAGTACCATAGCGCAGCTATTGCGTGAGGCCACTTCTAAATACGCTTCAAAAGAACTTGGCGATTCTTTGCCGGCGATATCACTCAGACTGCGAATAACCACAAACGGAGTTTCTAACTGGAAACAAGTTTGCGCAATTGCGGCGCCTTCCATTTCTACCGCCAACATGGTTGGGAACGTCGCCCGGGTTTTAGCAACCCGTTCAGGATCGCACATAAACACGTCACCCGTGGTAATTAAGCCGTGTTTGGTTTTGCAAAAACCAAGGGACGCAATGCTGCGGTCCGCCGCGGCAATGAGTGCAGGATGCGCGGTAAATGCCGCAGGTAAGCGTGGTACTTGACCTGGTTCATAGCCAAACGCAGTAACGTCGACATCGTGATGACGAACTTCGGTGGAAATGACAATGTCGCCAACATTCAATTCTGGATCAAAGCCGCCGGCAGAACCGGTGTTGATGACGCAAGATGGCTTAAATAATTCAATCAACAACGTTGTGGCGATGGCGGCAGTTACTTTACCGATACCACTTTGCACCAGCACAACGTCGCTTCCGTTCAGTTGACCGCGATGAAATTCAAATTGGGCGATTTTGGTGGTTTCTACGGCTTGCAGTTGTTGTTTTAACAGCGCGACTTCTTGTTCCATCGCGCCGATAATTCCGATCAGTTTCATCTTGCGGTTCCTGGCTGAAAAAATGCCATTATACCGCTAAGCACGCCCAATGTGGCGATTGATTTTTGTCGGCTTTACCTAAGAGAAATGTAAGGTGGCCGCAGCGCCGTCGGTCAAAGTTCCGGCTTGATAATCCCGGATTGCTTGGTCGATTTCGGCAACACTGTTCATAACAAAAGGACCATATTGCACGATCGGCTCCCCAATTGGTTTGGCAGCGAGTACCAACAAGCGAACCTCACTGCGGGCGGTCAAGGTGAGTTGGTTGCCATCACTAAGCACAGCGGCATGATGGCTGGCGATAGCAGGGAGCTGATGTCCCACCTCTACTTCCCCCACAAAAGGATAAACCAAGGCATTGTGACCGGGTGGCAAGGCAAAACTCACTTCATCTGCAGCATGTAAGCAAAAATCTAAATAGAGCGGTGCAGTGCTGAGACCTTGAACAGGGCCTTTTGTCACGTGGCCATCAGCGCCAATAAAGTCGCCGGCAATCACTTTGACCCAGCTGTTGCCTCCGAGTGAGACTTGTGGGATTTGTGCTGGAGTTAAATCAACATAAGCGGCGGCTTTCATTTTTTCAGCGGCAGGTAAATTGATCCACAATTGAAATCCTTGCATCAACCCTGATTGTTGTTGTGGCATTTCCGAATGGATAATACCCCGACCTGCAGTCATCCATTGCACTCCACCACTTGTTAAATGGCCCTGATTTCCTAAGTGGTCCTCGTGCAGCATGTGACCCGCCAACATATAGGTAACGGTTTCAAAACCACGGTGCGGGTGTGGCGGAAAACCGGCGATATAATCCGAAGCCTCGTCAGACCCGAAGCAATCGAGCATCAAAAATGGATCGAGTCGTAAATGCTGTTGCAGTCCCAGACTGCGGCGGATTTTCACTCCAGCACCGTCGGAAACGGTTTGCGCTTTGATGATGGAACGGACAACTCTCTGATTCTTAATATCTTGACTCATTTTCACTTCGCCTTTTGTAACTGGTGTCGCTCGCTTAAGGTCGTTATGGCTAAAAAATGTTTTGCAACAGCACTGATGCCAACGGCAATATTGTTGAGTGTATTGAGGCAATAAACTGTGCTGCCAGTACTTTGCTGTCGGCACTTGGCGTGTATTTACCACAAGCCATAAAGTTCACCCATGCCTAAGCGTCTAGTAAAACGCAAAAACAATCGATTAAATAGTGCGAAAATTCCAATAAATATTTCGATTTAGTCGAAGCATTTGCTCTGGTGATTGCCAATTTCAGTTTTTTTCATGCGCCAACAGCCAGATCTTCCTTGAAAGCCCGCCCGCATATCCGGTCATACTGTGGTTTTGGCCGATGACCCGATGACATGGCACCACGATAGCCAATGGATTGCGGCCATTGGCGGCACCTACAGCGCGCACCGCCTTAGGTCGGGCGATGCGAATGGCGATATCACCATAGCTACAGAACTTACCGTATGGAATTTGCTGTAATTGCAGCCACACTTCTTGCTGAAACTGAGTGCCGCTGGCGGCCAACGGCAAGGTGAATTCGCGACGCTCTTTTTCAAAATATTCAGTGAGTTGAGTCAGTCCATTTTCTAACATCTCGGCAATTTTCGCCGCAGCGGCTTTTGTCGTGTTATCCCCCAGTATGCTTGGTGGTTGTATAACCTTGCATGTTTGCATTGACGGCAATACTAAGTGAACTTGTTGAGTCGCATCTGGTGAGCTGTGGGGATTGATTGGCTGATTGACGCCACTTGGCCGCTCAGTCATCTCATGCAGTTTAATGCGGGCAAGTTCAAGATCTTTCCCTTCGCTAACCTCAGTAAATGCAATCTCGACAAAACCTTGCTCGCACGCGATTAACTGCAAGTCGCCGATTGGCGTAGCAAGTACAGCATTCATAGTAAACATACGGAATTCCTTTGGCTTATCCTTTCAACGCGGCTGTGGGTAATTGACTGTCTGCAGGTTTTAGTTTTTTGCTCGGTTTTTTTGGCAAATTAAACCAAAGTTGCAGCGTGGCGTAGCTGCGCCATGGCGATAACATCGAGTCGGTGATTGGGGTCGTGCGTTGTTGCAGTGCTTTTTGGATGCCAAGATCACCGGCGAGCCAAATGTCACTTTCACTCATCCCCCGCATTTTTGCATAGGCGATAGTCCAAGGACCTATCCCTTTTAAACTGAGCCATTCACTGGGATCTGCTTTAGGATTTTTCAGCACCGCTTGCGCGAGAGAATGCAAAGTAGCTCGTCGCGCTTGTGGCACTTTAATCATCAACAAATCACTATTTATCACAGCAAGTGGCGTCGGAAACAGTCGCATCGCAACTCCGTCAGGCGTTTGGCCCGCAAATACTCCCTCACCAAGTTCAGTGCATAGGCGATTAAGCTGCGCGCGAGCGCCAGCCACACTGACCTGTTGACCGAGCACTGCCCGCACCGCAGCTTCCCATCGATCCCATACTCCAGGGATGCGTAGTCCAGGGATATGGGCTTCTTGAAAAAAACCGCCAATATGATGATCAATTTGCTGCATATCGGCATCGAGGTCGAGTAACCGCCGAAGTTTGCTGATAACAATGCTTAAGCCGTCAGGATAGGGCCAATGCAGGGTTAACAACAACACCGGCTTCATTGGATCAGGGCGAACTTCAAACCATCCGTGGCGATCATCGATACAAAAAGTCCGGCCATAGCTGTCGCCTTGCTGCCATTCCATTCCTGACAAAGTTCGCGCCTGCCAAAAATGCAATAATTGCTGCCATGCCAGTGGTGGCCGATAGGCAAGCTCTAACTGCAACTGGGGTGATGATTGAGTCATGCGGTGGCCTCTAATCTGACTGGGTGTCAGTTTTAATTGTTGTTTGAATTCGTCTTGGAAACGCCGCAGGCTATGAAATCCTGCGTGAAGCGCTATGTCCGCAACAGGCAATGCAGTTTGGTGGAGTAGTTGCTTGGCAAAAAGCACTTGCTGGTAAAGTGCGTATTGTTTTGCAGAAATCCCAAGTCGTTGAAATAACTTACGTAAATATCTATCTGAAATGCCAAGTCGCTCGCAAAGTTGCTGTTGATTGCCATCAACGAGTGCTCCTTGTTCAATTAGTTTGACTGCTCGGCGCAGAGTTGTATCACTACCAAGCCAAGCTGGAGAGCCAGGCGCACTATCGGGACGGCAACGTAAACAAGGACGAAAACCGGCGACGGCTGCGGCGATTGCGCTGGGGAAATACTGTACATTTTGCTCTTTAGCAGGAGGCGCTGGGCAAGTGGGGCGGCAATAAATGCCGGTGCTTTTAACCGCGACGAAAAACAAGCCATCAAATCTGGCGTCTCTTGCCATACGTGCTTGTTGATAATGGTGATGTGTTTCCATCAGATCCAGCTCCAGTGCTATTTGGCCAGTGTAACGGAAAATTCCGCGTACACTAGCCAGATCCGGCACTGAATTGGTTTAAACGTTTAAATCCACTTGCTGGACTAAACCGACTTCGCCAGTTTCTTTGAGGAAAATACCACTGCGGGCAATATGTGCTTGCAACTTGTCACTGTCATACAAACCGAAGGAAGTTGACACCGACATCGTGGAAATGGCTGCTACACCCATTTGCGATAAGGATTTCAACTGTTCTCCAGGTTGCCACACACCAAGCTTTGACCAGCTCGCATCATTTTCATCGATAAAGCCATTTTGGTCATCATCTAGCAGCGCAAGTTCTTGATAACCTTGATTTGTTGTAGGACCAAATAATTCAGTGCCATCATCGATCTGCTGATTTTGGTTGCGATCGAAGGTTAGATAGTATTGCGATGCAGCAAGCCCCGCCAGTTGTTTAGTTTCGCCATTGGCAAAAAAATCAAAAGCGTGAGTCTCTCCGGTATAGCGAAATGGCGTCTGATCGAAGCTCAATACGAGTGGATCTTTGGCAGGTTCAGTTTGTGAGATGCTCATCGATAATTGCTCAGACTGCATTTGTAAGTCAAAAGACCAACTAAAAGCACGGCCGTCGGCAAGTTCTACCGCACCGTTAAAATTCGCACTGACCTGCTGATAGCGGTAAGATAATTCGAACACCGTGCTGCCGTTGCTGCGGGCGGTCTCTGCTGCAGGTGCAGTTGTCGTGTCGGGTGTTGCAGATGCTTGTTGTTGCGCAGTTTGCGCATAGATTTTTTCTAGATCAGATCCTTCTATCCACGACAACAACTTGCCGGACGTTAGCTGTTCTAAAATTCGTTTGACCGCGCCGACGCTTAGCAACGCATTAAACTGTTGACTGTCTTCATTTTGTTCATCTGATGACGTAGACTCAGTGGCGGGCATTGGCGTCACGGTTGGCGCAATATTCGGTCGGTTGCCAGTTGGCGAAGCGGTTGGCGCACTATTCGGTCGGTTGCTAGTTGGCGAAGCGGTTTGCGCCGGATTTGCGATAGGAGCGCTTCTAGGAACTTCAACTCGGGATTTATGAGCGATCAGTTGCTCAGACGACGACACATTTTGGTGGGCAGCGACGATATTCATCATGGAACTCCAGTGTTTTCTGGTTTGCTGCATCTTTTATCGACAGTGGTTGATTAAACTTTAGGCGGATTTTATGTTAGAAGAATTTTTCCTACAATTAAGCACAGATCCAGAGAGCATTACTTTTGCGCAAAGTATTGAATTGATTGATACATTATACGATTTCACCCCAACAGCATTTAAAAATGGTGAAGTAGAGAATGCGGCAGGCGAAAACAATGGTTCATGTAAAATTTTAGCATTTGCCGCCTTACACCAACTTTCAGAACCACAAACACTCCAATTATTTGGTGATTTTTATCGACTCGAAGTGATGCCTGATTTAAAAGGTCATAATCATGCCAATATTCGTAACTTTATGCGCAGCGGTTGGGATGGCATCAGTTTTAGTCAGCAACCATTGCAAGGAAAATCCGAATAGTTTGAAGGAACACAGCAGTTTTCGCATCACTTCAGCAAGGCTGCTTCGTTCACGGATTAAATTTTTAGTTAGATGTAGGCTCGACTTGGATAGCGGAACTTAGCGGTCAGGCGCTGACGGGGCGGTTGCAACCCTCGTTCAGCAGGCTCAAACGGACTTCGCTAACGGTTGACCAATGTTGCGTTTAGTGCACTTCACCAATACTGACTCGATTTTTTTCGCAGAGAATGGCTTAGCGATAAAGCCACAAGCGCCGGCCAATATACTTTGCTGCACATTTTCTACCGTGCTATGCGCCGTCATAATCACCACATTCGCTTGAGGATTAATTTCTTTGAGTTGGCGTAACAGTGATTTGCCATCACAATCAGGCAGTTCAATGTCTAGAAACACCACATCATGCTGTTGTGCGTTGTAGCTATTGATACCCAAAGTTCCGTTAGCCGCCTCACTGACCTTGGTAATGCCAAGTAACATCAAAGTTTGGCGTAGGTATTCACGGACCGACGAGACGTCATCAATAATTAATACTGAACAATCGGATACTTTCATTGCTAACTTCCTATGTTTGCTGCAGCTCTTGCTCCACGCTATTAAGTTGTAGCCCTTAGATGGCGATGGCGCAAGGCGAGTTCCTATAATTGCATTTTTTTATGTTAACAAATCAGCTGAAATTTCTACAGCATTTTCTGGTACAGCAGACCGCTGCGGATTTCCTGCGGTTTTTCTGCTGTATTTTTCGGCAATTCTTCGATAGTCTGGGTCGAAATTTAATCGCAATGAGTGATTTGTGTGCAATTGGCTGAATTCTCCAAGATTTTTGCTTTACCTTTGGCGCTGCATTTGTATAATGACGACTCCAACGCTAGGGGCATAGTTCCAATTGGTAGAACAGCGGTCTCCAAAACCGATGGTTGGGGGTTCGAATCCCTCTGCCCCTGCCACTTCTTCTGAGATGACGAATT
>JACCDZ010084335.1_pt1 | contig 15108 bp, 11 predicted proteins | sample 7449551 | NCBI WGS metagenome assembly JACCDZ01 (sample SAMN15323452, study PRJNA562643) | freshwater metagenome | isolation source: river surface water | place: USA:Blue River Watershed | collected 2017-08-18 | reverse complement strand
CCCTGAAACAACACGGACTGGCACCGCCACCCAAACACGATGGGTATATTGAATTGGATGTGCTGAGCGACACCCCCTGTCCTTATTGCAACTCGCGCAACACCGAAATGCACACCCCTTTTGGCCCTACCCTTTGTCGCAGCATGCACTATTGCAAAAACTGCCTGAATGACTTTGAAGCGTTCAAGCCAGTGAGCTAATCTCTGTTAACGATTTAAAACCCAGCGAACGCTGTGTGGGTTGCCTTGTATCAAAATTTCAGCCACGTATACCCCATTCGCTAGGTCTTCGGGGAGTGTGATGGGCTGGTTCGACAACAATCCTTTGGACTGCAAAACGCATCTGCCTGCAGCGTCGATCAAATCCATTTCAAATGTCACTTCCTTGGGCCACAACAATGTAAACCCAGCAGATGTAGAAGGATTTGGAAAGAGAACAGGCTGTTTGGGGGCCAAATCCAAGGTGTTATAGGTGGGTTCATGCTTCATGCACCAATCGTCCATTTTTTTCCAAGCCGCATGCGATTGAAGCACCCCGCCGGTAAGGGTTTTGTTTGATAAGCTGGCGTTTTTCTCCACCGAGGTCAGGATCCATTCCCGCATCAAACCAATGGCACTGTCTGGATTCACTTGCATCAATCCCAGATACGTTTTGCAAACCACAGAATTCAACCAAACAGCGGTTCCAGCCACCATGGGCGCGGCGAAAGATGTTCCAGACGCACTTTTATACGGATTGTTGGGGGAATTTTGCAAAGGCGATGTTGTATACACATCGTCACCGGGCGCTGCCAAATCAATGGAAACCTTGCCATACCCAGAACTCACCCATTGCTTGTCCAAGCCCGTGCTAGAGGTCACTATCAATGCATCGGAAGGACACAAACTGGGAATATCGCCCACAATTTCAACGTTGTTATTGGCATTGGTGGTTGCAGATACACTCACGATGCCCACACTTTTCAGCGAATCGAACAATTCACACCACAGCGGCGTTTCGATGGGAAATGTGTTATCCAATCCAACCGACATGTTCACGGCCACCACATTGATGCCTTTTTGCTTGTTCGAGGTGAGCCAGAGCTTCTTTTGGCGATAGACGTACAGCATGGAACGAATCACCCCCAAATCGCTGGAAACCCCTTTAGACGCATAACAGTGCAATGGCAGAAGTTTGGCGTTGTATGCCACACCCGCTATACCCAATTGGTTGTTAGAGGCAGCGCCCAAAACGCCCGACACTTCGGTGCCATGACCATAAAACACTGATTCACTGTTGAAGACCACATTGCTTGAGTCCCCGCCGTTCCAACCATAATAATCGTCGGTGTAGCCATTTTGGTCATCGTCTTTCCCGTTCCAGGGTATTTCGCTGCGATTGATCCAAACATTGGGTTTGAGATCCGGGTGCGAGGTATCCAAACCATCATCGAGCACAGCCACCACTAGGGTATCGCCCCAACGATTCACGGCACCACCGCCATTCCCCCAAGCATCGGGCATTTGTATGACTTGTAAATATTTTTGATTGAAAATAAGGGCGTCGTTGGGCAACCACGACCTACGATGCAATTCATGCAAGGCTTGAAAAGTAAATCTAATCCCTTGTTTCGCTGCTTCCATCGCCAATTTTTCCAATTGATTTTCCGTGGCGATGACTTGGTACAATCCAAAAGCGGCATCCACACTTTTGTGGGTGAGACCTGATGTTTGGAGCAAATTCTGGTGTTGGCATTTTACCAAAAACACCTGTGGGATTTCGGAATTGGATGGATTGAACGCCGTATAACCTGATACTGATGAAGAAACGTTGGCTTTTACCTCAACCACCCGCGCAGCGCACAGAATGGTGAACAATCCCAAACAAATGGCTTTCAAACGATATAGACATGGGACTTTCATCATTGGCGGTTGTATACAAAAATAAAGCCCCGATCGCAGATCGGGGCTTTATTTTATAAAATGGGATAAAAAGATTACTTATTTGCCTCCACCGGTGGTTGGTGTAGTAGCGCCAGTACCCGCTGCGTTGCCACCTGTTGTAGCGCCTGCATTGGTTGATCCTGCCGCTGCATCGGTTGCAGGTGAAGCACTCGCCGATGGTGTAGCTGCAGCCGTTGGCTTGGGTTTGTTGGCTTTGGCTTTCACTTTCGCCAAGTAATCATCAAAACGCTTTTTCACGTCGATCGTAACTTGATCATCTGGCACCAATTCCAACACTTTGCCATAGTAGTAACTGGCTCTCTCATAGTCTTTCTTTTTCTGGGCGTAATATGCCATGTTTCTGTAAGCGTTCTCACGATCTGCCTTAAACTTAACCAACTGAGCAGAGTCCAATTTGCCCATCCAACGCTCAAACGCCTTGGTTACGTTCCCTGTAGAATCTACGGGATCCAAAGAAGCCCAAGTGGTGGCAATCAAATAGTAACCAGACAAATAATTTGTATCTTGTGTAATCAACTCATTGAAAATGTTCAAAGCTTCACGCTGACGTTTGATGTTGGCCAAACAACGACCTGCGTAGAACAAATCCACAGAATTGAGTTTTCCCGCTTGTTTTTTGCGCTTCAATTCCAAAATACCATAAGCTTGCTCATAGTTTTTGCCATCGAAATACATCTTCTGGGCCATTTGATAAGTATTGGCACCCGCTTTTGACGTATCAATCAACGCCATTGTCATCAAGTTATAACTCTCCACAGTTCTCATTTTACGCGCTGTGGTATCGGTGGTAGTTAATCCGTATCTGTAGGTCAAAACCGCTTTAAAGAAGTTCTCACTTGGGATCAAGCTGCGGTTCAAGGGCTTCACATACAATTCTTCGTAGTTTTTGAAGAAATAGTTCAAACCTGAATCGATGAGGGCTGAATCAGCCAATCTGCGCTTTGCTTTTTCTTTCGAAGCGATGGCGTAAGCGATGGTTCCATAAATGGAAGGGATGGATTTTTTTCCCAACAGATTCTTTCCTTCTATGATACAACGGTCCAAATCACCGCCCAAATACAAGTTTTGAACGTAAAACTTTCTCGCAGTGATATTGTCGTTTCGTCTCAAATATTCCTCGTAATAAAACACAGCAGAATCACGCTCTTTCAACATAGAGAACACTTCGGCCTTTTGGCGATACGCAGGTGCGTAATTCACATCCAAAGCCAGGGCTTCGTCTAGCTTTGAAATGGCCAAAGTACCGGCGTTGGCGCGGGCATATACTTTCGCTTGGCGCATCAAAGGACGTGGGTCTGTGGTGGCATCGTAACCAGCCACAATGTATTGTTGAATGGCGTCTGAAGAGTTTGTGGGGTTGTTGATGATCATCGCATCGCCCAACAAAATCTTGGCTTCGAAATCATTGTTGCTGATTTTCAAATAATCAATGGCACGGGCACCGTAGCCTTTCAACTGTTCTGGGCTACCATATTCTACCAACAAATAAGCCCTGGCGATTTCTTTGTTCACCAAAGGACGAACTTTCTTCTTGGCCATAGAGGCTTGAGCGAAGAAGGCTTCGGCACCTTGCACGTTGTGTTTGCGCAATTCCATGTGACCTTTACCCACCAAATTCAATGGGAATGTAGGGGCGATGGCCAAACCTTGATTGAACATATTCAAAGCACTCAAAGAATCGCCTTTGGCCAAGAAATTCAATGCTGCCCAATAGTAATTGTCGCCCACCTTGGGCTTTTTAGCAATTAAGCTAGAATACACTTGCTCGGCCTTTTCGAATTCTTCGTTGCGCGAAAATTTTTGGCCGTCTGCCAATGTTTGTGCTGCAACAGATCCAACCCAAAGAACAGAACTAAGAATGAGAGAAACAGTTATCTTTTTCATTTTGATGCAAAAAAACTATGTAAATGTTATATATGTGTTACGTTTTTCAAAAATTGTTCCAAAAGATGCTCAATTCATGAGTTGAATGGTTCTTGCAGGGGGAATCGCGGGCGATAGCCCCGATTTTTTCAATAAAATTTGGGCGCTTTGATCGCAGCAGAACGACAAAAACCCTTGTGCCAATCCAGAGTATCCTTGCAAATCGTAACCCATCACGGGTGCCACAAACGGATACTGCTTGGCATAAACTTGTGATTGGTAGGGCAAATGGTATTCTTTGGTGGAATCGTTTTGCACAGCGAGGACCTTCACCGACTTTCTCAAGTGTTTGGCCAATGTATCGCCGCGGTCTGCAATCCAATTCATGCCCACAAACCCCATCGCACCGGGGTGTGAATTCACGTAATTAAATACGGCAATGGGACCGCTCAATTGCACAAACTTGGGTGGATGCACCACTTTTTCTTTTGTGCCAACTTGGCGATGCTGATACCAATCATTCAAATAATTGTAGGCCAAATCGCCTTTCACAAACACCCATTCCAAGGATTGCGATGCCATACCTCTCCAACCGCGGATGTCGCCAGACATCATGCCCGCCAAAGAATCTGCGCTGAGGCCGTTGTTTGGATTGTTGCGATTCACCAGAAATGCCGTTGCAGAACTGCCCACAATGTGTGACCGCACCTTTACCTGCCGGGTTTCCAGCTCCCTCACCATCGTGGTATCGAACAAATAATTGATGTACAACGCCGTGATCTTTTTGTCTCTCACCCCTTCCAGAATCTGCATGGGCGATAAATATCGAGGCTGTATGTGCGACTGTGGATAGAGTTCATGAAAACGATGTATAAGTTGCGCAAACATCAAACTGTCGTTGATATCTATGGCAATCTCCAACTCCCCCTTCGTGGGAATGTCATTTCTCTTGCCTTTGTGTTCCATGTCGAGGCAAGACCACAACAAAACCACGGCCAAGCAGCAAATCAAAAATGCTTTATTCATCGGCGTTTTTGCGAAACAACAAATAACCATTGAGTGCCCTAAAGCTACCCCAAACAACCAAAAACACCACAATGGGCGTTGACCCATAACCCATCACATTGATATCGCCCTTCATATAAAAAACAGCAGCGAACATCCAAAAAGCCAAGGCGGAAATCCAATGATACCAGTGATTTGTTTTAAACATAGTACAAAAATAAACGAAAAGGGGCCGACAAATGTTTTGTCGACCCCTTTAAATGAAAATCGTTTATGTGAATTACTTCACCATCATGGTTTTGCTTACGCTGCTACCACCGGCAATCAAGGTGTAGGTATAGATTCCTGTAGACAAACCTTCACTGGTGATGGTTAGCTCATGGTTTCCTTTGTACAAATTGCTGTGTGTTTGGGTTTTCACCAAAGCACCCATCGCATTGCGCACTTCTACTTTGATATCGCCTGGCTTGGTCAAATAAACCATCACATTGGTTTCATTGCTGAATGGATTGGGATAGTTTTGATTTACCACCAATACTTCACCTGTATTTGGCTTTTCAACGTTGATACCATAAAGCATACCAATGCTACCATTCAAAATTTCAGTTACTGGGATCGCTTGGTAGTTGATCAAGTTCAATACCACTGGGTGGTTACCAAAAGAACCAGAGTTGTTTTGCAAGTTGGTACCTGCGATTTCATCTTGCTGCCAAGTCATGTGCAAGAAACCGTTGGCAACACGACAAGTTGAAGCAAAGTCATCCTCGCGACCCAAAACTTGGGTTACGTTTTGTGGCAAACTCCAAGTTGCACCACCATCAGTAGAATAAACTACTCCGATATCACGGAAGTTGGCACCCAAATCAGACAAATCTTGTTCGATGGGCACACTGAATAAGCAATACAAATTGCCGTTGGCGTCCATCGCTGTAGAAGGCTGACGAAGTGCAGAAGTACTTCCCAAACGGGCTACGGTGCTCATGCCCGATGGCACGTTTCCAGATGTCAAACCAGAGTAAGTGGCTTGCTCCAAACCGTTGAATCCATCTTCATCGCGATCGAACTGACCACCTGAAGCAATCAAAGACGTTTTGTCAGTGGCCTCAGACCAATGCATCATACCTTGAGTACCAGGGTAGAAACTGTAGCTCTCGTCGCTCGTATCTGTATCCAATACACGACCCAAACCAAAGAATACGTGCAATTTGCTGTTATTGTCGATGATTACATCCACTGTACCATCGTTGGTATATGGGGTATCCAACATTTCAACTTTACCTGTCCAAGGTGCGTATTTGAATGTATCTACGATGATGCGCTGCCAATTGTCGCCGCCGTCTGTACTTTTCCAAGCGATAACACCTTGCAACAAATCTGCGTTTACGATGGCTACTGTATTGCCTTTAACATCAATTGAATATTGGTCAGCACCACCATTGTTGGTCAATGTACTGTCGTAATCAGGCAACATGATGTGTTTTTTGTCCCAAGTGGCACCACCGTCTTTAGAACGACTGTAAACCATCGGAGCGAAGATTCCTTTTCTCTTGGGAGCGCGGGCTTCGCCAGGAGCGGCTGAATCTGTGTAAGAGCAAATCAAGTGAATCACATCACCATTGTTTGCAGTACGAGCCCAAATGGGCTTGTAAGGGGGCTCTTGCAAAATGCTGGTAACTGTTGTTGGACGGCTGTTTGCACCATTGCTTTTGGTCATGTAGAATCCACCGTTGGTGGCGTCGTGACCGATGGTGAATACGCTACCGTTCGACAAAACACCTACGTTGGCCCAACCCGTTCTTACGTTTTCAACGCGAGAACTATCTGAAGGCGTCCATTTGCCAGACTCATCACGGTAGTTGTAACCAGAACCACGGCTTGCAAAACCCGCAGCGTCTGAGTTAGAAGTTGTCCAAGCAGCAGAAACCGCACCATTCGAATGCAATGCAATTCTATGTGGCATGGCGAAGTTGGTTTGCAAATCGTAGTAGGTAGAACCAATTCTTACGAAGCTCTTGTAATCTACACCGCGAGCGCTCAATGGCTTCTTGGTGTTTGGTGCCACACCGAATCCACCGTTATCGGCTTTGTCGATGAAGACTTTTGATGTTGAAATTGCCTCGGGCGATCCTTGTGTAGCGCTTTCCAAGGTAAGTCCAACCTGAGCTGACACCACTGAAGTAGCGAATGCAGCAACGGCTAATACGTATAGTTTTTTCATAGAATTAATTTAATATTTACAAATAAAGGAAAAATAAAACAAAAAATCGCATCAAACGCGCTGTGGAGCACGAAGTATTCCCACAATGGTCTCAATCAGCAATTCACCATCGGTGGAAGAACCTCTGTGAACGCCTTTCAATCTCAAATCGAGGAGTTTGATTTGATTGAACACACGCTCCATATCACCCGCTGTATACCCTTTGGCAGCCACCATATATTCCTCCACAAAAAATGGATTCACCCCCAATGCCGAAGCCACCGAGGCTTTGTTTGGACTGTCCATTTGCTGTACCATCAAAATCTTTCCAAAATAGTTGTGCAGGTTGGTTACTATGCGTAGAATCTCCCCTTTTTCGGCCCGATTCCCCATGTGATGGGCGATCTGAATGGCCTTATTGAAATTGCGATAGCCCAACGCACTCTGAAGTTCAAATACGTTATAATCTCTATTGAAACCGATGTTTGCCTCCACATGGGTGGTGCGAATGAACTCGTCTTTCACATTGATCAACAACTTATCCAATTCATTGTGAATCAATGGCAAATCAGCACCCAACAATTCAACAATCATCTGAATGGCCGCACCGTCTATGCTTCTACCTTTTTGACGTAAATATTCGGGCAACCAATCTTTGATTTGATAATCACGCAATTTTGCCGCGTAGTATGCCCCACCAAACTTATCGGCTTGTTTGCCAACCTTGGTGCGCATATCCATTTTATTGCCCCTAAACGCACAAACCAGAACGGTTGATGGCAATGGGTTTTCAATGTATGTGAGCAATTTATCAAACTCTTTGATGTCTTGGGCGTCTTTCACGATGATCACCTGAAACTCGCTCATCATGGGATAACGACGTGCCATGGCGATGAGGTCGTGAACTTTGACTTCTTTCCCGTAGATCAATGTTTGATTGAAACTCCTTTCGGATTCCGGCAATACAAACTTTTCCAACAGTTCTGTGATTGCATCGATGAAATACACCTCTTCCCCATGCAACAAATAAACAGGCGCATATTGCTTGGCCAAGATCTTTTTTCTCAGATCCAAATAATTCGCAATGGTATCGCTCAATTTGGCCATGGGTTTGTATTTTTACAGCGGTGCAACAATTAAACTTTCCTGATTACCAATTTCTGATTCAAGAACAGGAGCAAAAAAAAGTGATTTTTGATCCCGTTCGTAAAAAATTTATCCCCCTTACACCTGAAGAATGGGTACGTCAGCATTGTTTGGCTCACCTATGCTCCTATTACAACATCCCACCCGGCCTCATTGCAGTAGAGCGTGAAATCCAAGCCTTCGGAATGCGCAAACGCTTTGATATTGTGGTATTTGCAACAAATACCAAGCCTTCAATCTTGATCGAATGTAAAGCCCCAGAAATTGTAATTTCTAAAGATACATTGATTCAAGCAGCCACATATAACAATAAATTAGACAGTAGATTTATGTGGATTACCAATGGCTTAAAACACGCTTGGTTCGAAAAAAACATAAACGGCACTGCGCTCATACCGCCACCCGAACTCATCTCTTTGAAGTAAAACTGCGGTTGTTTCCGCTACTCCAACACAAAATCAATCATCTCTTCAGCGATTGTGGCCCTCACTATGCGATCGCAAGATTCATTTTTGAATGGATCAAAATCCAAACTGATGTTTTTATTTGTGCGTTCATTTTCGAGCAATACCTCACCCAACACAGGAATCATACCGCAACCCGGCTCAATTTTTTTCTTCAATGGCGCAACTATTCTCCAATCAAACTCCTCATCGAGATGTTCAATTTGCCCCTGACCTGTTAAAAGATAATGGTCACCCATGATGCCTGGGGTTTGAATGCCTGCAATTTTCTCCAATACCAAATTGCCTTCAAACTCTGATTCTACCTCACCCTGTTTGACTTTAAATTTTACATTTTTGTACATCAATCGTTCCTTTAAATCACGGGTGATAGACATTCTCAAATCCAAAATCTGTGAGGGTTTTCCGTCAGTACCAAACCAATATTCCTCATTGGCATCGGTGAAAACAAAAGATTCAGAAGAATTCTCAATATAATGCGATTTGATGCGTACATGTATTTTACCCGCCCGAAATCTTCCATCCAAACATTTTTGTGTGGGTTTGAAGGGTTTAACTACCGGACCAAAATCGATAACAAATTCGATGTCGTCCCCATCGAAATAGCTAGAATCTATCACAATGATGTGGGCTTCTTTACTCAGGTTCTGAAGTAAAAATTTTGACGGTGTCCCTTTTCCAGTGGTTTGATCAGACACTTCATCCACCAACTCCATGATCGTAGCCAATTCTGTTTGAAGCAACCCGTAATTTTGGGCACTTGACTCATTGTTGTCTTGATTGTGATTGATTCGTTCACACGACCCCAACATCAACACTGATACACAGATAAATGCTGTAATAACGGCGTATTTGAGTTGCGATTTCATCAATGTGTGTGTCTTTTGATTGCAATTTTCGCAAAAAGCAACCACTCTATAACAAAGATAATGCGTTTAACCCCCAAATCATTCACACATTTCTTTGAAAACCTCTACAATTACTTCACATGCCCATTGGATTTCTTCTTCCGTAATTGTCAATGGTGGCGCCAATCGCAGGCAATTTGGGGCATAGAGAAACCAATCAGAAAACAAACCTCTTTCGAGCATTTTCTGAATGCAATTTTGCACCAATTCAAAAGAATCCAATTCTACCGCCAACATCAGACCCTTACCATGGATGTTTTTTACCATCGGATGCTTTAGCCCTTTATTAAACAACTCGCCTTTCTTGAGTACATCGTCCATCGAGATTTCGGAGAGCAACACGTCAAAAGCAGCCTCACCCGCCGCACATACCACCGGATGTCCACCAAAAGTAGTAATATGACCGAGTATGGGATTGTAAGATAGTTGCGACATCAAGGGTTTGGAGGTGATAAAACCGCCCATGGGCATTCCGCCGCCCAACGCTTTGCCCAAAACCAACACATCGGGCACAACACCCACATGTTGAAACGCAAACAAACTACCCGTTCTTCCAAAACCCGTTTGAATTTCATCAAAAACCAAGAGGGCGCAATGCTCATCACATTTTTGTCGCAGTGCCTGTAAAAAAGGCACATCGCATGGTTGCACACCGCGTTCTGCCTGTATCACTTCAACCACCACGGCAGCCACTCGAGACCAAGGAATCGAATTCAGTTTTTCAATATCGTTTTGATCAACAAAATGGACCGATGGCAAAAGTGGGCGGTAGGCCTGACTGTAATAATCATTGCTCATCAAACTCAACGGACCCTGACTGCTACCGTGGTAGGCATTGGTTAATGCCACAAAATCGGATTTCCCAGTTACCCGCTTGGCCAGTTTCATGGCACCATCAATGGCCTCTCCACCAGAATTCACAAAATAACAGCAATCCAAATTTTCGGGCAGTTTACTCACCAAAGCACAAGCATAATTGGATTGCGGCGTTTGAACCGTTTCTCCGTATACCATCACGTGCATGAATTCGGCGGCCTGCTTTTGAACGGCTTCAACCACCTTGGGATGTTGATGTCCCACATTACAAACCGAAATCCCAGCAATCAAATCCAAATATTTCTTTCCGGATGCGTCGTACAAGTAATTCCCACTGGCCCGCGTGATGTGTATGGCCATGGGATTGGGGCTGGTTTGCGCCATGTGCGATAAAAATGCTTGTCGCGGATGAATGTGCATGGAACAAAGGTAACTCAGAAATCAAGGACATAAAAAAACCCCGACGATGCGGGGTTCTTTCAAAAAAGTTGAAGTTAGTATTAGATACCAGCGTTCAATTCAGCACCTGCTTTGAACTTAGCAACCTTTTTGGCAGCGATTTTGATCTCGGCACCAGTTTGTGGGTTACGGCCAGTACGTGCATTGCGCTCGCTTACTGAGAAAGTACCGAATCCTACCAAAATTACTTTGTCACCCTTTTTCAATGCTTCAGCAGTTGCAGAGGTGAAGCTGTTCAATGCAGAAGCAGCTTGTGCTTTGGTGATGCCAGCATCGCTAGCCATTCTTCCAATTAAATCTGATTTGTTCATGTTTATAAATTTTGTTTTGTTAGTGTTCCAAAAGTAAACAAGGGATTTAGTTTGTCAAGTAGTGCCAATACCCTACTACTATGAACTTTTACACGAGAAATTAACAATTTCAAAAAATCGCCAACCTATTAATTCATAACTAATTGATTTACAGCCTTATATAAAAAATCATTGGGTTCGCTCCGATTCCAAATAATTTTCGCTGAACCATAGTAAATACTGCGTTTTTCGGACAATTCGACCAATTTTTCCATGATTTCTTGCTTGTTTGAACCCTGAAACAGAGGTCGGCCCGACTCATTTTCAGCGATTCTTTGCACCAAAACGTCGAATGAAGTATTCAAATACAACGTAAGTCCATGAGATTTCATCCAATCCATATTGCCATGAAATGCAGCGGTTCCACCGCCGCAACTGATCACTGCATTCTGTAGATTCCGCGTTTCACGCAAACATTTCGCCTCCAATTCACGAAAACCTTCTTCGCCCAGGGCAGAAAACAATGCGGGGATCGACATGCCTGAAATGGCACAAATTTGTTCATCCAAATCAACACAATCCCATCCCAATTTATTTGCCAGCCACTTGGCGGTGGTGGTTTTTCCGGCGGCGGGCATTCCTACTAAGTATAGTTTATTCATATCGAACACGGGGGTCTATCCAAACATACAACAGTTCGGTAATCGTATGCAAAACGAAAAACACACAAGCTGTGAATAAAACCGCCCCCATGACCACCGGAAAATCGGATTGTTGCAATGCTTCGATGGTCACTTTGCCCAAACCGCGCCATTGAAAAATATATTCGGTAAAAAACGAACCGGCGAGCAAACTGCTGAACCACCCACCCACACTGGTAATGAGCGGATTCATGGCATTGGGCAAAGCATGTTTTACGGTGGCTTGCCATTTAGACAGACCTTTGGATCTTGCCGTGCGTACAAAATCTTGGGCAAGCATCTCAACCATGGTATTTCTTGTTAATTGAATAAACACCGCCAAGGGTCGAATCCCCAACGCGAGGGCCGGAAGAATCATGTTGCTCAACACCATGGTGCGATTTTCACCCAGTTCATCAATTTCGTACAAACTGCCAGTCATGGGCAAATGCGTGTATTCGTGCCACACAAACCCAAATAACCACGAAAATATCATCGCCGAAAAGAAACTGGGCATGGAGATACCGATGGCTGAAAAGCCCACAATCAGATGATCCAACGCCTTCCCTTGCTTCATCGCAGCCACAATACCCAATGGAATGCCAAACATTAGCGCAATGAGCATCGCCGCCATCGCCAGAACCATCGTACCCAAAAATGCTTGAAACAACATACCACCCACGGGCTGTTTGCTCTGAAACGATGTACGCAAATACGGGAGCTTCAACCATACTTGCCATTTGCCCCGATTCAAGGCAAAACCCGAGAGGTATTTCAATTTTTGCGAAGTGGAATCATACACCGAAATCAAAGACAAATCGTTCACATAATATATCGCTTGTTTGTGTAGCGGTTGATCCAAACCCAGTTCCGCCACAATGGCCTGCTTGGTTTTTGCATCGGCGCGCTGAGAAGTGAGCAATTCTTCCGCATTGGGCAAAGCCTGAAACAGCACAAAAATGAACAGCACCAGTCCCAACAGCACGGCAAATAAGAATTTGGATTTCTTCCAAATAGACTTCATGATTTGATCTTACTTGAAAGTCTTTTGATGATCCCCACTTTTTCGCCCTTCGCTTTGCGATGCTCAACATCTAAATGGGCCACTGAAGGCAGGTCTCTCCCACTCCATTTGCCCAACACTTTGGCACCTTGGAAAAAATATAGCGTGGGGTTATAGCGTGCCATGGTCAGCAACATTTTCTGATCTGCAGAATAAAACTTCATATCCAAGTTGTGTTGTTTGATAAATGCTGCGGCGGGTTCTGCTGCGGCCGACGTTAATCCATATACCCGAACACCCTTTGCTTTGGCCCATATTAGCAATTCTTTCCATTGTTGCATCCCACTCAAATCGGCTTGGTCTAAATAAGGCATCACCATCGCCAACTGAAAACCGGTGGCATTCAGGAAGGTATCTTTCATATCAGCCCCGGTCTGATCATCGTTGATGGCGAAATCATGTATGGGCGATTTATATCCTTCAATCACGAGCTTTCTTCTTTGCGATTTTTTGTCATCGTATTGATATCCGGCATCCATGTATTTTGAGAACTCACTGGTGGCACATTGCACAGAATCAATTCCACCTTTTTGATTGGGCTTATACAACACCCAAGTAATTTCAATGCTATCGGTGGCGCGCATACCCTCGGGCACTTCCGTCATCACCCTTTTAATATCGTTCCCCACTTTGTAGGGCAGGAAATCCCAAATGGGCAGATACATATAACAATATACACCAAACGAGATTGTTAAAGCGCTCAATACAATCATCAACTTATGGCCAAAGCCTTTTGAGAACCAAGGTACATTGTGTTTCTGTGCGATCAACATCACCCCAACCAAAACCAAAAGCACCAAGTCCTTGTAAAAAGAATGCCAGGGCTTCAGTTTGAGAAAATCCCCAAAACAACCACAATCTGTCACTTTATTAAAATACGCACTGTACCCCGTTAGAAAGGTAAAGAAAACAATCAATATGGCCGTAATGGTGATGGTCAGCCGGATGTTCCAGCCAATCAACATCGCCAAGCCCAACAAAACCTCGAGTGCACAGAAAAACACACTGAGATACAAAGCATACCCTTTGATCCATTTGAAAAAATCGAACATCGCGCCATTGGGTTTTGCATAAGCAGAAACATCCAACATCAAACTCTCACTTACCGACACATTCTCCCATTTCAACGTGGCATCCCCGCCACCGCCCATACCCTCCCAACCCGCGGGAAAAGATAGGCGTCCGGCATGTTTGGGATTCAATGGATTTCCTCTATTAGGCAATACTTCGCCTGGCATGAGTACAAAAAATTCAAAATCAATGGCCTTTGGCATCGACGTATCTACATCCACATTGGCTTCTGCCGCAGACGAACCGCCCCAAGAACACCTTAAATTAATGTTCTTCTTTGCGATGCCGTTTTCATCGGATTCTTCTACCCCACGGGCCTCCAACACCATCTCTTTTTCAGTATCAAAACTGTAAAGCACGGTTTTTTGGTCGATCAGTTTCTGACCCCCACCGTACACCACCAATCGAACAGAATCTTGGGCCGTGGCCAAATCCTGCGCAAATACGTCAAAATATTCGTTGAGTTTGATCCCAAAACCGCTGGGATCGTTGAGTTTTACGATACCGGAAAACACAAACAAGGCCCCGGTCAAAAATCTGGCAATGAGATAAGGAATTTTCATGGGCAACAATTGTTCCGGCAAGATACTGCAAGCAAATTATGAATGCAAAAACCTACCCATTGGTGTTGTGAAATCTGCGATAAAACGCAGAGACCGCCACTATTACAATCGAATCAAAGCAAAAATGGCGTAATTGATGATGTCTTGATAGTTGGCATCAGACCCTTCGCTCACCTTTGTTTTGCCGGCATTGTCTTCAATTTGTTTGATGCGTGCAATCTTCACCAAAATCATATCGGTAAAACTGCTGATGCGCATATCACGCCAAACCTCACTGTAATCGGTGTTTTTCAAAAGCATCAAATCCCGGGTTTTGGCGGCCCATTCGTCGTACACCCCAGCAATTTCCTCAATGTTGGTAGGATCTTTCTGAACCTGGATATAATGCAATTGAATCAAAGCGATCAAACTGTAATTCACGATGCCCATGAACTCGCCGCGAATGTCATCGCCCACTGCATTTTTCCCCGACTCCTCGATGTTCCGAATCCGCTGTGCCTTGATATAAATTTGGTCTGTTAAACTTGAAGGACGAAACAATCGCCACGAGGTGCCGTAATCCTCATTTTTCTTCAAAAAAACCTCCCTACAGGCATGCAAAACTTCGTTGTATTCTTGTTTGGTTTGAGTCATAAAAATG
>JACCDZ011285994.1_pt1 | contig 15109 bp, 13 predicted proteins | sample 7449551 | NCBI WGS metagenome assembly JACCDZ01 (sample SAMN15323452, study PRJNA562643) | freshwater metagenome | isolation source: river surface water | place: USA:Blue River Watershed | collected 2017-08-18 | reverse complement strand
TTGCCAACATCGTCGATATCGATACTGGCGAAGTGCTGCTCACCCAGAACGTTGAGAAGGGTGACATCTGGCGTATGTGCCAGGTCAAGGATGAACCGATCCGCGACTGGGTCAAACTGGCCGTCACCCGCGCCCGTAACTCCGGTATGCCCGCCATCTTCTGGCTGGATCCGTACCGTCCGCACGAAGCCGAACTGATCAAGAAGGTAGAAAAATACCTGAAGGATCACGACACCAAAGGTCTGGAAATCCACATCATGTCGCAGGTGCGCGCCATGCGTTACACGCTGGAGCGCGTCATCCGCGGCCTGGACACCATCTCCGTTACCGGCAACATCCTGCGTGACTACCTGACCGACCTGTTCCCGATTATGGAACTGGGCACTTCGGCCAAGATGCTGTCGATCGTGCCACTGATGGCCGGTGGCGGCATGTACGAAACAGGCGCTGGCGGCTCAGCACCGAAGCACGTCCAGCAACTTACCGAAGAAAACCACCTGCGTTGGGATTCGCTGGGCGAATTCCTGGCACTGGCGGTTTCGCTGGAAGACCTCGGCATCAAGACGGGCAACGAACGCGCCAAGCTGCTGGCTAAAACGCTGGATGCCGCCACTGGCAAGTTGCTGGATAACAACAAATCGCCTTCGCCAAAAACTGGCGAGCTCGACAACCGTGGCAGTCAGTTCTATCTGGCCATGTTCTGGGCGCAGGAACTGGCTAACCAGACCCAGGACAAAGCCCTGGCTGACCAGTTTAAGCCACTCGCCAAGACACTGACCGACAACGAAGCCCAGATCGTGGCCGAAATGAAAACGGTTCAAGGCAAGCCAGTGGATATCGGCGGTTACTACAAAGCCGATTCAGAAAAGACGAAGGCAATTATGCGTCCAAGCGCGACACTTAATGCCGCACTGAAGGCTGCCCGCGTCTAAGCTCGCGAGCACCCAGTAAAAACCCACCGGTTAAAGCCGGTGGGTTTTTTATTGCCTATTGTTTTAAAAGCCTCATGTTTTATTTTTAATAAACCCATTGTTTATTAATTAAATTGGAATCACACAAAAGTAAACTGATTTATTTGATATGCCCATGGCATTTTATAAGACTGACTGCACTCTTATATAAGATAAAATTTTCAAATGTTTCAGCGTGTTGCGAATTACAACACCTTGAACCACGTGAAATATCATTCAAATAAATCAAGGAACTAAAATGAGCACCATGAACCAACGGGTAATAAATAACCCGAAGTTCCAGAACCTGGTGGTAAAGCGGGGACGTTACGCCTGGTCCTTATCCATTCTGGTACTGGCTGTCTTTTATGGCTTTGTCCTGCTGGTTGCTTTTCAGCCCACGCTGATCGGCTCACCGATTAGTGAAGGTTCAGCCTGGACTTACGGCGTTGTCGGCGGCCTTTTCATATTCATCTCGTTCTGGCTACTCATGGCGCGTTATGTACATCGCGCCAATGGCGAGTTCGACGCCATCAATCAGGAAATCCTGCGCGAAGCCTGGAAGGGAGAGCAGCAATGAACCGTTTTTATACCAAACTCATGTTGGCCTTGCTGGCCCTAGCGCCGCAAGCACTGCTGGCAGCCGGCCCTGCAATGGAGAGCGCTGAAAAACAGTCGCTCAATATCCCGGCTATCGTCATGTTCCTGATTTTTGTGGCCATGACGCTGGGTATTACTTATTGGGCCGCCAGTCGGACCAAATCGGCGGCTGACTTCTACACAGCAGGTGGCGGCATCTCCGGCTTTCAAAACGGTTTGGCGATTGCTGGCGACTACATGTCGGCCGCTACCCTGCTCGGTCTGACTGCCATGGTCTACAGCAAAGGCTACGATGGCTACATTTATATGCTGGCGTTCTTTGCTGGCTGGCCTTGTATTCTTTTCCTGATGGCGGATCGTCTACGCAACCTCGGCCGTTTTACCTTTGCCGACATCACGTCATACCGTCTGGATCAGGGCAAAGTACGGACCATGGCGGCGATCTCGTCACTGACCGTCGTCTGTTTCTATCTCATCGCCCAGATGGTCGGTGCCGGTCAGCTGATCAAGCTACTCTTCGGTCTGGACTATGAAATTGCGGTCGTCGTTGTTGGCGCGCTCATGATGGTTTACGTAACGTTTGGCGGGATGATTGCCACCACCTGGGTACAGATCATCAAGGCCTGCCTGCTGTTGACTGGGGGCACCATCGTGATGGTTCTGGCAATGACCCAGTTCGACTTCTCCTATACCAATCTGATCGAGCGTGTGACCACCCTGCACAAGAATGGCTTCGCCCTTCTCACGCCGGGTAATCTGCTGTCTGATCCGATCACGGCCATTTCGCTGTGTATGGGTTTGATGTTCGGTACCGCCGGTCTGCCGCACATTCTGATGCGCTTTTTTACGGTCTCTGATGCCAAGGAAGCACGCAAGTCGGTGCTCTATGCTTCTGGCTTTGTCGGCTTTTTCTTTAACGTGATCTTCCTGATGGGCCTCACGGCAATCCTGATCGTGGGTCAGGACACCCAGTTCTTTGAAGGTGGCGACATCGGCGGCAAAATTGTCGGTGGTGGCAACATGATCGCCATGCACCTGGCCAAGGCGGTGGGCGGTGACTTACTGCTCGGCTTCCTCGCAGCAGTGGCTTTTGCCACGATTCTGGCGGTGGTATCCGGACTGGCCCTGGCTGGTGCCTCGGCTATTTCGCACGACCTTTATGCACGCGTCATCAAAAAAGGTAAAGCCAGCGAATCGAAAGAGCTGGCTGTATCCAAGCTGGCATCGATTGCTTTGGGCATCGTGGCAGTTGGCCTTGGCATTCTGTTCGAAAAGCAAAACGTGGCCTTTATGGTGGGTCTGGCCTTTGGTATTGCCGCATCGGCTAACTTCCCCGTGCTGTTCCTTTCCATGTACTGGAAGGGCTTAACAACCCGTGGCGCACTGGCGGGCGGTTACGCGGGCCTGATCTGTGCCGTGACACTGGTGCTTCTGTCGAAATCAGTGTGGGTAGCGGTCTTTGGCAATGCGCAGGCGATCTTCCCATACGATCAACCCGCCATTTTCTCAATGCCCTTGGCCTTTATTGTGACCTTTATTGTTTCTAAGCTGGATTCCAGCCGTCAGGCCAAGGCCGAGCGAGACGCTTTTGCAGACCAGTTTGTGCGTGCACAAACTGGTCTGGGTGCTGCCGAAGCGTCGAAGCACTAAGGCGTATCACCTATGGCGCGCTGCTAACACATCGCGCCAAAGCAAAATGCCCACCAACTGGTGGGCATTTTGCTTTGAGACGCCAACACAGTCAGTAAGACAACCTGGCATACGGCGTTTTCTTTGAGGCCTCAATTGCCTGCCCCAGGGTGATGATGCCTCGCGCTTCGAGCAGTGGCACCAGCTTCAAAAACACCTGCGCCGTTGCCACGGCATCCGAATACGCACTGTGCCGATGTTCAATCTCAACGCCCAGAAGCGCCATGCTTGCTTCAAGACTATGGTGCGGTTGGTTGGGATATGCCACCGCTGATAGCAGCAAGGTGTCAATCACCGGCTGCCGGAACACCACACGGATGCTTTGCTCTTTCATCTGCAAAAATCGCATATCAAAGGCTACGTTATGACCGAGCAACACGCTGCCTTCACAGAAATCATAAAACTCCGGCAGCACCTGTTTTATCGTTGGCTTACCTCGTACTTGTTGATCGGTGATGCCGTGAATCTTTTCACTTTCCGGGCTTATAGGGCGCTGCGGATCAACCAACGCTTCGAAAGCATGATCCGCATCAATATGCCCTGCCGAAACACGCAATGCCCCGATCTGGATAATCTCATCACCCTGACTGGGTTGCAGTCCGGTAGTCTCTGTATCAAACGCGGTGTAGATCAAGCTATGGAGTGGGTGATCAAGGACCGTACTCGCTGCTGAGCGTTCACAGAGTGCCTGATAGATCGATCGTTGCTCATTGATTCTGGCTTCTACCTCATCAATTTTATGATCGCGTTGATCGGCCAAGCGGTTCATTGCCCCGATCACCGAACGTAACTCCGGAGGGCCGTCTACCGCCACGCGGAGATCGCGGTTACTGCTCAGCATCACAGTCAGCTGTTCTGCCGTAGCCGCCATCCCCGTCACATAGGCTCGAAACAATCCATTCAAAATGGCAAATCCAATAACGAGCGCCACAACTGTCAGCAACACCCCCAGCGGAAAAAGCTGCTGGAAATAGTGTGTAAAGATGGCTCGATGCTCAAGCGTACCCTCTGCCCAGGCAAAAATAGCCATAGCCACAAAGGGGCCGGCCATCAAAAATGACAGCACGGCACTCGCAATCAGATAACGTGTTCTGGCAGTCAATTTTTCCAAACCCGGATCTCCCTGGGAACGGCTGTTATGAACTAGGACTTTTTACGCTGACCCACATCCAGTGTCCAGTTAGCCCAATCCACGCTCAGCAGCATGGAAACCGAAGCCACCATCGGCTCAATGATCGCTTTGAAGGTGTCTATTTCGTCATGGGCTGCCAGAAATTTCTGGCGCTCGTTCCAGAACACCCGATAGGCTGGCACGGTATGTGTGTCATCGAGCGCAAAGGTATCCATCAACACCCGATGACTCCCCCAGTCTTCATGCTGGAAGAACTCATTAATCGCTGTCTTCTCCAGCATCTCTTTGAAGAAGGTGTAGTCCTTCTCATCAGGATACTCCCGATCATCTTCGGCATTACCCCGTGGTATCGATCGAGTCGGCCCCAACGGCACCACCAGTGAGGTTCTGGCCAGAATCCGTGTGTAGGTTTCGATCACTTCAGCCGATGGATTATCAACACCCATCTGTTTGGCCAACAGTACTGCTTGCGTTGCTACGGGTGTCGCCATCATCGTTCCTTAGATTTTTACATGCCCATTATACGAGGTGGATAATAACGACATAAAACTTATCCTGTCCGACTTTAACCGAGGGCGCTTACACTATCGTGGTCGAGCTCACCGGTCATGACCACTTTGATAGGGCTTAGTAGGACAAATCTTCCGTTTGCCAGAGGCGAAGTAAAATTCCATGAAAACAGGAGAAATCAGATGCGTCTGGATCAGTTTCTAGGGATTGAGCTTCCCATTATTCAAGCCCCGATGGCAGGTGTTCAAAATAGTGCGCTTACCATCGCAGTCTCGAATGCTGGCGGCCTAGGTTCGCTACCTTGTGCAATGCTTTCCGCCGATGAGCTGCGCTACGAGCTACAGACAATCAAGTCTAAATCCGACCGACCGTTCAATGTCAATTTTTTCTGCCATGAATCACCGGTGCCGGATGAACGCACGGCTACCGCTTGGCGTGCGCTGTTCAATGATTACTATGCCGAGCTCGGAATTCAACCTACCGCTAAGCCATCAAGCGCGGCACGAATGCCCATTAACATGGAAATAGCGGAGTTAGTATGTGAATACGCCCCTGCTGTTGTGAGTTTCCATTTTGGATTGCCGTCACAAGAAATCATGGACACGATTCATTCTTGTGGCGCAAAAATATTGTCGTCAGCAACCACCGTTGAAGAAGCCATTTGGCTTGAGGCGCATGGCGCTGATGCTGTTATTGCGCAAGGTCTTGAGGCAGGCGGACATCGTGGCATGTTCCTCAGCGAAGAGATTAGTACGCAGGTAGGTACTTTTGCACTGGTTCCCCAAATAGTGCAGGCGGTAAAGTTGCCTGTTATCGCGTCGGGTGGAATAGCTGATGCACGAGGTGTTCGGGCGGCAATGGATTTGGGGGCTTCCGGTGTTCAAGTCGGTACGGCTTACATGCTTTGTCCTGAAGCAAACACCAGTGCGGTTCACCGTACAGCTCTGAAGAGCGATAGTGCCAGAGTCACCGCGTTGACCAATATCTTCTCTGGCAGGCCAGCTCGCGGTATCGTCAATCGTTTGATGAGGGAACTGGGGCCCATTAACTCTGATACCCCCAGATTCCCACTTGCCGCAGCTGCATCAGCCCCTTTGAGGGCCAAAGCCGAAAGTATGGGTAGTGGAGACTTTTCACCTTTGTGGGCAGGACAGAATGTTTCTGGGTGTAAGGAAATTTCTGCAGGGGTTCTTACCAAGGCGCTTGCGGAAGGCTTGTAGCCGCTGACTCTCCGAGACTTGACCCTACCAGCCAATCACGTCGGCCAGTCAACCTGGCGGCGGTAAGTGGCTGGAGTTCGCAAGTTCCTATGGTGCCTCCATCATGTGCAACATTGACGGACAAAGCTGTTCGGTCCGTAATCCATCAATAACACCTTGGCGGTCGGCTGGTTGCCTGTTCTGACTTATCTTCCATTTTCCTTCGATTGAGAGAATGGGAATTTCGATGCCGACAATAGCTTTAAGCTGCGCCGCGATAAAGTCCGCCGGGGCGTTCTTCACGAAACGTTGATAAGCAGTACATTTCAGTTCCATGCGAGGGTTAGTTCTTGGATGGATTGCAAGATCTTGGCAATAAAAAAGCCCCGAACGGGGCTTGATAAAAATTAGCTATGACGTTGTGGGCACCACGAGCTTGGCTCTTTGCCAAAAGTCCCTGCAGAGAGGGCTCAGATAGACTAGATGGCGGACAGGGCGTCCTTAAGAACAACCCTACAACCCGCATCAGCAGTGGATTCTACAGAACTTTTCAAAAAAACCCACCATCATGCCCACCGGAAAAAGAACTAGAGGCGATTCATCATGATTCAGTCTGCACTGACGCTTGAGTCTGTCGTCGGCTTAGTCTGTAGCAGCTTTCAGCAGGTTTTTGCCGAGCGCTTACGGTGATGCCTTAACAAAAGCGCTATTTTTCTGCCATACTGAACAGGCAAATCAATTGGTAGAGCGGCGGACTCTTAATCCGTAGGTCGAGTGTTCGAGTCACTCACGACCCACCACCAACCCCTTGTGGGTAGGCGGTTCCGGCAAAAAACAATCAACCGCCCATGAGGCGGTTTTTTGTTGCCTGAAGATTAATCTTCACCATTCAAATCAGCATGTTCGGTGCTGCGTGGCCAGTCGATACTTTGCTAAGAATCTGCATTTACCAATAGGAATCGATATCTTACTTTGACGCTGTAACTGCATACCCAGAAGCCAAAGATTGGAATACGGTAACTAGCTGAGAAAGCTGCCTGGCACTTCCACCATTGACCAGTCGTTCAGATTCAATGGCTTCAGCTTCAGCTTCCAAGGCGAACCGTATGTCTCTCACTCCAGCTTTGTATTGTGCAACGTTTATGGCTGTCAGGCGTTGAGCAGCTTTATTCGCAGCCAAAAGATCAGCTTGCTTTTGGTTCGCGATTTGCATACTAGTTAGTTGGCTATCCACATCACTAAATGCGGATTTCACCGCTTGCAAATAGTTCGCGTATGCTGCCTTTTGCTTTGCTTCGGCAACACTCACCTCAGCAAACTTTCTGGCATTAAGCACGGGAGCTGCGACCGTACCCGTGGCTCCCCAAAACCCACCCTGAACTGAAAACAAGTTCGTCAGCATTGCCGATGCACCACCTATCAGCCCTGTCAAAGAAATATTTGGGAAAAATGCAGCATTGGCAACACCAATTTGGGCACTTGCAGCCCGGAGATTGTTTTTAGCCATCAATAAATCAGGCCGCTGATGCAAAACCATCGATGGAAGATTAGATGGAATTAAACCCTCAATAGAAAAGTCAGCCGGTGATTTGCTCGTAGAAAATGCACCTGGCATCTTTCCAGTCAACAATTGAATTGCATTTTCTGTTTTCTGGATATCATCATGGACATCTTTAAGCATTGCCTGCGCCAAACGCAGCCGAGATTCTGTTTCGAGCAGACTGGTTGCATTCGCGCCACCTGCGCTCAAACGCGTATGGTGAGCTTCCTTCAAACGCGAAAGCAATTCGATCTTTTTCTCTTGGAGGGCAAGCTCACGACGGGCAGAGAGGAGATTGAAATAACCACCTGAGACTTGTCCAATGACAGTCAACTGCACAGAGTGTCGTGCCGCCTTTTGGATTTCAAGCGAGGCTTCAGCAACCCGCGTTTGATTAATCAGGGCGAAGACATTGAGTGAATATGAAGGAACAAAAGTGCCATAGACCACGGAAAGTCGACCCAACCCGTTGCTGAAACTAGCACTGCCTCTGTTGGAATAGGATGTATCTATTCCTCCGGAGCCCATAGCGCCCCCTTGGGCATCCAGGGTCGGAAGCCATGCATATTGAGCTGCACGCAATTGAGCTTCTGCTTGTTCAACATTGGCAACCGCAATCTGCATGTCGTGGTTGTTAGTCAAAGCTTGATCGATTAAATCATTGAGCTGTGGATCCTTGAATCGGGTCCACCAAGCGTAGTTAGAAACGCTTTCACCTTCCTGGACAATAGGAGTGCCGCTTCTTAATTTTTCTGGCTCAGCCAATACAGGCATTGGTGACTCAGGCACAAGAGCACATCCCGATAGCAGGATGCAACATACTGCTGAACTAAATCTAGTTAGGTTCATTGTCATGCGCTCGGTATTAATCCAGTGTTTTGCGAAATTTCATACTCGTCACAACGACGAGAACCGTGGCGATTGCACAGAGCATCAATATGCTGGGCATTAGCGTGAGGGTATCGCTACCTTTCAGAAATATCCCGCGCACAATTCTCATGTAGTAGGTCATGGGCAACAACGACCCAGCATTGCGCGCCCAACCGGGCATCCCATAAAAGGTGAAGACATACCCAGTAATAAACATCGAAGGGAGCTGAAAGAAGATGCTCATGATGACCGCTTGCATGGCGGTTCGTGCAAAAGTCGAAAAAAGCATTCCGATCATCAAATTGGCGACAATAAACGGTGCGCTGGCCAAGTAGAGCAGTAGCATACTTCCTTCAAAAGGAAGACCGATCACCAGCAGACCAAAAGCAACGATAATCGTCAACTGAACGTATCCCACCAATACGTACGGAATTACTTTACCCAGAATAATCTCCGCTGGCTTGAGTGGTGTCGTCAGCAACAACTCCATCGTCCCCGCCTCTCGTTCTGAGGTAATCGCAGTGGAGGTAATCATGACAAGTGTCAGAGTTAGGAGAACGCCAATTAACCCTGGAACAATATTGAAGACACTCTTATTCGTTTCGTTGTAGTTGCGATGAACGATCAGTGTAGCTTCACGCTTCTTTCCCTGAAGGTATGGTGTTGTCAGGCCCTTGCTCGTGAACTCGAAAATCGATTGATCGATAATAGGCTGCAGATGGCTGACTGCATTCATGCTGTTGCCCGGATCAGATCCATCAACTTCAATCAATATCTGCGGGTTCTCGCCACGAACAAAATCTCTGGTGAACCCACCTGGAAAGGTCAGAATAAACGTTAGCGCGCCTTCCGACATCTCGGTTTCGGCTTTCGCTTCAGTCGCATTTGAATCCACCACTTTGAAATATCCGGAAGCCTCGATATTGGTGATGATGCTTCTGGTTAAGGGGCTTTGATCATGATCGATGACAGCTGTAGGCAACAGCTTGGGGTCTAACTGAATCGCGAAGCCGAATAAAACCAGCATCATGACCGGTAAAATAAGCAGCATAGCCACCGTTCCGCGATCACGCCGGATTAACGTGAATTCCTTGTGCATCAACCCAGAAATTCTTGCGGTCGATAGTCCAAAAATATGTGTCACTTTCGCAAGTCTGAAAATTCTCATGAGATCAACCCGATGAAAACTTCCTCAAAGGAAGGGGCAACCCTTGTGAATTGACTATCGGGATAACGTTCGAGAATTTCATTTAGGATCTCTTGATCTCGCGACGATATCCTTAACTGATTATTGACAAAGCTCGTGGTTACAGCGGGATAACGCCGACCAATCTCTGAAGTCATCCATGCTTGCTGCTGACGTTGGATATCGCTCACGTAACTGATGATTTTCGAGAAAGGAATGATCCCTGTGGTCGTTCCCGTATAAAGCAAATTCCCTTGATTAATGTAAGCGAGGTTAGTACATTTTTCGGCTTCATCCATATAGTGGGTTGTCACCAGAATTGTTGTGCCCTTTTCGATCGCAATCTCGTGCAGATAGTCCCAGAACTCTTTCCTGGCTTTGGGGTCTACGCCTGCGGTAGGTTCATCAAGAAACAGAATCTCGGGTGAGTGCAGCAGACAGGAAGCTAATGACAAGCGTTGCTTCCAGCCACCCGACAAGTCCCTGGCACGATGGTCTTTGTAATTTTCGAGGCGTAGATACTTTAGCTGTTCGGAAATCCTGTCATCCAAATCCGAAAGTTGATATACCTCGCCAATAAATCGGAGATTTTCTATGACTGTAAGTTGTTCATAAAGACAGAACTTTTGTGCCATATAGCCGATTCTGGATCGAATTTCTTCACTATCGTTTTGTATGTCCAGATCCAAACAGCGACCTGTGCCGCTCGTCGGCATCAGTAATCCGCATATCATGCGTATAGTTGTCGTTTTACCGCTTCCATTGGATCCTAGAAATCCAAAGACAGACCCGCGCTCAACCTGCAACGATAAGTTGTTCACAACAATGTTCTCGCCGAATTTTTTGGTGAGCCCACGAATGTCGATAGCAAAATCATTCATGAGTTGATCTAACCGTCACCGGTTGTCCAAGGTGGATAGACTGTAGATCTACTTTTTCAGGCCGTGCAATCACCTTAAAAACCAATTTGGCGCGCTCTTCTCGGGAGAAAATCACTGGCGGTGTATATTCGGCTTTACTGGATATGTAATCGATGGTTGCTGTCAGTGGTTCTTCTTTGCCATCTACAGACAATTGGACTTTTGATGCCAATTTGACCTTTGAAATGTCGGGTTCAGCCACAAAGAACGTGACTTTTAGTGACTTGGGTGTGATGAATGCAACAATAGGTTGCCCAGCTTGGACAAACTCACCTTCCTGCATATAGGTATCAAAGATCATTCCATCCAAAGTCGCGGTCCCATTTTTCTGTGACTTTTGCCACAGCGTTCTCTCTGTTACCCCACGGCTTGCCCCTATACGGGATTCGATACTTTTTAGCTGATTGTTCAAAACATCCAGGTTTTTCAGCGCCAGATCCACGTCATCCTTACTAGACGCATCGCTCTTGGCCATTGTCCGTTCACGCTTTAGACGCTGCTTCGCATAGACAATCTGATTTTTAACCTGTTCATACTCAGCCTGTAACGCATCGACATTATGCTGATCGATACTTGCCGAAATAGATTCATAGGTTGGATCTACTTCAAATAATTTTTGTGAGGCTTCTACCAAGTCGCCACGCTGGACATTGAGCGTTTGTAATCTTCCGGAAAAGCTACTTGAGAGATACGACATATCGGTATCTATGTATCCATTAAACTCATTTTTGGTTTTTCCACAACCGGTGGCCAACACGGCGAACCCAATCGTTATTGAGAAAAGAATGTGTTTTATTTTTAACTGAGCCGCCATTTTTTAACCTGTCGTTTGAATTCTCTATGACACAGCCTAGATCAACCATCAAATTCCCACCTACACAAACTCGGATACGCAGGTCATTTAGCAGGAAAGTCGTCATCTTGCGCTGGAAACGTTTCATTAGCTTGTCGAAACGCCCCTCTTTTGTTTCAATTTGTTTCAGAACTGATCTTCGCGCTTTCAAAAATACCCAAGTCAATTACAATTCCTTAAGATTCAGTGACGAATTTCTTCAACAATCGTCATCAACACAGCAACGCGTTTCCTGGCTCGTCAGCTAGGCTGTCAGTTCTATGGATAAGCTTCAAATCGATTCGATTCTGGTCGTCGACGACGATCCAACTCTACGCGAACTCCTTGTAGACTATCTTTCAGGCAATGGGTTTGACGTCACTGCAGTTGCAGATGGCATTGCCATGCGTTCGGTTCTAGACACTCACCCGTTTGAGCTCATTGTTCTGGACCTAATGCTTCCGGGCGAAGATGGTCTATCGCTGACTCGATTTCTACGATCAAAAACACATATTCCCATACTGATGTTATCGGCGCAGAGTGAAGATGTTGATCGCATCATTGGCCTAGAGGTGGGTGTCGACGACTATCTTGGCAAACCTTTTAATCCCAGAGAATTACTTGCACGTATCAGAGCACTGCTACGCCGACAAGACCATCATCGTGAGTCACAGAGCCCTCAGGATCGGCAGCATGAAAAGTTCGGCCCGTTTACCGTAGACTTAGTGGGTCGGCGACTAATTCGTGGCGACGACGAGATCCATTTGACAACCGGGGAATTCGATCTGCTCAGCTTGTTTGTAAAACAACCCAATCGAGTCTTAACGCGCGACATGTTGATTGAATCACTTAAGGGATATGATCGCGATGCCTTTGATCGGAGCATCGACATAAGAATCACCCGGCTGAGGCACAAGATTGAAGCCAACCCTGCAGCTCCAATCTTCATCCGAACCATACGCGGAGAAGGCTACTTGTTTAATCCTGCCGGACAGGTTCACAACAAAACGCCATGAGCCTAGCGAAACGTAACACGCTTCTTTTGACGTTGGCATTATTCTTTGTCGAACTCGTTGTCGCAGCGGCGCTCGTAAAATACCTGCTTCTTCCTGTCGCCCAGGGATCTGCAGATGACCTTGCGAGCCTCATGGTGCTGTCAGCCCAAACCTGGTCTGAACTTCCGGATGATAAGCAGCCCGCCTTTGAAAAAGAACTGATAGAGCATCACGCTATCGCACTCAGGGTTGAACCTTTAGCAAACCCAACATCAAGCTGGCGCCCGCCCTATTTTACATTTCTGGAACAAGCCTTAGCTGCCAGAATTGGCCACGCTCCAAGCTTTCTGGCTGACACAACCAATCATCAAACCTGGTACTGGGCATCTATTCCGTCGAAGCATCAAACGATCTATGTCGGCATACCTAAAGAACGCATTGGCATTCAACCATTATCTGCGATTATCGTTTTGCTCCTGATCGGCTTGTTGGTAGCTGTTCTGCTCGCTCACCTACTCGCCAAAAGTATTACCTTACCATTGGCCAAGCTGGACTTGGCAGCCCAGCAATTAGGCCAGGGGGAATATCGAGAATTGCATCCTAATGCTTGGCCAAAAGAGCTACGGGAACTGGCCGATCGTTTCAATACGATGGCTCGTCAAGTCCAGAGACTCTTGACCGCAAGAACCACGATCTTGGCGGGCATTTCACATGATCTTAGGACACCACTTGCCAGAATGCGTTTGGCGCTCGAACTCCTTAAAGAATCACCAACACCCAAATTGATCACGAGGTTGGAAACAGACATCAATGAAATGAACCAACTGATTGGCACGATTCTCGACCTTGCGCGAGGATTAGATAAGGAACATCTCTCCAGGATCAACGTTTATCAATTGCTGACAGAGCTTATTGAGCAAAGCGAGGCTCACGAGTGCATTAGTGTCGATTGCAGTCCAAACATTGAGATTTCATTACCTGCCCTTTCTCTACGCCGGGCCCTCAGCAATTTGATTGAGAATGCATTACGCTATGCTCCAATCGGCCAAATCAATTTGGTCTGCAAATACGATGAGAAAATTTGCCGGATTGGCGTACTTGATCAAGGCCCCGGAATACCACCAGAAAAAATCGAATCCGTTTTTTTGCCGTTTGAACGTATCGAGGGGTCAAGAAGTTCCAGCACAGGTGGCGCAGGCTTGGGTTTAGCCATCGTTCGTGAACTAGCAAATGTCCATGGGTGGCATGTAAAACTTGAACCCAGAAATGGCGGCGGTATCGCAGCATGGATTGAAATTTTTCCGAAACCGAAAACATTCTGATAAAAAACATGTTTGTGTCCGGGTACAAGACGCCCATTTTGACCTCGCCAGCCGCAGCAGCAACAATTACTCATATCCACTCACCATCGCAAATGCTGTACAACGTTAGGTTCGGAAGTGGAAAGTCTGTGTATTCAATTTCCTAAGTAGCCACTGCGGCATAAAAAACAATTTAAGGCAGGATAGGCCTCATGGCGCCATTTTTCTTACAGACGGCTCTGAAGATGGGATCTTTTGTATCAATACAAAACCGAGCAAATCAGTAAGGTTTGTAGCAGCACAAAGCACTTCTTCGTTACTCGCACTCCCCCTGTAAGACAAACACCGGCGGCAAGCCTATCCTGCCATAGCCAATAAAAGTTGAGCGTTTTGCTTGGTTTTGTATTGATACAAAAGATCGGCACCAAGTCTTACGAAGAGGTGACCAGCTTTTCCACGTCGGCAATCAGTTCGTTAGCGAGGCGCTGCAGCTCTGCAATAGTTGATTCCTCAATTTCAAGGAAACCTTCATACTCTGCGAGGTTGCGTTTTTGATGAGCAGCATCCAGCACGCGCCACTTGTTGGCTGGCCAGTCAAGTGTGTTTCCCAGCGATTGAAAGACGATGTATCGGTTTTCACTTCGATAGCCATGCCAACGAAGTGCAGCCAAAGCAGCGGCATGAATTGCGTTGTAAGCACTTGTGAAACGACCTTCTTGCGAGATCTGTAAAAAACTTGCGTCCTCAAGGCGCTTACGAGCCATGACCAGCATGCGATCAACCTCGGCACGATTCATCGGCTCGGCTTTGATCTTGCCGATTTTGGCGAGATTACTGAGCGCTTCTGAAGGCATCGACATCCCCGATCAGTTTGATGGTTGACTGGTCCAATACCCGATTCACAAAGGAGTCCGGGTCACTCAGTCTTTTCTTGAATTCATCGACCGTATAACAGGTCGGGTTGATTTTACGATCCAGCATGGTCTCAACAGGCATCAGAACTTCAAGCACTTCGGCCATCGTTAAATAGGGCCCCACCAACATGACATCAATATCGCTCGTGGCGGTATCTGTTTCCTTGGCAACTGAACCATACACCAGGGCAAGAACAATCTTGTCTTCAATGATGCCTAATGCCTCTTGGAGCATCGGGGCGATGCCCACTACTTTTCGAGTCAATGCACAGAGCTCATTAAAGACCGGGCTATTGCCGTTCGCGGTAATCTGGCGTTGGTTACCAACCATTTCGGAAGTTGCCAGTTTTGCATCGACCAAACGGTTGATCTCCCGTTGCAGCGAAGCGCTGCCCAGCCCCGTTAATCGACGCAATTCGCTCAAATGGTACGAACGCCCTGGCTGACCAAAGATCCAGAACAGGACTTTGG
>JACCDZ010560938.1_pt1 | contig 15109 bp, 13 predicted proteins | sample 7449551 | NCBI WGS metagenome assembly JACCDZ01 (sample SAMN15323452, study PRJNA562643) | freshwater metagenome | isolation source: river surface water | place: USA:Blue River Watershed | collected 2017-08-18 | reverse complement strand
GCACCCGTTAAAACTGCCTTGTATGGTTTATTTGTCATATTCATCAATCAAAAATGAGTTCTTCTGTATCAGCAGTCTTAATGCTTCTAAAAATATCGCCATACAGCTTGTAAAAGTTTTTGGCGCAGTGAATGATGGTTTCTTGGTCTTTTGAATCGGTGACTTGATCCATCAAGCTTTCAAAGAATTTGACGTGCTCTAAATCCAAGCTGCCATGAGAGTTGAGGTAGCTAAAGGCATTGGGAGGTAAACCTAGGCTGTCTTTGATAGAGCTGGCTGCATTGGTTGCCAAGGCAATGCTGGTGCCTTCAAGGACATGCACCATGCCAAAAAATCCAATTGGATTGCCGCGATCGATTTGGTGATAAGCGTAGGCCACCATCATCTCAGTGCTGATGTGTGGGCGAGAGTGTCTCACTTTTTCTGCATCGCCACCGCATGCAGCAATATCAGACAAAATCCACTCTTCATGACCCAGCTCCTCTTCAATGTACTCTGCAATCGCAGTTCTTAGCCACTCATGTTGAGAACTCAATCTAGAGCCACAGGCCATCAACAATGGCACCGTGTGTTTGACGTGGTGATAAGCCTGAGTCAAAAATGCAACATACTGCTCCTTCTGAATGTCACCCTTCAAGGCAAGTCCAATGATGGGGGCAGAAAAAAGAACTTGTTTTTCTTGTTCTGTAGAGCTTTGCAATTGATTAAAGAATTTCATTGATTCTCCGTATTTAAGTATTTGCGTACAACAATTCAATTTGATTGTTGAATTTATGTTTGATGAGGTCTCGTTTCAGTCTGCCATTGGCAGTGGCAAGGCCGTTGCCGGGTGTAAACGGTTCGTCAACTGAATACCAATGTTTGATTTGTGCGTAGTCGGGAAGAGATTGGTTAATTGATGTGATTGCTCTCTGAATAGCATCATCAGATAAATCATCTTTGGCTTTAACCAATAAAGCACCCAGTTGCGCTTGACCATCACCTATGACCATCGCCTGTCTAAATAAGCCACTACCCAATATCAAGGACTCAGGCCATTCTGGTGATATGTTCCTGCCAAAGCTGGTGATCAGTACATTCTTTTTACGACCGTCTAAATACAAGAAGCCATCGTCATCAAGATGACCCAAGTCACCAGTGGCTAACCATTCACCACTGCTTGCTGCAAGCTCGTCCGTTTTTTCTAAATAATGAGGTAGGTTTAAATTCTTGACCTCAATCTCGCCATCTTTTGACACTCGAATGATTCGATTGGAGAGAACCTTGCCAACACTGCCGATACGTTCATTCTTGGGAGTATTTAAAGCTAGGACTGATGCGCATTCTGATAGACCATAACCTTCATAAACTGGTATACCCATCGACTTGGCAGCCTTGATTAATGCCACAGGTGTTTTACCGCCACCCACAGCCACAAACTTCAAGCTTTTCAAGCGAGGATCCTGCTTAGTGCTGCGAGCAACGATGGCTTGAAGCATTTGAGGCAGAAGAATGATGCTTTCTGCTTGGTATTTTTCAATGGCCACCATGCAAGCATCTGCATCAAAGTTACTTGAGCCATGCAAGCCAACCTCGCTCAATGGCACACATATATTTTCAGCTCCACAAGACAAGGCTGTGTATACGCCAGCAATGTTTTCTAAAAGAACTGATAAGGGCAAGACATTCAGATGCTTTTTAATTTCAAGTAAGCGAAGTGCCTCTTCTAGTGATTGGGCCACAGACCATTGTTGGTCTGTACTCAAGCAAACACCTTTTGGCTCTGAGGTGGTGCCAGAGGTATAGGTTATCTTTTGTACTTCTACTAGATTTGGCTGATCTACCATGCTTGATAGAACGCTCATGCTTTCAAATAACTTTAATTCGCCAACATAGCCATTCTGAAACACGAAGCCAAGATTTCTCACCACATCTTCTTGAGGGCAAAAAATCGCCTGCATGCCACTTGATTTAATCGCGTGTAGCCATTGGCTAGGTGTGAAGAAGCTTGGAAGCGGAACCAAGGTCACGCCAATTTCTTGGGTGGCCAAATCAATCGCAATCCACTCCATCGAATTGTCAGCAATGATTCCTACCGGTGCTTTTGGATTTTTTCTATTTAAAAGAGCTTCTGATATTTCAGAAACTTTTTTTAAAAGGGCAGCCTTATCCCAAGACTCTGTCCCGGAAGACAGGATGATTTGATTTTCTGGGATTGAGTTAAGCCAGCTTCTCATAGCCTGAAGCGATATCACCAAACATCACTTGTGGTTGAGTGTTGTAATAAGTGCCCCAATTTTTACCGCCATCTTCTAAGCGGCTTGGGTCAGCTTCTGCCAATTGGAATAACTTGATGCCTAAGCGCTTGAATGAGTTCAAGAGATTGCGAGTGGCCGTAAATGTCACCCACTTGTATCCCTGCTCATGCAAAAAACGGGTCATATTGATGATCAAGGTTCTGCCAGCGCCTGCATGGATCGCGGCCAAATTACCAACCTCAACAATTTGCTGGCGAGTGGTGTGTTCTTTGACTTGAGCTTCAATGTTGATTTCTAGAGGAGCATCCAGGTATTGCTCAAGAAAACATTTTTTATCCGTGATCGCTGAAAATCCTAAAGCTGCTAACCATTGACCTTGAGCATCTTTACAGCCGACCAAAATGTCGCTGAAGTGATGAACATCAGCACCATATGTTTTATAGAAGGTCGTTGCAATGAAAGACTGAAGACTTTCTCTGTCTGGATGTTGTTTGGTTACCCATTCGAACTTGTAAAGATCTTCCTCAGAATTAAATTCTGGGCAGATTAAGGTATGCTTTGCGTCATGATATGTTCTTAATGTAAGAGCCATGTCTGATCCTTTTGTTTGGTATAGGTCAAACAATAGAGGTCGAAAATTAAGGCTAAATTAAGGATTCTTAAATCAAGGCATTAAATAACCAAGTCATTGATTTATATAAATTTATTTAATAGAAAATAGGTGTTATTTTGAAAAAATTAGTGGCGTTGGCGTTGGTTTTATGCGGATTTGCTTTGATTGCCTCGGCCAATCAAGCAGCAGGCGGAGCACGTATTGGGGATAGTTTGACTCTTGAGATGAAAGATCAGCACGACAAATCTGTTGCCATCAACGAGCAAACCAATTTGGTTCTGTTTGCTGCTGGTAAATCCACCAGTGCTCTGATGAGTAAAACTCTTGAGGCTTTGCCGCCAACAACCCTGGCAGATAAAAAAGCCATCTACGTGGCTGATATCAGTGGCATGCCTGGCTTCATCACCAAAATGGTGGCCATTCCAAAAATGCAAAAAAGACCTTACACAATTGCCATTTTGAAAGAGGAAGCACAATCAAAACTATTCCCACAAAAAGATGATGCGATCACCATCATCAAGCTCAAGGCTGGAAAAGTTACTGAGATTAATTTCGTGACCAAAGAAGAAGAAATCATCAAGGCCTTGCAGTAAAAATTAAATAAAACTACCTTGTATTCATCTCAAAATCACATGGTCACCTAGAAATTTTAAATAAGTGACCATGAACTTATTTGAGCTTAAACTTAATCGTTTTTAAATAATCTATAAGATGAATGAGATGAAATCTCATCAAAGGAGTGAGTATGTTACGTTTTGATATCCCACCAGTGAATGCTAATGTTGTGAGGTTTGAAGCCTTTATTACATTTGTGGTTTGCTTAATTGCTTTATTGGGTTTTCCACATCTTTTGCCTGTCTTGGCTTTGATGGGTTTGGTGCGAGGCTTTTTTGGTCACAATAAGTGTCCATCACATCGCTTGTTCACCAAGATCATGACGGGTATGAACCTTGCTGGCACAAAAGAGAATGCGGGTGCCAAGATGTTTGCGAATAAGCTTTTGTTCATTGCTGCGACCGTTGCTTCCATCTTGTTTTATTCAGCCAATGATCTATGGAAAGTGCCAGCAATTGTGTTGGTGGTTTTCTCTACCCTTGAGTGGGCATTTTCATTCTGTGTTGCTTGCTGGGCTTATGGCTTTTGGTACAAGTTCTTCCCACCTAAGATGGGGTAATTAGTCAGTAGATAAACAAGCAAATCAATCAGTAAAAATTAAAGAAATAGAAAACACATAATAAAAAAGATCGCTGCGGCGATCTTTTTTATTTATCTCTGAGTTCACTCTGCTTGACTGTATTAACTCCAAACAGGCGGTTTCTTAGCAGCTTTCGCTACACCTTCTAGGTAAGCTTGATGGGCTTCTTGTTCTTCAATTGAAGCCAACTGAACCACCAACTTGGTAGGCAAAGGCTTGCGCTTCGCATTGGCCGCATCACTGTCCATGCCGTGCAAATCAATCATCAAATCTTCTTGTCCACGGGTCATGGCCAAATACACTTCAGCCAATAGTTCAGCATCTAGAAGAGCGCCGTGCAGGGTGCGGTGCTCATTGCTGATTGCAAAGCGCTCGCACAGAGCATCTAAAGAATTTCTTTTGCCAGGGAACATCTCTCGGGCGTTCTTGAGGGTATCAATCACGCCTGCCACATGCTCATCGACCTTGCCACGTTTCAAGAGTCCAAACTCGGCATCCAAAAAGCCCACGTCAAAGGGGGCGTTATGAATGATCACTTCAGAATCTTTTAAGAAAGCAATGATCTCTTCTGCTACATCAGCAAAGACTGGCTTGTCTGATAAGAACTGAACCGTTAAACCGTGAACAGCCACAGCACCTGGATCAATGTCTCTTTGAGGATTGATGTAATGGTGCAGCTTATTACCGGTCAAGCGTCGATCAATCATTTCTAGGCATCCAATCTCAATCACTCGATCACCGGTGAGTGGATTAAGACCAGTTGTTTCCGTATCAAGAATGATTTGACGCATAAATTCTTTCTAATTTAAAACCCTAAAACTTCAAACTTAATCTTTGAGCATTTCAGCAGGGATCTCCATAGGGCCCGTGCCACTGTATTTATCTAAATAAAGATAAATGACGGGGGTGATGATCAGTGTCACTGCTTGCGACACAATCAAGCCACCCACCACTGCAATACCCAAAGGCTGTCTTAATTCAGCACCTGCACCTAAACCCAGAGCGATTGGTAGGGCACCCACCACCGCTGTAAGAGTGGTCATGGTGATAGGTCTGAATCTCAATAAGCAGGCCGTGCGTATTGCTTCACGCGGTGACATGTTTTGACTGCGCTGTGCATCTAAAGCAAAGTCAATCATCAAAATCGCATTCTTTTTCACTAGACCAATCAAGAGCAAGATACCAATGGTTGCAATGATGGTTAATTCCAAATCAAAAATTCTTAGGAAGATCAATGCACCGATCGCTGCAGATGGTAGGCCTGCCAAAATCGTCAAAGGATGGATGTAGCTTTCATACAAAACACCCAAGAGAACGTAAATCACCAATACTGCGGCTAATAATAAAATGATCTGACTGGATTGTCCGCTTTGGAATACCGCTGCATCGCCACCGTAGCTGGTGATGATTGATGGCGGCAACTGAAGTTCTTTGACGTATTGCTCCAGCTTCTTGGTGGCATCGCCCAAAGCTACATCAGGTGCCAAGTTAAATGAAATCGTCACAGCAGGCACTTGTCCTTGGTGGTTCACAGCGGTTGGTCCGATGGTTCTTCTGAATGAAGCAATGCTAGACAGTGGAACTAACTTATCACTGGTTCTACCTCTCACATAAATACCATTTAAATCAGTTTCGTATTGCTTGTATTCATTCGCTGCTTGCAGAATCACTTGGTAAGTGTTCACGCTGGTGTAGATGGTTGAAACCTGTCTTTCACCATAAGCTGAATACAAAGCATTTCGAATGTCAGCCACGGTCACGCCTGCGCTTGCAGCTTTTTCTCGATCAATGTCAATTTGAGCTTGCAAACCCTTGAGCTGTGAATCAGTCGTGATGTCGCGGAAGATGCCTGGATCGGAACGCATCTTTTCAGTGACCTTGTTGGACCATTCATTGATGCCTTCAAAGCCCACGCTTTGCAAAATGTATTGATAGCGACTCTTGGTGACTTTGCCGCCTAGTTGCAGGTTCTGAATAGGACGTAAATAAATGGCAAGTCCTGGAATGTCTCTTAAGTCTTTGCGCAGACTCTCTAAGACTTTCTTCATTGGGGCTCTGTCGCCACGAGGTTTCAGGTTAACGAACATCCTGCCCGTGTTGGTGCCTGTGTTGGCGCCACCACCGACAATCGATACCAGGCCTTCGATATTTTCATTGTTGCGCACGATCTCTGCAGCTTTGTTTTGTAGCTCAACCATGGCATTGAAAGATATGTCATCCGCTGCTTCAGTGGTCACAAACAACTGACCAGTATCCTCTTCTGGGAAGAAGCCTTTAGGGCTTAGGATAAATAAACCAATGGTGACGATGAAAGTTGCTAAAGCGCCTTGTAAAACTTTCTTCTGATTGGTGAGTGCCCAATCAAGTGATTTTTCATAAATCGCCAACACTTGATTGAAGTAGTGGTCAAACTTGATGGTGATAGGGCGCTCTTTGGCTTCTTGACCATGCTTGGGTAAAAAGCGACTGCAAAGCATTGGCACCAAAGTCAATGACACCACTGCTGACACCAAAATTGACAAGGACACGACCACTGCGAATTCTCTGAACAGTAATCCTAAGGGGCCTGGGAGAAAGAAAATCGGAATGAATACCGCGACCAATGAGATTGAGATCGACAGAATCGTAAAGCTCACTTCACGGCTTCCAAGCAAAGAAGCTTTTAAAGGATGCATGCCGTTTTCAATGTGACGCATGATGTTTTCAAGAACCACGATCGCATCATCAACCACCAGACCGACGGCAATGGTGATGCCCAGCAAAGAGATGTTATCTAGGCTGTAGCCCATCCAATACATGATGGAGAAAGCACCGATCAATGAAATTGGTAAGCTCAGAGCAGGAATGATGGTGGCAGCCGCATGCTTTAAGAATAAGAAAATCACCATCACCACCAAACCAATGGTGAGCAATAAAGTGAGGTTCACATCATGGATGGCTTCTCTGATTGATTTTGAGCGATCAATCAACAAATTGACTTTGATTGAGGCTGGCATCTGGGCTTCAAACTTAGGCACCATTCTGCGCACCGCATCGACTACCTCTACAGAGTTTGCAGTTGGCTGGCGCAAGATCGCTAAGGCGATTGAGCGCTCACCGTTAAAGGCTGCCGCTGTTTTGACGGATTCATAACTTTCTTCAACCAGTGCAACATCTTTTAAGCGCACTGGCAAACCATTGCGTTGTGCAATCACTAAATTTGCATATTCACTGGCTTTGACCAATTGCTCATTGGCGTAAATGGTCAGTAGTTGACGAGGACCATCCAAAACACCGATAGGGGTGTTGGAGTTGGCATTGTTGATGGCTTTGGCAACATCATCAATGGTGAGATTCTTGGCAGCTAATACAGATGGATTGACTTGAACTCTGACGGCATATCTTTTTTGTCCGTAGACCAAGACTTGTGCAACACCATCAATGGTCGATAGGGTTGGAGAAATCAAGTTCTCTGCGTAATCGTTGATTTGCGACAAATCCATCGAAGGAGATGTCATCGTCATGATCAAGACCGGTGCATCAGCCGGATTGACCTTTCGATACGACGGAGGGTTGGTCATCTCGATCGGTAAACGCTTTTGTGCACGCAAGAGAGCAGCTTGTACATCCACTGCTGCTTTATCAATGTCACGGTTATTGTTGAACTCAAGCGTGACGTTGGTGCTGCCCAAAGTGTTGGTTGAGCTGATGACGGTAATGCCGTCAATGGTTGAGAATTCTTTTTCTAGAGGCAGGGCAACTGCTGATGCCATGTTCTCAGGGCTGGCACCTGGCAAGGTGGCGCTGACCTGAATGACTGGTGTATTAAAGCTTGGTAGGGCAGCGACCGGTATTTTTAAATAAGCAACAGTACCAGCAGCAACGGTGGCCAATGACAGCAATACCGTCATGACCGGGCGGCGTATACATAACTCTGAGATGTTCATGACTGATTACTTCCCAACGCCAGATAATTCTCTGATCACGCCATTAGGCCTTAAGTTTTGTTTGCCTTCCACCACAATCTTGTCGCCAGCATTCACACCCGTGACCACTGTCTTACCTTGGTACTGGTAAATCACTTTGATTGGCTTAAGAGAAACGGTGTTGGCTTTTTCAACCACGTACAAATGATCACCCTTGGTGTTAGTCACAACAGCTTGAGTTGGGATGACCAAAGATTCTTTCAATGTTTTGGCTTTTAATTTGATTCTGACAAATTGCCCTTGAATCATGCTGCCATCTTTATTGCTTAACTGAGCTTTGACTCTCACAGCTCCGATGGCCGGATCCACTTGATTGTCGACCACATACACAGTGCCATCGACTGGTTTGTCTGAACCATTCACATCCACGCTCACTGTTAGCTCCTCTCCAGCCTCACGACTAGCAAGGACCAAAGGAATCTCTTTTTCAGGGATGGTGAACTGAACATTGATAGGGTCTAGTTGAGTGATTGTCACCATCGCACCCGTGGTGGTAGTTGATGTTGCACTGCTGGTAGTTGAAATATTGGTGCCAGCTTGCACAAGACTGCCAGGGAAGACATTAATCACTCCAGCACGACCGGCAATCGGTGCACGAATGTGATCAAAGCTCAATGCCACTTCAGCTGCTTTGGCATTTGCCACGGCTGATTGCATGTTTGCTTTGGATGTATCAGCCGCTGCTTGAGAAATGAACTTTTTCTCAATCAACTCTAAAGAGCGTTTGTATTGACGGCTTGCATCATCCGCCAAGGCTTTGGCTTTTTCGTAATTCGCGCGACTGGCTCTGTCATCCAAAGTGAACAGCAAGTCGCCAGCCTTTACTGCTTGGCCTTCTTTGATGTGTATCTTGCTGACCACATTGGTTGTTTGCGGACGAATGTCCACAATATTGGCTGCAACGATGGTGCCAGTTGCTTCGATGATCACAGAAGTGTCTGCTGTTTCAACCACGGTGGTGGTGACCAATTGAGGCGGTGCTTTTTTAGCTGACTTAGGCATCCACTTGTCGTAAGCGTAGTTAGCTGCAAAAAGAACAATCAAAATGATGATGATTCTTTTTTTATGTTTGATCACAAACGCATAAGTTTTAGCCCAATCGAACTTCTTGATCAGGTTCATGGCGTAAGTCACAACACGGCAGCCTAGCTGCATGACTTTATCTTTAATTTTGGTGATTAACTGCATGGCTGAGGGGCTTTGACTTAAAGCCACTATCTCCTTATTTGTTCTAGCTTAATTCTCGCACATTCAGCCTGATTTGGCATTAATTACGGGCTCGGAGCGCCTTGGTAGCTGAATTGGATTTAGAACGCAGTTTTTTTGAGGATTTCTTCGACGCCTTTATTGGCTAGGGCGTCTGCCAGCTCATTTCCAGGATGTCCTGCATGGCCTTTGACCCAATGCCAATCAATTTGGTGTTTTCCCAGTAAATCATCAATCTCTTGCCATAGGTCGACATTTTTAACCGGATCTTTTCCAGCGGTTTTCCAGCCCCTGGCTTTCCAACCACCCATCCATTCAGTAACCCCTTGCATGACGTACTTGGAATCCGTGTACAAGCTCACATGGCAATCCATCTTGAGGGCTTTTAAAGCCTCTATCACCGCGGTCATTTCCATGCGATTGTTGGTAGTCATCAGTTCACCACCATGAAGGTGTTTTTCTTTATCGCCTGAGCGCAAAACCACCCCCCAGCCGCCAGGACCTGGATTGCCTTTGCAAGCGCCATCGGTGTAAATCACAACCTTGCTTTGTGCGGGAGTGCTCATGCCTGATCTTTCAACTGATTCTTTTGTGAAGATGTATTTAATTGGGTGACAGGATTCAATTGTGCTTGATTGGCCGCAACGCCTTTCTCAATTCTGCCAACCAAGGTCAATGTTGATACCCGTTTGATTGCTGACGCCATGAAAACAGAGCCTAAGACAGGCCACCAGCGGTCACCTGCTTTTTCAAGGAAAGCCATTTTTTGCATGCCGGATTCACTTCTCAAGGGCAGTCGGTAGCAACCAAAGCGTCCGCGATCGACTGAGAAATTAAGCAACTTTAACCAGTCTTTTAATCTCAATAATGCGAGGAACTGTCCTTCTCTAGGAAGGTAAGGTTGACCAATCAAATGACTGCAATATTGGCGCAAGCCCCAAAGGCTGGCTGGATTAAAACCAGAAATCACCACCCGACCTTCGGGCATCAAGACGCGTTCAACCTCTCGTAACACGGCATGAGGGTCGGTGGCGAACTCAAGCACGTGAGGTAGCACCACTAAATCAAGACTTTGGCTGGCAAATGGCAGTTCTTCTGGGATGCCTTCAATCGTGTGCCATTGCCCGCCAGATTCATCGTTGGGCTTATCGTGCGGTGCGCGCAAGATCATTTGCAAAGGCATCCGATTTTCAGTCAAAGCAGGTAATTGCGGTAATCCAATTTGCAAGGCGTGATAACCAAAAATATCGCTCACAATGTGGTCAAATTGAGTTTGTTCCCACTTCAGGACGTATTTCCCTGGAGGCGAGCCAAGCCAAGCATCCCATGATGTCCATGGGGCTTGTTGATGTTTAGTATCAGTTGGTTGACTCATAAGTGGTTATTTCTATGCCTGATGACAATTTATTGCAAGTGCGTTCAATTGCTGCTTATGACGATAACTATATTTGGTTGATTTCAGATAAGCATTGTGCCGTAATTGTTGACCCAGGTGATGCTGCGCCAGTGATTAAACACCTCACGGAACATCACTTGACCCTGACCACCATTTTAATCACCCACCATCACGCCGATCACATCGGTGGCGTGGCTGATTTATTGACTTGGTGCGAATCTCTTGGTCAAGAAAAGCCAGTGGTTTATGGACCAGCTCATGAAAACATCGCAGTGGTCACTGAGCGTTTGATTGAATCAGATGTTGTTTCTATTTCAAGACCTGCGTGTGAGTTCACAGTCCTAGATGTGCCAGGGCACACCTCAGGGCATATTGCTTTCTATTTGAATGCAGGGCAACAGCCACATGTTTTTTGTGGTGACACATTGTTTGCGACGGGCTGTGGGCGCCTGTTTGAGGGAACTCCCGCGCAAATGGTGGATTCATTGAATAAGTTAAAAAACTTACCTGATCAAACATTGGTGCATTGTGCTCACGAGTACACCTTATCTAATATAAAATTCGCTCTGGCTGTTGAGCCTAAGAATCAAGAGCTATTAGCTTGGCAGCAAACAGCGCAGACCTTGCGACAAAAAGGCGTGCCCACGGTGCCAACAACCATTGCTCATGAAAAAAGCGTGAACCCATTTTTAAGGTGTGAAGAATCCAGCGTGATTGAATCAGTGAAACAACATCAAGCAATAAAAGACACTCATCCTGTGACGGTGTTTGCTCATTTGCGTTCTTGGAAAGACACCTTTAAAGCATGACGCAAAGATTCTCAACTTCATTCTCACTGTCGCGACTTTATCGACTATGCCGACTATTTAGCATTGTGATGGTTGCATCAGCTCTCAGTGCATGTGCCACCATGAATGAAGAGTGGAGTGATTCAACTTCAACAAAACAAACTGCCAAGATTGGCAAGTACAGCAAATCTGGCAAAGCACCAAGAGTCAATATTGATAAAGATTCTGTGGGCGCATTGGATGCGCCCTATAACGATCTTTGGGATCGTATCCGTGATGGCTTTGAGCTAGAAGATTCAGACAGTCCTTTGGTGATCAAGCATGTGCGTTGGTATGCCGATCGTCCTGACTATGTTGATCGCATGATGTCAAGATCATCACGCTATCTTTTTTACATTGTTGAAGAAGTCGAACGTCGCAAGATGCCGATGGAGTTGGCGCTATTGCCTTTCATTGAAAGCGCCTTCAACCCCGAAGCTTTTTCAAGGGCAAAGGCCTCAGGTATGTGGCAGTTCATGCCAGCCACTGGCAAAGACTTTAAGTTAACTCAGAACATCTTTCGTGATGAGCGTCGCGATGTGATTCAGTCCACTGATGCGGCCTTAGATTACTTGCAACGTTTGTACAAAATGTTTGGTGATTGGGAGCTGGCTTTAGCCGCTTACAACTGGGGTGAGGGCAATGTTTCAAAAGCCATCAAACGCAATCAAGCAAAAAAATTGCCGACTGATTACGCCAGTTTAAAAATGCCGGATGAGACGCGCAATTACGTCCCTAAATTGCTGGCAGTTAAAAACATCGTGGCCAATCCTAAGTCTTATGGTTTGACACTGCCGACTCTAGAAAATCACCCGTACTTTGTGATTGTTACAACTGAAAAAGACATTGATGTTGATTTGGCAGCGCAGTTTGCTCGTATGACGGTAGAAGAGTTCAAGGCCATGAACCCATCATTCAATAAGCCAGTGATTTTGGGGGCCAGTGAGCCACAAATCTTATTGCCCTTTGGACGTGCTGAATCTTTCCAAGAAAATCTATTGCAATACACGGGACGTCTTTCTTCATGGACTGCCATCAGAGTGAACAGCCGTGAAACGGTTGATCAACTGGCCACTCGTTTGGATGTGGATGCCAATCAAGTCAGACAAATCAATAACATTCCTAAAGGAATGAGGATCAAAGCAGGTTCGACAGTATTGATACCGCGAGGCGGCAAAGTGGGTGATGTGGCTGAGCATTTGGCCAATAACGCCGGCAAGTTGATGTTGGAGCGCGAGGTTGCAGCCAAGCCCAAGCCAAAAACCACAACCAAAAACAACGGTGGCTCAAAAACCAAAAAGACGGCCAATAACGCCAATAAGCCAAAACCAAAGCCGAAGTCTCAAGCAGACACCAAAGTGGCTGCTAATGAGAAGAAAGCCAACTAGGCATTCTCAGGCCCATTTGGGCTGATTCAAGTGGCATTCCCTAGGGTGAACCCTGATGTGTCAGATGCTAGTCAGCATGAAGTCGCACATTCATGCAGTTAAAGTATTAATGACTAAATATCAGGGAGAGATACATGTCTGCTTACAAGGCATTTCACGAGCGTTCAATTAAAGATCCAGAAGGATTTTGGGCGGAGCAAGCTAAATTAGTTGAATGGCACAAGCCTTTTGAAAAAGTATTGGATTACAACAATCCTCCATTTGCTAAGTGGTATGTCGGCGGCAAAATTAATCTTTGCCACAACGCCGTGGACCGTCACCTAAAAGATCGTGGCGATCAACAAGCTTTGATTTCTGTATCAACAGAAACAGATCAAGAAAAAACTTACACATTCAAAGAGCTTCACACTGAAGTGAATCGCATGGCTGCGATTCTTAAAGCGAATGGCGTGGTTAAAGGTGATCGCGTTTTAATTTACATGCCGATGGTTGCCGAAGCAGCATTTGCGATGTTGGCTTGTGCTCGTCTTGGTGCAATTCACTCTGTGGTGTTCGGTGGCTTTGCTTCACACAGCTTGGCTTCAAGAATCGATGATGCCAAACCAAAGATGGTGATCTTGGCTGATGCGGGTGCTCGTGGTGGCAAGCCTGTGCCATACAAGCCGTTGTTGGATGAAGCGATTACTTTGTCGACACACAAGCCAGAAAAAGTTTTATTGATTGACCGCAAATTGGTGGAATACAACAAAGTAGCGGGTCGCGATTTGGATTACGCGACTGAGCGTGCCAAAGTGATGGATGCTCAGGTGCCATGCGAATGGGTGGATGCGACTGATCCTTCTTATATTTTGTACACATCAGGAACTACTGGCAAACCTAAAGGTGTGCAACGTGACACCGGTGGTTACGCAGTTGCTTTAGCTTCATCGATGCGCCACATCTATGGCGGTCAGCCAGGTGAAGCGATGTTCACAACTTCTGACATTGGTTGGGTGGTTGGACACAGCTACATCATTTATGGTCCATTGCTCAACGGCATGGCAACCATCATGTATGAAGGCACGCCATTGCGTCCTGATGCTGGTATCTGGTGGAACTTGGTTGAGAAGTACAAAGTATCAGTGATGTTCTCAGCGCCAACAGCAGCACGTGTATTGAAAAAACAAGATCCAGCATTTTTGTCAAAATATGATCTATCAACTTTGCGCTCTGTGTTCTTGGCAGGTGAGCCATTGGATGAGCCAACTGCTTCATGGTTGCATGGTGCAATCAATAAGCCAATCGTTGATAACTATTGGCAAACTGAAACTGGTTGGCCAATGCTTGCCTTGCAGCGTGGCATTGAAGTGATGCCACACAAGTTTGGTTCACCAGGCGTTCCTGTTTACGGTTACAACATGAAACTTTTGGATGACGCAACAGGTGCTGAGCTTGGTGCCGATCAAAAGGGTGTGATCGCCATCGAAGGACCATTGCCTCCAGGATGTATGCAAACTGTTTGGGGTGATGATCAGCGCTTCATCAAGACTTATTGGGAAACTGTGCCAGGCAAGATGGTTTACTCCACCTTTGACTGGGGTATCAAAGACAAAGATGGTTACTTCTTCATCTTGGGTCGTACCGATGACGTGATCAACGTGGCCGGTCATCGTCTTGGCACCCGTGAGATTGAAGAAAGTATTTCAAGTCATCCGAACGTGGCTGAAGTAGCCGTGGTGGGTATCGCTGACAAACTCAAAGGTCAGGTAGCGATTGGTTTTGCCATTGCTAAAGATTCAAATAACACTGCTACTTTGGAAGCTGAGATTCTGAAAACAGTGGATTCTCAATTGGGTGCGGTGGCAAGACCTGCTCGCGTGTATGTGGTGGCAGCTTTGCCGAAAACACGTTCTGGCAAGATTGTGCGCCGTGCTTTACAAGCGGTGGCTGAAGGCCGTGATCCAGGCGACTTGAGCACTTTGGATGATCAAAGTGTTTTGGCTAATATCAAAACATTGTTCACAGCCGCTTGATAGGCTTGAGAAAGACCTTTTAAAACAGTTATTAAGATCACTGAGAAGACAAGCATTAAAGCAATCTAAGTTGTTGAAAAATAGGGGATTTATCCCCTATTTTCATTTCTGGCAGATGCGACAAATGGGGTCAAATACCCCCGGTAAGGTATAATTTCTTAGTTAAATTATTAGATACTTGCCCTAGCGCTTAAAGACACATATACCTCCCGAAAATTCTCAGACCGGAGGTGTCTTTTCCGGATGAGGGATGTGTCGGATGGCAGCAGG
>JACCDZ010192161.1_pt1 | contig 15117 bp, 6 predicted proteins | sample 7449551 | NCBI WGS metagenome assembly JACCDZ01 (sample SAMN15323452, study PRJNA562643) | freshwater metagenome | isolation source: river surface water | place: USA:Blue River Watershed | collected 2017-08-18 | reverse complement strand
GTGTTTGTCACCTTTCCGTTCATTGCGCGTGAGCTCATTCCACTCATGCAAGCGCAAGGCAACGAGGAAGAGCAAGCGGCCATTGTGTTGGGCGCCACCGGCTGGCAAACCTTTTGGTATGTCACGCTGCCCAACATCAAATGGGGTTTGATTTACGGCGTGATTTTGTGCAACGCACGCGCCATGGGTGAGTTTGGTGCGGTGTCGGTGGTGTCTGGCCACATCCGTGGGCAAACCAATACCATGCCCTTGCATGTCGAAATTTTGTACAACGAATACCAATCAGCAGCAGCGTTTGCTGTTGCCTCGTTGCTGGCTTTGTTGGCCCTAGTGACCTTGGTCATCAAGTCGGTGGTGGAGTGGCGTCATACACGCGAACTGCAAGCCGCAGCCGATTTGCCACCTGAGAGACCCCACACCCCTGCAGCAGATGCTGTGACCGTTTGACACAGCAAGCACCTACAAGAGTAAGACCATGAGCATCGAGATCAGAAATATTCACAAACAGTTTGGCGACTTTCAAGCCTTGGGCGATGTCAGCTTAGACATTCACTCCGGCGAACTCATTGCCCTGTTAGGCCCTAGCGGTTGCGGCAAAACCACTTTGTTGCGCATCATTGCAGGTTTGGAAATTGCCGACAGCGGCACCATTTTGTTCAGCGGTGAAGACACCACCCATGTGCATGTGCGCGAACGGCAAGTGGGTTTTGTGTTTCAGCACTACGCGTTGTTTCGCCACATGACCGTGTTTGAAAACGTGGCCTTTGGCTTACGAGTGAAACCACGCGCTGAGCGCCCCAGCGAAGAACAAATCAAGAAAAAAGTGCACGACTTGCTCAGCTTGGTGCAACTTGACTGGTTGGCCGACCGCTACCCATCACAACTCTCTGGTGGTCAACGCCAACGCATTGCATTGGCACGGGCATTGGCGGTCGAGCCCAAAGTGTTGTTGCTTGACGAACCCTTTGGCGCACTCGATGCCAAAGTGCGTAAAGAATTGCGCCGCTGGTTGCGCCGTTTGCATGACGACCTCAATGTCACCACCATTTTTGTGACGCACGACCAAGAGGAAGCTCTCGAAGTGGCCGACCGTGTGGTGGTCATGAACAAGGGCAATGTCGAACAAGTGGGTTCACCCCAAGAAGTGTGGGAACACCCCGCCAGCCCCTTCGTGTATGGCTTTTTGGGCGATGTCAATTTGTTCCATGGCCGCGCACACGAAGGCGAAATGCACATAGGCTTGGACAATCAAACCGTCAGCTTTGCCAGCCCCGAGCACAGCGGCGCGCAAGACGCCAAAGCATTTGCCTATGTGCGTCCGCACGACTTTGATGTGCGCCGTTACACCAGTGGTGACGAAGGTATCGTCGCGCAGTTGTCGCGCGCGATTATGGTCGGGCCGATTGCTCGCTTAGAGTTGATTGCTGCAGAGGGTGACAGCCCATCTGAAGAACAAATCATCGAGGTGCAAATTCCTGCGTCCCAATACCTCGAGCAGCGTTTTGCGGAAGGTGAAACCTTGATCTTGACGCCTCGCCGCGCGAAGGTGTTCACGGTGTGATCTTTACTAACAAAAATAGTGATAGCAACTAAAAAATAATTCATCGCTGTTTCACATTCGATTTTTAGCATCCACCCCATCGCTCTAAAGGGGACATCATGGGTGTGGAAACTTGGGACGCAGGTCCAGTCAATATTTGGGAACCGACAACGCACCGCAAGGTTCACTTGGTGGGCTGGAACCAAGAGGTGCGTTCGTCTAACAAGGCTGTTACCTTCTTAGACGTTTGGGATGGCGCAGGCAACGACGATATTTCTGTCGGTGCCGTCAACACCACCATCTGGCAAAACTCAGGGAACGACCGTTACTTCATTGAGTCGGGCATCAGTGCCACCATTCATTCAGGTGTTGGCTTCAAAAACATTGGCACCAATTTTTTGTTGGGCAAGATCCAGGTGATTGAAGAGGCCGCGTGGGACCATCCCGTGGCCAACACCAATCGACACATCGATGTGAAAGCGAATCACGCGCACATTGACAGTGGTTTTGGCGACGACACCATTGAGGTGTGGGGCACTTTTGGTGCGAAGGTGGCTGACCGTGGTGGCAACAACACCATCAAGGTGCGCGGCATTGCCAAAGTCGAGGTCTACTCAGGTGACGGCAACGACTACATCGTGGTCGGTGGTTTTTATGCGGTGGTCGCTGACTCAGGTGGCGACAATGTGGTGGATGCATCGGGTTTGGCAGCTGAGGTCTACACCGGTTGGGGCAACGACAAGATTTGGGTAGGCGGCGCCTATGCCAAAGTCGAGAGCGGTGTTGGTAACGACATGATCAGCATCGATGGCATTTACACCCGCGTCAACAACTGGATGTTTGGTGGCAACAAACATGTCATCGCAAGAGCTGCCTTTGCAGACATTTGGACCGGTAGCGGCAATGACACCATCGAAATATGGGGTGTGGGTGCACATGTAGAAACCGGTTGGGGTGACGACACCATCCACATCAACGCCGTGGGTGCCAAGGTCAATGCAGGCGAGGGCAACAACACCATCAACTTCAATGGCGTTGGTGCAGAGGTGTGGGTGGGCGATGGCAATGACACCATCAACATCAACGCAGCAGGCATCAAGATAGACACGCACGGCGGCAACGATGTGGTCAACATCGGTGCTTTCGTGGCCGATGTGTACACCGGTGATGGCGATGACCGCGTGTACAGCCTGACTGTCGGCGGGCAAAAAATTGATTTAGCCAATGGCAACGACTATTTAGAAGCCTACGGTGGCGTCAACGTCATTTATGGTGGCTATTGGGGTGACAAAAACATCACCGTTGGCGGTGGCTTGAACGTGGTGCAAGTGGGGCATGGCAACAGCACCGTGCGCGCGTATGGTGGTGCCAATGTGGTGCTCACAGGGCAGGGCAACAACACCGTCACTGCAGATGGTGGCGCCAATGTTTTGTTGAATGGCAACGGCCGCTACAACGCCAATGTGTATGGTGCACTCAATGTGGTGCTCACAGGCCAGGGTGCAGCCAACATCAACATGTATGGCAACAACAACCTTGCGCTGGCAGGTGATGGTGGCAACACCATTCGCACCTACGGCTTAGGGCTCATGACAGGCATTGGCAATTTGGTGGTGTCAGGTGCGTGCAACGACCGCATTTATGCTGGCAGTTTGGTCCAAGCAGGTGGCAGTGCTTTGGCCAACACTGGCTTGAGTGAGTTTGAACATGACCGATTGGTGGTGTTGGGTGCAAATGCGAACGATACTTTTCAAAAAACCGCCAGCCAAGCATTGTTGCTCGCGGCTGCCGTCGTTACCAATGCAGGCAATGTGATCATCGCAGGTGATGGTGACAACCGCGTCAAAGCTTATGGTGGTTACAACATCGTGCAAGCTGGTTCGGGCAACGACCAGGTGAGCATGGTGGGTTATTTGAATGTTGCTTCGGTGGGCAATGGCAACAACCGTGTGTTCACTGTGGGGTCGGCCAACATCGTGATGGCAGGCAACGGCAATGACGAATTGCAAAGCATCGGCAGTGCCAATGTGTTTTTTGCAAATGCAGGCAACAACCGCATGACCGCGATTGGCAACGGCAATTTGTTTGTTGCTGCTGATGGCAATGACGATGCACTGTTGGTGGGTAATGCTAACCTGGCTGTGTTAGGTGGTGGCAACAACAACGCCTTGCTCGCTGGTGGCACAGGCAACCTTGTGCAAGCGGGTGCTGGCAACGACAAAGTGGTGGCCCTCGGTGGTGCCAATGTGTTGGTGCTGGGCGATGGCCACAACACCGTCGGCGCATTTGGCGGTGGCAACTTGGTGTGGACCGGCACGGGTAACGACACCGTGGTGGCCGTGGGTGGCTATGCAGGCAACATCATGTTGCTGGGTGATGGTAATAACTCTTTGATGGCCGCAGGTCGCGCCAACATCGCCATCACAGGCAGTGGTCGAGACAGCGTGCTCGCCATCGGTCAATACAACTTGGTCAGCACGGCCTCTGGTATTGACAATGTGGTGGCCATGGGTGAATTCAATTTGGTACACACCGGTGGTGACGATGACTTTGCAGCAGTCATTAGCAAACAAAACTTTGTAGACACCGGATGGGGCAACGATGTGACCATCGCCATCGGTAACACCAATTTGTTGTTGACCGAAGCTGGCAACGATGTGGCTTTGGTGGTGGGCAAAACCAATATGCTCTTGAGTGGCAGTGGTGATGACATTGCTTTGGTGTTTGGTGAAACCAACCATGTGCTCACCGGCAGCGGCCACGATGTGGTGGCTGTGTTTGGTAAGAAAAACTTTGTGGCCACCGACAACTGGATTGCCTTCACCGATGACGACTTGGGGGGCCTCAAAGAGTCTAAAAAAGTCAAAAGTTTCAATGACAAAGGCAAAGATTGGTCGAATGAAACGGGCATGGATATCTCCACTCAAGCTGAGGTCAAAATCTCTGCTGACTTGGCGCTGTATTTCCCCGACATTGAGTTTTCAGACCCCAATGTGAGCGACTGGCGTATGCCTACCTTCACCTTGCCGTCGTACAGTTTTCAAATTCCTAGCACGCCTGCGTTGCGTGGCACACCGCAGTATGTGTATGGCGACTTGGGCAGCTACGGTTTGCCGAGTTTGAGTTTTCCGCAGCTCAGCAGTCCGCAACTGCAACTGCCCAATGTCACCGTGCCATCGTTTCGCTTGCCGCATTTGCAAGACACTGGTGTGAGCATTGACCAAATCAAACCCAACTTCTTTCTTGATTTCAATGTGGGGTCCAACTGGTTTGGTGGTTTGACGAGTGCTTTCAGTTCTGTCACAGGATTACCAGCACCCAGCAGTGGCGACAGCAACCGCTTGTTGGGCAGCAAAGTGAATGTGCAACCCAAAATCAGTGGCGATGCGAATTTCAACAAAGTGGATTTGACCGGCAAGGTGTCAGCCACCTCTGAGCAAAGCGCCAACGCGGCGATTGCCAACGCCCGCGACAATGCACAGGCGAGTGCAGAAGCAACCACCGACAAAAAGTTCAGCGCCTCGGGCAAGGCCTTTGGCGCAGGCGAAGTGTTCAACGGCACCGACAGCACTTCGGGCAGTGGCAAGGTGGAGGCCGGTTCGTCAAGCAAAACCAGTACCGCGAGCACTGCCGCATCCGTTGCTTATGCTTTGCCCAGCTTGTCGTTTGGCGACTTGCAACTCCCCAGCTTGCAGCTCAATGGTTTTGACCTCGGCGGTTATTCGCGGCTTTTCAGCGAGTTGTTGTCAGGCCGTGATGTGTTTGGTGTGCAAGTGCCTGACTTTTCGCTGCCAGAGTTTCGGGCCGATGGCATCAACTTGGGGCAAGCCACTTCAGGCACACAAGGCCTCACGCTCAAAGGTTTGCGCTTTGATTTGCCCACCTTGAACATCCCCACCATTGCAGGTTTGAGTTTTGCCAATCGCTTACCCAAGTTGCAAACCACTTATGCCTTCAACCAGTCTGAAGGCGATGTGGCGTTGGTCGGTGGCGACACCAACCGTGTGATGACCGGTGGAGGTGACGACTTGGCGTTGGTGATTGGTCAAACCAATTTGCTCATGATGGGTGATGGCAACGATGCTGCCTTGCTGGTGGGTGAGAAAAACAAATGGCGCGGAAACAAAGGCAACGACTTGGTCATTGCAGCTGGCGTAGAAAACGAACTCAAAGGCAACGAGGACAACGACATCGTGTTTGCCTTGGGCGAAACCAACAAAGTCGATGGTGGTTCGGGTGACGATGTGTTGTTGGTCATTGGCAAAACCAACAGCGTAGACGGCAACACCGGCAACGATGTGATCATCGTCATCGGCCAAAAAAATGACATCAACGGCAAAGCCGAAGACGCAGTAGGCGACGGCAACGACACCATTTTTGTTTTGGGCCAAGACAACACCATCAAAGCAGGTCGCGGTGACGACTGGGCCTTGGTCTGCGGCATGAACAACAAAGTCGATGGTGGCTCGGGTGCTGACTGCCTGGTGGCCTTGGGTTGGAACAACACCTTGTATGGCGACATCAGCACGGTTGAAAACGGCGGCGATACCTTGATCTTCATCGGTGGCAACAACCAAGTGCAGGGCAACGGTGGCAACGATTTGATCTTGGGCGCAGGTCTTGCCAACCAAGTGCAAGGCAACGCGGGCAACGACATCGCCTTGTTGGCAGGCCTGGTGCAAAACTTGGACCTTGGTGCAGGCGACGACATTGGTTTGACGCTGGGTGCGTACAGCAATTTGCTAGGCGGTGACGGTCAAGACGCTTTGTACGCCATCGGTTTAGCCAACACCGTGCTGGCTGGCAACGGCAACGACTTTTTATACGCAGCCGGTGTGGGCAATTTTTTGTGGGGCCAAGCAGGCAACGATGTGTTTTTGTCGCAAGGCATGGCCATGCAAGGGCTGCTGCGCAACAAACAGTTGAACGATGGCACAGCCGTCATCAACTTCGCACTCAACACGCTGGGCCAAGTGGCGCAAGGCATAGCCAGTGAAAGTGTGCCCAACAATCTCAGCGACTACGCCAACCAAAAAGCTGTGGGTGTGACAAGCGCCATGGGTGGCGACGGCAATGACACTTTCTTCTCAGGTGGGCAAGCCACCATCGCGGATGGTGGCAATGGCCAAGACACCTACCACTTCTATTTGGGGGACGACAGCTTGACCATTCAAGACAGTGGGCTTGAGGCTAATCAGATCATCATTCACACAGAAGCCATTCGTCAATATGGTGCAGCGTTTGATGTAAGTGCTGCTGATTTTTTCTACAACACCCAAAACAAAACACTGAGCATTGTTCACGCAGGTCAGAACTATGGCGACATTGTGCTGCGTGATTTTGACAATGCCAACAACGCCATCGTCTGGCAAAAGACTGATGGCAGCCGTTCGCAGATAGACCTCAGCCGTTTGACTGCGGTGAACAACGCCGCAGAGGTGAACAACCACTGGGTACCCACATCTACCCTGAGCGTGCCCAATGGTTCTGAAACATTTGCGTTGACAACGCTGTATGACGATTTCAGCAAAACCTTGTCGGCCACTGGTGTGATATTGGCATGACAGACACCAGCACGGCACCGCACTACCACGACTACGAAACCTTGGGTGCACTCACATGGTTAGTCATGAGCAGCCAAACCCATCACCGTTTGCCCAGTGGTGACTTCATGCAGCAATTGAAGCCCGCCTTGCATGCCAAGCGTGTGTACTTGATGGCGCGCGACGGTGAGCCCTATGCATGGTTGTCATGGCGGCACCTGCAAGAAACTGAACTTGCATCTGTACCCGCAACAAACGGCCTACATTGCTGGTTGGATTTTTGGGTACGTCCTTACGGTTGCGATGAACCTTTGGCCCATATGGTGGTGCAAGTATTGACCCGTGCCATGTTTCCAAAACACCCCAATGCAGGTGATGCATTGCGGCTCCACTGGTTTGACCCCAGCAACCAACAACTGCATCGCAACATCACATCGGCCCAACTGATAGGTCGGTAAGGAGAAACCATGACAACACCGCAAGAATTGACAGATCAAGACTGGTTGGCTTTGATCAATGCTGTGATTCCCTTTGCTGCTAATGGTAAAGCCAGAGACATTCGCTTGATGCAATGCGATGTGCCCTTGGCGGACAGCGGTCTCGACAGTTTAGACTGTGCTGTACTGGGCGCCTATTTGTGTGAAATATTTGATGTGCCTTTGGCTTTGCATCGCAACTTTCAACCCCTCACGGTGCGCGATGCCATTGCATTTTTGAGCTGCCAGGCACAGCGTATGGTGCACACCCCGCAAGACATCGTGGCCATGCTGGAGACCACCCCATCATGAGTGTTCAAATTGCACCAACGCAGCAAAATATTTACATGAGCTTCAGTGCATTGCGCTACAGCGAGCAAACGCAAGCCATAGATGATATTGCTTACCCCACCTCGGTGCACATGTTGCCCCATACCTACCGAAATGCACGTTTTGGTTTGGTCTCGCCACCACAACACTTGATGGATGGCTTGATACAAGAAGCAGTGCAAGCCAACACCGTGTGCAATCAAACGCCTGCACACCAGCAAGCGTTGGTCATGGCGGCAGGCAATTGCGTGTTTGCAGGCATGCAAAACCGCAAACGCCAAGCAGGTGGTCAACTCGATTACCAAGCCAAAAACAAATATGTTCAAACCACGCAAATACAAGCCGGAAAAATGGCGCAAACTTTAGGTTCTGTTGGACACATCAGTACTGACACATCCGCATGTGCCAGCAGCATGAAGGCCTTGATGGATGCCATTCATTTGATTCGTCTGCATGGGTTTGAGCGTGTGGCAGTCATCGCCGTGGAAGACCAAATCAGCTTGGGCGTGCTTGAGTTTTTTGGTGACATGCAAATTTGCCTCAGCCGTGAGCAGTTGGCCCAAGGTGCCAGGCCCAGTGCATTTGATGACACGCATCAGGGCTTTTTGATGGGGCAGGGTGCGGCACTCATTTGGTTAGAAACGCAAGCAGCGCTTGAACGCAGAGGTCACACGCAAGCTTTGCCACAACTGCGATCGGCGGTGACCTGTGGCGAGAGGTGTGACAGTCCTTTGGGGCAAGACCCGCAAGGCAGTGGGTATGTACGTGCCATGCAATGGGCATTGCAATCAGCAAATGTGTCTGCGACGGACATTGATGTCATCAAAACCCATGGCACAGGCACACCCTTGAATAACACATCCGAAGCGCGTGCCATTGCACAGGTCATGCAGCGACATGATTTCGTGGCAACCGCTTACAAACCGCGCATTGGACACACACTGGGGGCCAGTGGTTTGATTGAATCCGTCTTGGCCATTGAAGATGCACAACAACACCGCGTGCGTGGCATTGCCAACCGCACCCGGCACGATGCACGTTTTTTAAGTCACGATGTGTCCATGCAAGTGGGCACCATTTTGGCGTTATCTGCCGGCATGGGTAATGTGTATGGTGCAGCGGTATGGTCCCTGACCTGATGTGACAGGCCAACATGCGCTAACAACATGCATGCCCATTTTTTACGTGACTTAGGTGCCTTTATGGTGTTGCTAGAAGACGCTGCTGTGCAACAACAATACCCCTTGCGTGTGCTCTACATGCGTTTATGGCCAGCCTTGCAGCATCAGCAATACGACATCTTGTGGCAAGACTTTGAGCCAGTGGCGTTTGTCAACTGGGCGTGGTTGACAAAGCAAACGTCAGATACTTACCGTGACACCCAATGTCTGCTGGCAGAGTCAGAATGGACAGCTGGTGATCAGTTGTGGTTCATGGAACTCATTGCCAAACACGGTGCCCTAGCGCCGTTGGTGCAGCGCGTAGGCCGCTTATTGGGGCATGGCATTGAAGCCCAATGGCACGACGTCAGCGAGCATGGCTCAAGCGTCCATAAAACCGTCAGGCTGCGGAGCAGTCGTATCCATGATTCATAGTTGGGTTCAAAGAACGGTATGCACGGTTGCCAATTGATCCACCATCAAATAGGCTTGACTGTTTTCCCACAGAGCATAGGTGTGTTGGTTCAAGGTGGCAGTGCTTACAGTCATTTGCCAGCCTGTGTCAAGGTAGACTTGATCAGAGCGATCGGCTGTGATGACCAAGGTTTTGTTGGAGGTTGCCAAAACATCGTTCAGTCGCACGTCATACCGACTACCCAATAGGCCGCTCAAGTCCACCTTGATATCTGCTTGCTGCACCATGCGCTCGAATGTGCTCAAGTTGGTTGTGGTGAAGTTCACGTCAACCAATGCATGGCTTCGCCCGTCGATGCTGGTCCAGTTAGACATCAGCGTCAAGGCGTTGCCATTGTCGAGTGCGTTGCTTTGACTCGCGCGCAAATTGATGGATTGCACGCCCACATGGGTCAGTGAAAGAAGCTCGCTGGAGCTGCTCATGCCATCGCTGTTGGCATCTGTCCAAACCTTCAAATCGGCAAACACAGCGTCTTGGGCGTCAATCACGTCATCGCGGTTGGTGTCGTACTGTCGCAGGGCTTCAAAGCCATCTAAGGCCTTGCCCCCTTGTGGCACAACTGTTGCACTGCCAAACAACTCTGCACCGCTGTTGATCGCACCATCGTGATTGAGGTCGATCGCTAACAAACCGTCTGTGCCATCGGTCCATCCTGTTTTCAGCACCTGTCCGTTGCCTTGAATATCAAAAGCGACGCCATCTTGAACCGAGGTTGTGCGGACGCCATCGCCATTGAGGTCGAGCACCAAAGGGGTCGATGTTTGGTAGTTGAGGTTGATCACCTTCCTGGCCACCAAGTTGGCCAAGGTGTCGTTCAGTCCACCACTGACCCATCCATTTGTGAGGGTGATGGTTTTGGAAACACCCGCTCCGGTGAAGGTGCTGGTACCTGTGACATCAATCGTGATCACTGCATCGTTGAGGCTGGTGGCCGATTGTTTCAATTGCAGATAGTTGCCCAAATTGCTGATGAGGTTGGTTTGCGAAACATTTTGTAGCAAGCCCGACAAGTTGATCATGTCACCTTCAGAAGTTTTGAAATCGGTGATCGTGTCGCTGCCTCTGTCACCCAGCAGATATGCAAATGTGTCTGCCCCCGTTCCGCCTGTCAATGTGTCGTTGCCGCCTTGGCCAGCAATGAAGTTGTTGTTTACATCGCCAGCGAGAGACTCACTCGCTGTTGTGCCTGAGAGTCCGCTGGTTCTACTCAGAGTAACGGTCTGTGCCAAGCTGGCTGTTATGTTGCTGGTATCTATCACATTCGATGCTTCAATGGTCAGCGTTGTAGAAAGGGGAAAGGTGCGAGCTGTGAAGTTGGGTGCGTTCGAAGCGGTGGCTGCCCCCAAGGTAGAGATACTGCTGCTGAGGTTGCCATCCAAAAGATAAGCCATCTTGAGCTGCGGATCGGTGAGGTCTATGGCCCCAGTCATATCGTTCAAAATTTCTGCACTTGTACGCGCAGTGTCGTACACACGGGCGTCGTAAATGCTGCCTTTAAAGTAGTCATCTATGGACCAATTGCTTTTGCCAATGTAGTTGCTTGTGCGAGTCAGGACTGGAATGGCACCTGTTAGCTTGATAGAAGTGGCGGTGAGGCTTCCACCGAGAAATTGGGGTGTGCCATTCAAGCTCAAACGCAGGGTGGCAGTGCTGTCAACTGTGGCTGCAATATGAACCCATTGATTAACTGGCACAGCAAAAGTAGTGCCTGCGCCTCCCAACGAGATGTTGCTACTGAAGGCTTGAAACGTTAATGAATTGGATGTTGATGCAAATCCCAGCCAAATATTGTCAAATCCGGTGCTTCCGGGATTGGGTGAAGTATTTCTTCCAAAATCAAAAATTCTTGCAAAGAACCCTTGCGATTCGTTCAGATATACCCAAGCTTCCATGGTCAGATCAGTGCCAAAGGTGATGTTTGGAACAGTGATAAAGGTGGCGGTGCTGCTGCCAGACCCTCCTCCTGAGAACGTTGCTGTCTGTCTGCCGACACCTGAAAACCCTGTGCCAGTTTTCACCCAATAATTGGTGGCGTAATCGACCCCATTGATGGTGATGGTGTCAATGGCGGTGATGCTGGCGCCGACGCCCAATGTGTTGTTGAGGTTGAATTTCCATGCATTGATATCCGTGATCTTTGAAACATTCACAGCTTCGCTAAAGCTGATGATGAATTGATCCGCTTTTATGCCATCGTTGTTGGCATCGAGCACGGTCAATGAATTTGCTGTCGCAAGTTGTGGTCGTTGATTGTTGAGCGACATGCTTGCAGTGACCTCTGCGCTTTGGTTGCCAGCTGCATCTGTTGCAGAAATGAAGAACTGTCTTGTGCCGTCCATGACTGCTGCGCCTGCGGTATTTCTGTAAGACAGCGCTTGCAGCAGCGCTGCGGTTTGTGCTGAGCTGGCAGTGGCTGCCGTGAGTGAAAAAGTGAATGCTGCAAGACTGCTGTTGTAAGCCCAGTTCCAAGTTGTTCCGCTGACCAAAGTCGTGCCATTGGCAATGCTGCCGGTCGCGTCAATGTCAACGTTGCTGACCACCAGTTTTTCTTGGGTGGTGTTGCGAAGTCCTTGTACGCGTACCCTCACACTGGCGATGGGGTTGTTTTCAGTCACCTGTGCCGGTGAATTGGTGTTGTCCAGCGATATGGCGATCGCTGGTGAGGAGATGTTGATGACTGACCAACTGCTGCTGGGACTGCTCGCATCCAGATCAAGCACTGGGGCTGTGAAGTCAACCGTCATGGTGAAAGCGGCGGATGGGCTCACATTGCCTGCTTGGTCAATGTGGGTGAAAGTGAACACGCGATTGACGTCAGTGCTGGCATTGGTTTTAAAGCCAAGCGTTTTCTCAATGTCTGCGACTTCGAAATTTTGAAATGCACCGCCACTGGACTTGTAAAGGGTCAAAACGTTGTTTGTGCTGTATTCCCATTTGACGCCAGCTACCCCACCGATCAGCGTGGGACTGTTAATGCCAAAAACACCATTCAACGCTTTCTGATCTGTGCCAATGGTCAACACATCATTTGCAATCGAACCACCCACCGCAACTGAAATGATCCAAATGTCCTTGTCTGTGACAGGTGGTGGTGCCATGTCGGATACGAGTAACTTGGCGGCTGTCCCCATGCCCGAGCCGTAGTAATCGACAAGTGTTGTTTGTGGGTTGGGTTGAGTGGACGATAAGTCAATGCTCGATGGGGCAACGCTGTCATAGGTGTAGGTCAGGGTATTGACTTGACCCAAAAACCCCGACGCGTTGGTTTGCCGAACCCTCACGGTGTGCACACCTTGCGTGGTTGGGTCGCCTGCATAGGTGGCCGTGAAGGCGCCGCCATCAATGCTGTATTGCAAGCTGGCACCTGCGGAGGCGGTTCCGACGAGTACCAATTTGTTGTTATTGGTGACTTTGTCAGTGCTCGATATGCCTGTATCGGAATTCAATACGAAACTTGGTGAGGGTGCATTGTAAAAATCTACCAAGTTTTGCAATTTGGTTCGGCTATCAACGTTGTCGGCCGTTTGATTGGCGATGCTGGTGCGTATATCGAGCACATTGGTACTGTTGACGCCTGTGATGCCTATGGCTGCAAAGTCAGCAAACGTCAAACTGTTTGACTGCGACAAGTTGTTGTTGGCTGAGTTTTGAATGGCGTTGACCACCGTGAGCAGGTAGTTGACTTCGGCTATGGTGTCAACCGCGGTATTGGCCAAGGTATCAAAAACGCTATTGATTAACCTCAGCGTGGCAGGGGTGGTGCTGGCGTTGACAAGTGTCACGGCAATTTGATTCAGCTGACTGGTGGAAACAGATGCGCCCGTATTGGCGGTCGAATCAGCCAGCGTGAACAGGGCTTTGTAAGCAGTGGCGATGGCTTGAATTTTTGAAACGCTGTTGACGGCCAGATAGTCAATCGTGTTTGTGGCCAATGCATCGTTGATGGCGTTGGCCAGCTCAGTGCTGTCGACGCCTGTGATGCCTGCGTTCGCATAGTCGCGCATCGTTGGCAAGACGTCTTGGTAGAAAAAGCCACTGCTCACGATTGGCTTTGAATTGGTGTTGATGGCCGCAAAATTTTGAATCAGTGTTAAGGATGCTTGCGCGGCGCTATTGATGGCTTGCGTCGCCAGTGATTGCAACAAAGGCAATGAGTTGACCAACGAGCCGTCATCAGCGGTTTTCTCAATGGCTGCTAACACTTCTGCGATGTTGTTATCTGTCACGCCCGTGATGCCTAACAGCAGCAGTTGATCTTTGGTCAAAGCGCCCGCGCCTGATGTAATGCCGTTGGCGGCTTTCATCACTGCGGTCACAGCGTCTGCCATGGCTTGTACTTTATTTTCAGTATCAACGGCTGACGAGGGCTTGATGTCAATGGCGTCACTCAGCAGCTTGGCCTTACTGGCTGCCGTGACGGTGGCCGCTTCTGGGGTGGTCTCGTTGATGCCTTTGACGCCAATTTGGCTGTACTGGTTTGCTGTAACCGTGATGGTGTTGGAGACTTGCTGATCAGCCAGTGACAGAATGGCTTTGTAAGCATTCACAATGTCTTGCACTTTTGCCGTTGTGTCTGCTTCTGTGCCTTTGATCGTGTCGCTGTTCAAGGCGCTATTGATGGCGTCCACGTTGTTGACATCAACGCCTATGACACCTGCTTTGGCATAGACGGCAATTGTGATGGGGTCAGTCAGTGCGCTTGTCGATGCGGAGTTGTTTTCTGCTGCAGCAGCAATCTGAGACAAGGCTTTGGCTGTGGTCTCGATCACGATGCTGTTGCCCGACGTGATGGCACCAAAGTTGGTGACCGCATTGTTGCCCAGTGCGTCTTTGAGGATGGCACCATTGAGGATCAAAGCATTGGCTTGTGCGGTCACACCGCCGGTGCTCTCTGTGTCTCCTATTGCAACCACATACTCAAAGACAAGTGTGTTGGTGCCGGTCCCACTGACATAGGAAGCCGATTTGCCTTGACCACTGTCAAGATCAATTTTGTAGACAGGTTTACCCGCAGAAATATTCACATCTGTTACTTCACTCATGGTGAGCGCCACACGCACTTTGTCGCCGACTTGCAAGGTAGTCGTGGGTAGTCCCGTCGTGTTGGAGATGCCAATGATGCTGACGGTGTTGATGGTCGGCGCTTGGGTATCGATTTGAACGTTCGGTGAGCCAACGTTGTTGACGTTGGGGTTCAAGGCCCTGTCTGTGAAAGTACCAGGGGACACACTGATCAAAGGACTGTTGGCCAGCGTGATGCCTAAAGCTGGTGTGAACACCACAGTGAACACCTTGGGGTCTAGGGTTGGTGTGAAGTTGGTGAGTGTGCCAACAGAGCTGTTATTCACACTTGCCACAGTGACGCTGGCTTGTGTGAATCCGACAGGTACCTCAGAGAAGGTGAAGGTGTAAGTCGCTGACTGACCTGTGATTAAGGTGGTGGCGTTGTTGGTGATGACAACTGTTGGTGCGAGGATGTCGACCACCGCAGTGCGCGTGAGCGTGGTGGTGTTGCCAGCTTTATCGCTGCTGGAGATGGTGAAGGTCACGTCGCCAGTGCTGGGCAAGTTGTCTCTGGAGACGACAGCGCTCC
>JACCDZ011142959.1_pt1 | contig 15125 bp, 11 predicted proteins | sample 7449551 | NCBI WGS metagenome assembly JACCDZ01 (sample SAMN15323452, study PRJNA562643) | freshwater metagenome | isolation source: river surface water | place: USA:Blue River Watershed | collected 2017-08-18 | reverse complement strand
GATTGTCCAGGTGGTAATATTTTCTGTGAAAAGCAACAATTGCTCGCTATGTTGAACCTAGGTTCAACATACACAGATGTAAAGTTTAAATTATTATAGTTATAGTAATATGCATTAGTATTACTTAGCTCATACTCTGTCGTGCCTATTGTTTGTGAAGTTGGTACAAAAACATCAGTTCCAGTAAGTTCAAAAAAATAAGATTTAGCTTTATTAACTTTTTCATAGTCTTTTTCAATACTGTATAAATCAATAGAAATTGGATTATATATGTTAACATCTTTTAAAAGAATATAACCAATGTCGCTATAACTTTCTAAAGCATATGGAATAAAAACATCATTTTGTGCTAACTCTGTACTTGAGTAATAAACTACATAAGGTAGTTCATAAGTAGGTAAAAATTCAACTAATTGATATTTTGGCATATTAGATAACACAGTTAGATAATTATCTAATGCGTAATTTTCAATACCTTTAATTTCAAATAAAACATCATATATTTCTTCCCCTTTACGTTTTATCACTGCTGCCCTTATTAAAGTTTCTTCTGAAGCTTCAGAATCGTACTTAATTCTATATATTGAACCATCTTCATAGAACACAGAGGTTGAGTATTTAATTTTAAAAGTTTGAACATACTCACCTAAATTTTGACTTGTATACTTAATAGTATATCGTCTTCTATGTTGTTCAGATTCTAAGCCTGTAGTCGTATATTTAATTGAGTATCTAACATTGTTATCTACTAGGTTATCTGTCGAATACTTTATCAAGTATCTATCAACTTTATCAAGTTTAACAACTTCAGACTCATACCTAATTTTATAGTTGTTTGAAAAATCTTTAGTGTTTAAAGTTGTGAACCTAATTCGATAATAATCAGTGTAATTCTGAACTTCTCTTCCAGTTGTATACCTTATGACATATGAAGTTATAGTATCATCATATTTATATATACTTCTAATCTTGTACTGATTAACAAAGTTCGTTGGAGCTGTTATATCGTATTTTATAGTGTACTGTACGGTTTGATCTGATACACCACTATGGTATTTTATAGTATAACTTGTGCTTTCTTCTGTTAACTGCTCTGTTGTAAAGTAAACTGTTGTAATACTAGATGTGCCAAAAATACTTTGAAAAGCCATATGTTAACTTCCTCTAGATATTATAAAAAAATAAACATTACTTGGCAGTATGTCATATAAACCAGTATACGTGTTTTTCAACTGAAATCTAGCTGTGTCAGTAGAATAATAAAACTTAAATGGATTAGATGTCTTATTAGTAAGAGTTACTGTTTCTTCTGTAGTATTAAAAGTAACATTAAATTTAAAACCTAGTTCATTCTCTAAGTCAGCTTGTAATAAACTGTAATACTCGTCATAGTTGGCTACAACTTCAGACGTATAGTCTAATGCTACTGTTTCATTAACACCGTCATCTATTTTATATGTAAACGTAATAGTTTGAGTAGCAAAATCGATGTTGTCTGTTCTAAGAGTTATGTAGTTATACATACAGTCTATAGTTTTTCTATCTGGATTAGCAGTAAAGCCTATTTGAATTTTAGTTAGTTCGTCTCTTATTTTGTATATTTCTTCTGTACTAGAAGCAGATCTATCTATATACAGAGTCTTTACAACACCTAGAGAAGTGTTTAAATAGTCTATAGTATCATTCATAACAGTAATGTTACTATTATGTATGGATTGTGTTTTTGAAATATCTTCTTCTACCTCTAGTTTCCAACCACTATAAGCAAATCTTAGGTTAACTTGACTCGTTCCGTAATTGTAAATAAACCAATAATCATTTTTACGTGGAAAAAAGATAAAACCTAAAGGCTCTAATAAGCTTTTTAATGCAACTATAAAATCTGTTTTAGTAGAAACTGTATATCCAGTTGTACCACTGTACAGGTTGTCGTTAACACTTGTAAAAAACTTAGCAGGTATATTTTCAACTATTGTACCTTCTTCTGTGGTAGTCGAAACTGTTATTGTAGGTATCGTAGCAGGAAAGATAGCTTTAATACAATTAAAATAAGAAGAACCGTCTAATTGTGAAGACGTACTAACACCTATAGAAGGAGAAGCTAAAAGGATTTCACTTAAATGAGGATTCATATCTGCTCTTATTATTTGAGATAATAGTACACTTTCATTTTGTTTTAAAATAAAAGAAAAACCAAATATATTATCTAAGTTGCCTCCGTTGCCTAGTACATAACTACCATAATTAGGGTAAGTGCTGTTTAGGACATTAGAATTGACAGTAGTGTTATTAGCTAAAACTTTACTAACTACAGACAATTTACTTAGTGCGTTATCTGTAACTCCATTACTATATGTAAAAGCTGTTACATTTTTAACGTAATTAGGCACACTTGCAGAAGGAACTTCATATCCATTTATAAAAGAACCAGCTGGTTTAGGAGTTCTAACAGTAATTATATCTCGCATATCATTTAAGGTTATATTACTAAACTCGGAAACTCCTTCAACTTCTAAAACTTTGCAATATAGTTTGTCTACTAGTCCTAGTTTTTTTGACATTGTAGCTGTTAAACTAAGTGGTAATGGGTTTGTAGCTCCAATTGGTATAAAACTGTTGATAATGTTGAAAGTGGTCTCAAAATAAGTATCCATACTGATCGTAGATATTCTTTCAACTTTTACTATATTTTTCTTTGAAAGAAACACATAAAAAGTTGACTGGAACGAATCATCGTTTGATATTAAATAATCAATTGATATAGTTCTAAAATTAATATCGTCGCCACTTATATGTGAGCTTCCTACTTGTAGAGGAGCAATGTCAGCCGTTATCGCAGTTGTTGACATTAGATCGTAAGGAGTATTTAGAATGTTTTTATCCCCACTAATGCCAGATCTATAGTCAAGGATTATATTTCCATTGTTGTTTTTAAATCTGGTAAACTCTGATGACAGCATTTTTGGGACGTATATAGCAGTCATATTTTATACTCCCTTAATTACTATTATGTTCTATATCTTGTTTGAAATACAAATTCACCTGTGATAGTGCCACTTGCACCTAGATTATTTGGTGTTCTTTCTAGCCAAAAATACACAAATTCATCAGGACCTAGAACTTTACTAGCTCCTTGAATTAGATCTACAGCCGCCCCTGCAGTTACAGTATTAAACACAATTCCACCTGGAGCTGTATTTTCTGTGGATATTGTAGAAGCAACTAAATTTTTATCACTTGCCAACCCTAATCTAAAAGTGGCTGTATTCGTCATAGAGACGAATTCTATCTTAGGCTCATATACAGCTTGACCTGTGAAATTGTTTTGAAAATAAAAACATCTATAGTCTTTAGTTCCGTCTATGTTTTCTTGTTTTAAAACTTCATCAAACACAGCGTTAGTAGATGTCATCGTAGGTGAATAAATACCTGCTGTACCACTGATTAATGGACCGCCAAGATATTTTTTACCATCGGCAGTTGTGTGTTGTGAAAATCTGACATTAACTGTCATTAATCTCTCCTTTCAGATGTTAAATCTGTCATTTTTATTTGTATAGTATAATCTAAAGTGTCTGCTAAGTATTTGACTAATTCAGATGGGATTTTATATGTTACTATAAAATTATCTACAGGGTAGTCAAATTTTCCAATATCTTCAAATACAGAGTTTTCTAACTCTATATGTTTTAAATAGAAAGATGAATCTTTACTCTCTATGAAAAAATTACTTGGATTTGATACTGAATCATCTTTAAAGATTACCATACTTCTATTGTCTTTGTCTAGAAAATAAACTTCAAATATTTTCTGAGAATTATCTACTAGTGATTTTCTTACTTCAAATTTAACTTCTGTTACAACTTTTGTTTTTAAAATACCTGCAGGAGAGATTATTTCTGGAACATCTAATAGTTGCATGCCAGTATGAGACGGTGGATAAAAAATTAAATTAAAATCCAATTGTTGATTACCTAACACTGTTTGTAGTTGCGCTATCTTATCTGCAAAATTTCCTTCTATCCACGTCAATATTTTATTTATGTCTAGATTTAATTTAAAATCTAAAACTAATGTACTGGATTTTAAATCTTTCTCTGTTAAAGGATTCGCATAACTGCCATCGGCTATCTCTAACCATTCAAAACAAGTTGGGTCCATCTCGGCTAATACAATGGAAGACAAAGCTTCATAGTTCTCTATCGTATCTCCAGTATACTTGTAATTTCTAATTCTATTATACCCTAAATACAGAGAATAAAAATTTTCTAATGGATCTGTAATTGCACTGCTCATATTTTGCTGTAGATTTAATCTATTGCTAAAATCAAATACACTATCCCCACTTAATTTAAAAATATTGGTATCTTCTGAAAAGGAATCGTACAACTTGGCAGGGTTTATAGATAAGTCAAAATCTAAGTAGAATTTTTTAAATAAATCTAAATTTCTTTGAGGAGAAAAGTGTTGTCCATAGTACAATTCAAACAACCCTTGTGCATTTAATGGCATGTTAGTGGGTAAAGTAATCTTTAAACTTCCATCGGGGTTAGTTGTAACAGATATGGAATAAACTATGAAAGCTGAATCATCTAGATAGTATTTACTTACGTATGGATTTGTTTTTGTGTATTTAAACTCTTTTAACCAAAAACCATAATTATTGTGGTTAGACCTTTGCATATTATATATCTACCTCTTCATTCCAAATTTGAACTTCTAATCCATTATCTGTTAAAAATGTAATAAAATCATGTATGCTTAATGCAACTGTATTTTTCACAGTTACATTATTATCTATAGACATTTCAAAAAAATAGTTATTATCAGATGTGTGCGTATATTCAAAAGCTATGAAATTTGTTTCTTCAATACATTCCACTGGTTCGCAGAAAACGCCTAACTCTACTAAAACTGTATTTTTAATTAACACATCTGTATTTTCTACTGAAAGACCTTTCAACACTATAGTAAACGATGATGCAGAAAGATCGTACAGTTCTCGTGCGTTTAAATTTAACGTCCAAGTAGAGTTTGGTGCAACTTCTATCTCAACTCTTCTCTCTGTTTCATTCGCTATATCAGGTATCAAACAATATAAAGAGTACTCAGATAACATGTAAGTGTTTGAGATACTCCCATACAAATGCACTAAGCTATTAGAATTTACTAAGTTACAAGGAACTGTCATAGACATACTATGTTGAAGAGCAACTTGACCAATTATTAATTTTTGAAGTGACTTAGAGTACATGTTTTGATAACTGCCACCACCTCTTGCACTAATAGTAGCTGAGTCGTCAAAAGGTCTGTTAGCCATTTTTATCTTATTTATATATTTTTTAACCATTTGTACGGTCCTTTTTTATTATAGTAGTTGTTTAAATGTAAATTGAATCTATTACCAACTGTCATACCTATTTGCCATATCTTGGAATATATTCAAGACCTATTGAATCACCTGTGCAAGAGGAAGTGGTTAATCCTTTTAAGATTTCCAAACTATACAGCCTTGAAGAGACATTTAACCAATTAACAACACTATTTCTTATGCACAACTATATTTTCATTTTGAAAATAAAAACCCTTATAATTCCGAGTATAGTCTACATCTACGGGAAAATTTTTATAATCTCCTGTATACTCATAGAAGCTTTTAGCATATTGAACTTCAGGTGTATATTGGTAACTTGGAGAACCGTTATAGAAGACATAACAAACTTCATTAGCAGATTTATTAAAATTAGCAACTATATTCTCTTTTAACCCTACTTTTTCATTGTCAGTTAATTTTTTATTAGATATCTGATAATCAAAAGGAGTGAGTTCGTTTTGAAACTTATTTAAGTTGTTAGACTGTGTTAAATTAAATTTAGTCATATCAACTTTCTTCTTAACGTAAAAAGAATAATTAGACTTACTACCCCTCTCTAAACCTCTATCTGTTAGTAGGAAATATACAATGTCGTCTATATCAAATATAAAGTTAGACTTCTTAGCTGTATATTCTATTAAACTTCTATCTGTGTTAGTGTAATAGAAAGAGTCTGTATAGATGCTGTTATACATAAAATTATACAAACTTGTCTCAGTTTTAATTGAATGTACTAAATCTTTAGGTGTTAATCTGTTACCTATGTTTGTACAAAATTCAGTTTTATCTGTATAAGTAATATCGCCTTCGATACATTTATGTAATTTCTTACCTTGCTTACAATAAAAACTACTAAAAGCAATTTTACTGTTGTTAACATATATAGGTTGAATTATTACTTTATATTTTGTTTTAAAATAAATTACGTCTTTATTCTGTTTTGTATATGTCAATTCTATGAAATCTTTCTTATATCTAACAGTAAAGTCTTTACTGTCTATAACAGGCTCTGAAAAAATAAATACATTCTCTTTTATCTCTATGTTTGCAAAGACTTCATTTGTATAGAAAACACCATCTACTTCTACTATAGGTATATTAGTATTTAAAATGAGATCTTGTAAATTTATCGTGTCGCCTATGTAACTGATCTTATAGTAGTAAGGGATATTGTTGATATAGATATTAGTACCTATAACATCAGTTGTATTACAATTTAAAACGTATTTTTTACTTGTTTCTACTACGTTTAGTATAGAAGCAGCTATATTTAAATTTTCTTTTACTTCTAATTCGTAAGAAATAAAACCATCTTCTTTATAAGTGAAAAATTGAGCTTCTTTAGGCAGACAAGATACTAACTTGGTTTCTAACACAACAGATTTTATTTTAGTGTTATATTCTATTTTCAAATTATCATCCTCTTTCTTTTACTTCTACTATAAATACCTTATCATTTTTAACAGAATAAGTTATATCGTATTCTTTGGACTCTTCAAACAAACCTAGTTGTGTCAGAGTATACATGTTGAATGCCTCTGATATTGTTTTTTCACTATTATTAAAATCTAGTTGCGCTGTAGTTAAATCTGTATTTAATAGAGATACTTCTAGCTTCCCTACGCCAACAACTCTTACAATTACATTGTTCTCGTTATTAGTATTACTAGTTGTATTGCTGTTTAATTGTTCGTAGTAGTTTAAGATGTCTTCATTTGTGACACTTTTAAAAGATTCTTCTGTTTTTATTGGTTCTATGTCTTCTGTAACAGAAGCTTTTATTTTAACAAAGTAATTATTAGTTAGTGGCACATACCCAGTTGAAAGTAAACTAAATTTTTCACCAGCCACATAGATATCACTATTGAGTTTAAAAGTTATTTCTTTGTATTTAAAAGTTTTATTTGTTTTTAAGTTCAGTGTATATGGAGTTGTAATTGAAGTTATGTTATCTCTTACAATCAACTTAATAATATTACTAGTTGAAGTTATGTATGGCTCTGAAATAATTTCAATTGCCAGATCAACTGGGTCTGTGTTACTTGAAGTTATAGAGATGTTAGAGGAAGATTTAGAAATATCTTTCGATAATACTAGATACTCTGCAGATAGTTTCTTATCTACAAAAAGTAAATATTCAAAACCAGGAGATAAAGGTCTAACAGGCTTGATAAAAACAGTAAAAGAATTATCAGGTTCTACTTGATACGTAAATTTAACTTCTTCTATATCAAATTTCTCTCTTATGTATCCTATAGATTGGTTGTATGTTTCGCTAATATTAAATAAACCTGTCTCAGATGGAAGCCGTATTAAACTAATACAATCTATAAGTTGAGAGTCTTCTACTGCTTTTTCAAAACTTACTTTAATAGTCTGAGTAAGAGGGAAAGACTTTAACTCACCTATTGTATTTAAAATTGTTATTTTCACTATAGTATTCCCCCTCTCATCCTTTTATTTCTTTTTTGTAGAAGTACGTTGTTTTGGAGTAGCTGTTCGCTTCTCTACAGTTTCTTCTTTTAATTCTTCTTGAACTGGTTTTTCAAGTTCTGTACTACCTATACCTGCGTCTTCTACAATCGCTTCAGTTTTTTCTTCTAACTGAACTTCTTCAATTGGTAACAAACCTACATCACTTTCTACTCCACCACTTTTGATGTAACGGTTAAGAATTTTAGTTTCTTTTACACTGAGTTTATCTGCATCTACAGTTGTTGGTTTACCTTTTGTTAAGTTTAAAGAACCAATAAATAGAAAAGATGATTGTTTAAGTGTTAATGTAATTTTACTCATGTTTTTAATTTCCTTTAGGCAATAAAAAAGGGGGCAATATTGCCCCCTGTGTGTTAGTCTTTGTGGTTGATCACTGGTAAGTTTTCAATAATAATTTGAGGACTGTTAAAGATTTCATTAGGTTCAAGAGAAATATTACGAGCAACAGCAACAGCTTCACCTTTATCATACATAGCTAAAGCATACTTCTCACGAAGCTTGAACACTTTAATGTCATTGACAGGTTCATCCCAATCTTGAAGAGTTAATGTCTCATTTGTAATTAAAACACCAGTATTACGTGTATCTACCATAAAGATAGAAGCAGTTCTTGCAACTTCATCATAAGGTACAAATTCACTAACTAATACAGTCAAGCCAGCCAAAGGGCCAGAATATGCAGGAATAGTAGGAGGAGTACGCTCTAAAAGGTTGCGTTCTTCATTTGTAACTTCTTGACGGTTACCATTAGCGCCACGAAGTGTGTTGTTCCAGCCAGCAATATACTTATACGGGTTAATAGGCGAAACTTGAGAGTTAACCCATTGATTGATATCACCACGTGCTAAACCAGCTTCACGGATAATTGGATCTTTAGCAAACATAGCCCAATGCATTGGATGTACAATAATTACATTTGGAATGTAGCCTTTAGACATTAAGTAACCATACATATCAATAAGGTCGGATACGGTTACAGAACCATTACCTTGACCGTAGCTGTCACGACCAGTTGTACGACCAATAGCTACACTAGCTGCGTTAGGGTTTAAATTATCATAAACAGTATTACCAAACTCATTAAACATATTAAAGATTTTAGCTTCTTTATAACGAGCAAGAGCAGCAACTACTTTACGAATCCATTGATCAATTAAGTTCCACTGAGAAGCTTTAATCATTTCTTCAGAGATCTTGATTTTTGCACCATACTTACCGTATTGTGCTTGTAATGTATTTTGTTGACCACGATTTAAACCAATTTCTGGGTATTCGCCTTCTTCTGCTACTTCGAAATTAATACCACCTAGAGAGCCAAGAGTACGAATAGTTACTTGATCTTGACCTTGATCAGTAGTAAACATCTGATCAACTAACAAATGACCAATAAGATTTGGTTCACGAGCTTCTTGAATAATTTCAGTTACGACACGTTGTACTGCTAAATGTGAATCAGGGGTATCTAAAGCATCTTTAATACTAATTAAATTACCTTCTTTATCTAAGCCACCAGTTTGGAATGCAGTACGTAAGTTATCTGCAATTTCGCCTACACGTACTTTAGTAGCTTCTGGTAGTTTGTTAAATTCTTGAAAATTCATTTATTATATTTTCCTTATATGTTCTTTTTAATATTAACGTGTTTGTAAGCCAAAACGTACAACACCATATGCATTAGCATAGTCAAGTTTTTGAGTAATACCTTCATTACGTACGTTTGGAAGATCGTTTAAACGACTACCTGAGAAATTCTCAGGGGTAATTACTTTGTCTAAACCATTAACAGCACGTTGTACAACTAGAGTAGTTGGATCACGATAAGTAACTACTTCACTTACTTGTCCTACAATTGCTTCACGAGCAGCAGTACCATATGTAAAATCAGAAGCAGCAACAACAAAGCGAGAACCTTTGTCATAAGTTACAAATTGACCTGGTTTAACATCTGTACCTAAGAAAGCAGCAACACCTGGAAGAGGAGCAGCAGCTAATTGAGCAGCAGTAGCAGTAACTGGATATTCAAAATGATAATCCATTTTATAAGCTACAGTAGGTTGTGGGTTAAAGTTGTATTGTTTGTATTTTGCAGGGTTATCTAAACTACCCTGATATTCAAACATATCGTAATTTGCAATACCTACAAAATAAGATACTACACCATTACCAGCTAAAATAGAAGTAGCAACAGCTTCTCCAGCGGTTACAAGTACACCAGCGTAGTTTTTAACACCATGACGTACATCATCTGCTGTGTATAAAATAGTAGGTGCAGCACCAGCATCAACAGCATCTAATTCTAGTTTAAGACCAGCTGGAACTAACCAACCATCTAAGAATGCTACTGGAGTACCACGAGAAATTACTACGTGAATTTCAAATTCTTGGTTGAAACGTACTAAAGGTAGGTAAGGTGCTGGATGCTTTGGACCAACTGAATCAAAACCTTCTGATACTTTTACTTCTGGTGTAACAAAACCGCTAATCATATAGTCGGTTGTTTTGAATGGAATATTAATAGCCATTTATTTTACTTTCCTTTTTTTAATTTTAAATAAGCAGCTAATCCTTTTTCTTTTAGAACTTGAAGTTCGTTATCTGTAGTGTTAGCTTCTTTTGTTTTATTGTCTTCGTTCTTTAAATTTTTTAAAGAATCTTCTAAATCTGTTTTTTCTAAAACTTCTTCATTTTTTTCAAAAGAGTCTTCTATTTTAGAAATACTGGTATCTTCTACTTCTGTAGAAATCTTATTATCTTGTACCACAGTAGAAGTATTTGTGTCAACAGTTTTAGTTTTAGATAAATATTCTAAATCATTAAAAGTATCTGTAAGAGAGCTTAACTCTCTTGCAGACAAGATTTCTGCATATTGTTTATCATCTTGTCTACCTTGTGACGCTAAAATTTGACTAATAATAACAGTTTTATATTTATTTGTCAATTCGATATTAGCTGCATCTAAAGCAGCAATATCAGTACTTAATTGTTTGTTAGTATTAATAAGAAGTTCATAACTAATGCTATCTTCAACTTTAGTTGTTGCTTGTTTTTCTACAAACTTTTCAATAGCAGTTTCAACCGCTTTAGCAATTAAAGTTTCATAATCTTCTTTGCTAAGTGTATGTTCAGACGAATTAGCAGATTCGGCAGTAGATGTATCAGCAGCTTCATCTACTGTACTAGCTTCTTGTTCGTCTTCTTTTTTAGTTTCTTCTTCTTCTTGAGTTTGTAAATTAAGAGAGGTTACGTAAGCAGATACATCTTCATCTTTAGTAAAATATACTTCTTTTTTAACTTTGATCAAATCTGCTAACATAGTTTTTTCAGCAGAATCTTCTAATTGATCAACAAGTAATGATGCAACTGCTACAGATTCTTTAGACGTTAAAGGAAGTAATTTGTCTTCAGTAAACAAATAAGCACTCTTACGAGTAGCTTTCATACCTTCTTTTAGATTATCCTTTAAGAACTCTTTTTGAACCTCTTGTAAATTTGAAAAAATATCCAAATTTACTAAACCCTCTGCGTCACTTGCAAATTGTTTTAGTTGTTCAATATTCATTAAATATCCTTGTTTATTATCTTGTATTTTAAAATTATCTATTGTTACAACAGATTCTTCATTGTCCAAAGAATCTTGTATTATACTTGTTTCAGTGCTTGTATCTGCTGGATCAGGAACAAAACCAATATGATCTAAAAACATATTGTCATATATAGCAAAACATGTTTCACTGTCATATGTTGACCCTCGTTTATGTTTATGTTCGTTTCCAAACAATTCTCCACAAACAGAGCAATACACTCTTGTAGCATTGCCACCGATGCTGACTTTACCTTTATTGTCGCCAGTAGTCAAGTCATTGATTAAAGTGCTGTCAAAAAGCTCCGCAGAAACGGTTAAAACACCTAATCCTTTGTATGTTGTATTCTTATAATCGCTGTGCTTTACTAATTCTTTTACAGCTTTAACCAGTTCTATTTGATTTTGAGCAGTTTCAATGCGAGTTGAAATACTCTTAACCTCCTCGGAGTAGTTCTCTGAATAATCTATATAGTAGGCATCATTAATAACACCTACAGCATCTCCTCTATGAAGTTTTTGTAGATGTTTTTTAAAAGGTTCTATTAAAGTAGTAGACCCTTGTCTCATACTTCTTGGAGTATAAAACACATAATTACCATTAACTTTACCAGCATGAGAGGCTTTAATATTTAAACTTAAAGATACTATTTTCTCGTTAGATTTAATACTATCAAGTATATCACTATTAACTGTTGAATTACAAGAATACGAAAATTTATCAGACATTGTTTATCCCTTAAATACGTTATTCAGTATTTCCTATTACATCTAATATGTTTTTGTATATTACACTTCTAACAGTATTAGTTAATATACTGTAGTCGCTAATATTTTGAAGTATATATGTGTTTAATGTCTTTGTCAACGATCTAACTAAATTACTACAATCCTCTACAGAGTAATTAATATATTCATTAATACTATCATGAATAGCAACAGAAAGTAAACTATTTGCTAACTCTTCTCTACCTTCTTTAAGATTATATAGATACCTTTGAACATTTAGATCATCGTTTATAGGAGATTTATTATGCTGATTAGTAGGACTAGTATAATTACTGGTAGGGTTTGAAGATCCTTTAGATTGTTTTGCAGCAGGTTTACTACTGCTACTAGAAGTCGTTACAGTGCTCTTAGCTTTTAACATTGCTTTTTGATCTGGATGTAATCCATCTGGTATGTTACTACCATCTGGTAATTTCCCGTTTAATTTTAATAACTCCTCTTCTTCTCTAGTGGTTAGTTGTCTACGTCCAGTGTGTGCTCTATACTCATCTCTTGTTATTAAGTTTGCATTATGTTCATTAATATAATGACTCTCTAATTTGATCTTAGTTTCTAAATGAGTTTTATTAAGTTTAAAAAACACTTTATCCTCTTCTTCTAAGAATAACTTATCCCTATGTTTAGGAGCTTCCAGGAGTAGAGGGGTTATAATATTGTCTGTTATAAACGTCTCTATGACGTTTTGATACATCTCTACATTTTGTCTTAGTGTTTCACTTACAATAGAAGCAGCACCACCTGTAGTAGTTGTACCAGTGCCCAGATCTACATCTGATGTAGATAATCCAACTAAAACTCTATTTTTAAAATGGTCTAAATATGGTGTTAATCTAATAGCTAACGATTCTGCACCCAATAATTTTAAATCTACTCTATGCGATGTAGTAATACCACCAGCATCTTCCATATGCATAATTTGATCGTTGACAATATCTACTTCTAGTTTGCCAGTACTATAATCAATCCCTGCAGGAAAATTATCTGTACCTACCTTAGCATGTATTAGGGGCATAGACAGCTTATAAATAACTCTTTCTAACATTTCTTCTATTTGTCTTAGAGACAAGATATCGTCTTTTACAGCTTCTAGAGGCGGAGTACCTAAATTTAAATCTGGATGTTTATCTATGGTAAGGTGAGAAATTTCATCCTTCTCAAATTCATTATAAATACCTCTTTTTAAATTGTATTTGTAACCAACTACAGCTTCATAATTGTTCTCTATTAAATCTGTTTTTGTTTCAGATAGATGATAAAAACCTGCTATAGGTTTAATATTCTTCCTTCCATCTTTTCTAACCTCTCCAGAAGAGTGTTTTTCTTTCCTGAACGAGTATACAAAAGCATTGTGATTGATAATAGCAGAAGATGTTATTTGCAATAACAAAGTACTAAAAGAAGTTCCAGTAACATACTCTATCTCACTTAGACGTTTCTTTATATATCTAATATCCTCTTGATTCTCAGATTCAAACTTATATCCATCTTTTAGAATTAAGTTCTTTTTCTTCGATAAAGCAGCAGATACAAAAGCTTCTGTATTGTTAATACGATAAGATTCTGTAAAATCAAAAGGTTTGCAAGGCTTAAAAAAGACATTTTGTTTAAAATCTTTTTTAATTCTTAAATTTTCTATGAATAAAGGATTCTCTAATTTTTTAAGAGGTGCTGATATTTTTCTATCAGAGATCACATGTGTATAATTTGTTTTAAGTAGCATCTTAGCTCCGTTTCAATTCTTCAAGCATTCCTAAAACATCGTTTATATCTCTGCATGTATTTAGATACGAAGCTGAATCTTCTTTATATAAACTTTCTTCTGGATTCTTTAAATTCGTTTTATTATTATTTATTGATTTGTATATTATATTAGTGTCAGAAACACCAGGTTTAAAATAGTCTGTTAAATTAGTCTGTGTGTTTTTTTGTGCAACACTATCACTTATCTTATCAGTTGGATTATTATATATAAAATCTAAAATTGTTTTAATACCATAGCTAGTGTCATTATTTTTTTCTATAATACGTTTGTTCTCTTCAATGTTTCCATCATAGTTTAAAGTATCGTAATCAAATACTGGTTTAACAAATTGAATAGGATATAACTTCCATCTTCCATTGTTTGTAACTTCTTTAAAAGGTGTTCTAGTTTTTGGATCTGTAGATGTATCTACATCTTCATAAGGAAGTTTATCATACATGAAAGAGTCCCTATTAAAATAGTTAGGGGTAATATTAACACCACTAACATACTCTTTAGAGTCTGAAGGATATAATTCGTTTTTCTTTCTAATATCTTCAATAACAGCTTTTAAAATATTGTCTGGTTTATGTGCATTTATGAAATCTTGTAGATTACAATTATCTAGGCTTAGCTTAGGTAGTATAGTTTGCTTAGGTTCGTCTAAAATTATTGGTATAATTTCATCATTCTTTGAGCCGCCTTCTGTAAAAGGTATTACTTTTACCCCTAAAAACTCTTCAAGTAGGTCTGCAGGTACTAATTCTATCCAATCCATAGGAGCTTTTTCTAACTCTTCTTTAAGCTCGTCTGAGTACTCAACAACACCTGATTTTGGCTTACACATTTTTTTAACTTGCTTGTTAGCTACTTGTGCAATTAAAGCAGACACTAAGTTAATAACTTGAACCACCTGTTGGATGAATGGTAGAAGTTCCATAATCCCAGTTCCAGTTCTAGCTGCCTCACATTGGAAATGGTCCATTAAACCAAACATACTTGCAATCTTTTTGTTCAAATTTTCTTGTGCTTTAGTTGCAACTTCATCAAAGAGCTTTAAAGACCCATCAATTAACTTTTCATACTCATTTGTTGTATTTTGAAGTTCGTTTGTAAATCTTCTTATTACATTTTGATGTTGTGCT
>JACCDZ010437856.1_pt1 | contig 15131 bp, 2 predicted proteins | sample 7449551 | NCBI WGS metagenome assembly JACCDZ01 (sample SAMN15323452, study PRJNA562643) | freshwater metagenome | isolation source: river surface water | place: USA:Blue River Watershed | collected 2017-08-18 | reverse complement strand
CAGGAGACATATATGTCAAGAGTTTGGCTCCATACATAGCAATAAAGGTTGTGGCATAGGGGAACTCGTATGCAAACGATAAATTGCCATCTTCTAGGCGAATAAAATCACGATCACGATCCATATAACTCATTCCATTAAAATGAATCAAACATGGTGATGTGCTCAGAGGCATATACCGAACATAGCCCTGATGAATCTCAAGATCAGTCCAAGGAATGCGTGACATATTCAAGACAAAGAATGTCTTGGTGTCCAACGAAACCTTGCCCTGTGACTTTAAGAAAAACCTATGACAGTGTTCTTGATCGTCTTTTCCTTCATAGGATTCATGTGTAAGTAGTGCATGAATCGCATGCGCATATCCAATATAACAGCCAGAATTGAGGTATTTGAATATTGTAGGAGATTCTGGGTACGGAGGGAGCCGTTCCCCTATACCGTGTGGAAAGAGATCCACCTCTGCGCCAAAAAGGATGTCGCAGTTTGCTTCTTTAAATACCTCATCTAGTTGTTCCGCCGACGCATTGATAAGAACATCATACGCATCCACAAAACAGACAATATCATTCGGCTGATGTGTCTGAAGCGCTTGATCCATAGCTTTTAGCTTATCTTGAAACCCTGTCCATGCATCTGTTGTACACAGATTCTTAACCTCTAGTCCATGATGATGTGCCGTTTGCTGAAGAAACTTCATTTTTTCAGCAGACGTTCCATAGGTATACACCGTTGGCATTCTAGAATGGGTTCTTCTGGCGGTTTAGACCTATTGGGGAACCGGACGAGGAGGATTGTCAACCGACGGTGGTTGACCATTCGCATACTGCCACAGCGTATTGCCACATGATCCCTTGCGCTGCTCGTACTTGTTTTGCTTTGTACAGTTGTTGAAGAAACGAGGCGCGCCCTTCAAGTTACAAATCATGGCCTCCTCTGAACACTTGTACTGACCCATGCGCTCCAAAACAGTCGGATCCTGAAGCTCACGAACCATCTTTGACTTGGGTGGCATCTGCGGCGGCAAGAGTACATACTGTTGCGCAGCATCCGAATTCGCAGGAAGCACATACTGACCTGGAAAGCAAGAATTCGGACCTGGCAGCAAATCCTCATTCAGCGGACGGTCCAAACGGCGCAAAAGAGACTCTTCATCAATCGCTTGGGTGTACCGATTCGGCGGATAAAATTCTCCAGCGCCAGTCACCACCATGTTTCCAGGTACATTGGGAGCAGGCTCCGCAGGACCACTGTTGCGATACTGGAGACAAATCTTTGCCCAAGGACGAGGATCCATCGGGAGTGCCGTAGAAGGTCCTTCAGGAACTGTATAACGATAGATCATGGTTGCGTCCCAATGCTTCGGCGCACAATAGTGGCTGAGTTTGGGGTCCAACGTCTGATCATTTCCAATCGGAAATGGTGAGGCATACAAGGGTCCGATGGACATCTTACTCTATCTGGCTAGATTTATTTCTTCGCTGGTAACTTGGCTTGCATTGACGCCGCTGTCGCCTTCGTCTTGGACTCTGTAATCGTCAACGAAGCCGCCCACTCGCAATCCACATTGTCAATCTGAATTCCTGCTACATTCACCCACTGAAAATACATCTGATCCAACCGTGGAATCGGTGGATTGAATTGTAACTGATTATTCACAAAGCTACGACTGTAGGTATTGAAATCATTCAACAACAATTTTCCGAAATAGGTATTCACTTGACCAGTGGAATCGCGTGTTACATTGAAATTTTCATAATCTGTAGAGTCTAACTTATTCATAGGATACTCTGGATTCAATCTCAAGTAAATATAGTCCTCTAAGATTTTATAGAAGGACTCTGCGCGGTGATATGTACTATATCCTGTATCGCGTTTCGCAAATCCTAGATTGTATCCAAGACCCCAATCCTCCAAGAGGGGCAAGTACTGTGGTAGCAAGGAGGATTTCCATAAGATGCTGAAAGGGAGAGGATCCGAGTAGCTCTGGCGCTGCTGGAACGTCGGTGGGAAAATGTATTGGAGGTTTGTAGAAATGTAGATATTCACATTGCTATTGATATATGTGTTGATTCCCTGTAAGAATACTGCAATTCTGGAATAATCACCATAGACCGTACTCATGTTGCTCGCAAATTGCTGGAAGTTCTGCGAATCATAGTTGCATCCATCAAAATCTGGGACCAAATCCTGACCGAAATAGCTGGTGGACTGGTAGAAGTTTGCGTTAAATGTATTCAATGTGTTCGCATAGGTCGTATTGAAGAGTTGAGGAGAACTTGTGTAGAGGTTAACTTCATCAATGAGATTCTGAGATGTAATATAGCCAAAATTGTACTGGTTTGTCAAGGAAAATCGGATCATGGTCTCAGATGCCTCAGACGGTGTTTGTCCACGAACTGTCAGATACTGATAATTTGCATTAGATGATGGGATAAGAGGAATGTTCATTTGATAGCTGTTGAAATAATACCCATCCATGGTGGTATTGGCAACAGTAAAATTGGACTTGGACTCTAGACCCCACTTGCGCAGGGTATCATTGGAGAATGCAGGTCCTGTACGATAATAAAACATAGCCGTGTGAGGATACTCTGGGTAATTCACATAAGTGAGATCAGTAATAGGATTGTAGGTGTTTGCGATCTTCTCCAAGATGATTTTCTGACAGGGGTAGAAGATTTGCCATGCCGTGTCCAATCGTCCCTCTTGATCAGGTTCTGTATTACGATTTACCCAAACAAACGGTTTTCCTGAAGAAGTGACCCAGAGACTGCCTCTGTATCCAGTCGTTGCTGTCCCAACAGTTGCTGGAGTTCCATTTGTTAACGTCAATGGTGTGCTGACAAGTCGCATGAGAATTTCTTGTGTATCAAAATTCCAGGAAGCGCTGAAACTGACATTGCTGGAATATTTCGCAAGACCAGACGTGGCAAAAATACGATCAGTTGCATCAGGAATTGTATTAGATGCATTCACGCTGAATGTTGCCCAATTAGACTCACCACTCTGCGTCTTCATGAGATAGGGTATTCCAGGATCAAATAGTGGGTCTAATGATGTCTGATAGAGTATTCCTCCTACTGAGTTGGAATCTTGCGGCATCCAATACAGAGTTGACGTTGTACAATCCATACTGTGATATGCATTACAGTTGTTTGGAACTGTGTAAGAATAGAGAGGGCTGGAAATAGATGTTGTATAATACACATATGTGGTATTTGTATCTACCTGCTTTGCTGTTAGGACAAGCTGATCAAAATCATTATAGGTAAACGACTTTACAAGAGTATGCCAAGGAATCTGGGCTGTAATCGGTCTGTCAGTCAGAATACCTGTAGCAGGATTGTATGTTTTGAGTTTCAGCAAAGTGCTGACTCCTATATTTTTATAGCCTAAGAAATAGTACGCACTGGAATTTCCAGTCATAGCAACCAGAGAAGTGTACTCTGTCCCCTGGAAAATCTCATCAGCTGAAATCGTCCATGTCGGCTTGGTAAATTCAGATGGACGCTCAAACGGCGAGTACGGATAAATCGCAACGTTAGTGTCCTGGAACATGACAAAATCTGGAACTGTGCCAAATACCTTTGATGGAGTCATCGGTGTGGGCCAAGGCTTCAAGAAATTGCTGTCGTTATTGATCGTCACGTACTGTTTGTAATTTACAACAGAAGTTCCAATAGGAATAGAAATCGCAAATTGTGACTGTGTCTCATCACCATCTTGAGGAGGACCATAGGCTGCGCCACCTGCAAATGGCCAATTGGTCTGTGTTGTTGTAGAAGGATACACTACACCATAATTGCTATTAAACGCCTTTCTACCATCCAAATACTGTGTACTTGTGTAGACTCCATTGTAAAAAGGGTAGGGAATGGCGGAACCACTGAGTGCCTTGATTGTTTGAGGTAGACCAAATTCAGAAAAGGCAATAATAGAATACATGGATTCAGGTTGGTCTGACATTGTTCCAGGTGTCTGCGCATAGCCCAAAATCGTGCTGGATGCAGTTGTGGGGAAGGATACCTTGGTAAATTCATAATATGTGCCACCTTTCACATCAAAGCCAAAATCGTCAGGATTCACAGATGTGGAGTAAATCATCTTGCGAGAACTGGAGAGAACAGCAATAGCATTTGACAAGGAAATCTGTGTTGTGGGCTTATTGATAATATCTCCCATGTTGTAGACACCAAGATAGCGAATCGCATCATTTGGATCTCCTACAGGTGTCGCAATCGCAGCACGGAATGATACCTTCTTAATGTCCCATACACCTTCACTAGGAATAAAATTCCAGCCCAGTACACCACGCCCCAATTGAATGGTAGATGCTTCACCACCCCCATATAAGTATCCTGGAATGGGAGCATCTTGCGTTGTCTCACTTGTATAGGGCTTCTGAGATATATCATTGCTTTGAACAAGTCCAGGAGGCAGGGGGAAATTTACATCAGGTTCTGGGAGATAATTCAAGGAATAATTGTGGACAATCTTGGTTTCACGCTTTGTCACAGTAGAAGGCAGGTAAATGTCAGCCAACTGAGGATAAAATAAACTGTTCAGAGAATTTTGGTAAAAGAATGTTTGATTGGTGCTATCATAGACTGAGTTGGACTGGAAGAGGAACTTGTTCATGGGATCAAATCCAACATTAATTACAGGGTTGAAGCTGAATTCCAGGGATTCTTGAATATATGGAATATAATCTGTGTAGTCTGTACTTACACCGTTAGAATCATATCCAATCGCAGTTCCACCTACAAGCAAATTAGACGTCGTCATAGACGGGTCAGGAACCCAGAGATTGCTGTCAATCGGCAATTGAATATAATTGGAATCATAGAGGCGAGCATAGTTGAAGTTGGTCTTAATCAGTGTGGAAAAATTGGGCAAATAAGGATCCACGGAAGGATTCAAGCCCTGTACACTCAAACTTTGTGATGTGCTGATAATCGGCGTAGAAAACCAGGGGAAAACTTTCAAGAATGTTGTGCCATAATTGATATCATCAGGGCGAACACTGACATAATAGGTCTGTTGAGGATATGTAGTAAATGTCAGCACCGTGCTGACTTGATCTGTGGTGAGTGTCGTACTTGTCTTGAAAAACAGCGGATTTTCATTGCGATTGCACAGTACATCTGCTTGAAAGGCAGCGCGATCATGATAGAACAAGAGTCGTATCAGTTGTGGAGGGCTGACAAGTTCAGTAGAGGTCTTTGATTTCAGCGACAAGAGTGACAAATTCAGCTCATACGTGTACGACGATGTCAGGGATGCATTCTGTACAGCAGGTGTAGTGAATGTATAAAATTGGCTGCGATACGGTGTGGCAATGGTTAAATCCAGAGTGCTCGCAAGTAACTCTGAAGTAGCGTAGGACCTTGCCCAAGAATATGCTGCGTTGCTCTGAAACGAATTTGCTGAAGACCAGCCGCTGATGAAATTCAGATTTGATGTGGGCAAATTATCAAAGGCCACCGTGTAGGATGCACGATTGGGTGGATAGGGTGGCGACTTGAACTGATAATTCATGTCAAAATAGTAATTTATGGTTGAATTGTAGTTGAGTTTATTATACTCTGGGAGACGATATTTGAGTGGGCGCATGAGGGTCTCCACTTGGAGCGTCTGGCGCACTGGACTGTGAAACCGAAAGACTGTGTACTGGCCAGCATTGATTGGACAGACGGCGTTTGCTGAATTGGTCAAATAATCGCTGTAAAACCATTGCTCTGGAGGGTCTACAATCGTATGGTTAGGATCAAATCCTTCAGCACTCATGCGGTACGTATATTGGAAAGAACTAGTCGTATTGCTGAGATTCAACAAAAAGTACGATGCGCCAGTCCCTTGGCCAATGTTGGACAAATTCGGCCAATAATAATTTGGATTGGTCGTTCCAATCTGGAGCAGATTGGTGCTAATCGGCTGAATGTTTTGAGCAATAGCATCCTGGTCATTGGACGCTAGTCCAACAACGTTATTGCCATTCTGAAGCAAGAAGGCATTATTCAAGTCTGCATAATACGACAAGGTGTACTGTGACCATGGCACTCCAAAATAGGTCAAGAAGCGCTCTTGCTCAAACTCATACATGCCTTGGAGAACAGCGCGCAATTGATCCGCAGTTGTTTGAAGACTAGCATACTGCCTCGCATTGATTCCTGCTTGGGTCAAGGCACGGCGCAGATACTTGTTTCTCTGAATATTCAGCAAATTCAACAGAGATGTGTTCAAACTGGGACTTGTAATAAATACACGCTGACTCTGTGCTTCACGATTAATCACATACTTGTTAATCAACGAATACCGAAATGTATGCTTGAGACGATATGCATCCAAAATAGTCAAATTGGCTACAATGACAGCGAGAACAACAGGATCATCTAGACCTTGAAATGTCAAGAGAATGCGCTCACGAACTTGGTCCTCCGTTGTAATGTCAGGATCAATGCCGATTCCAGCGGCGAGATTGATCGGTTCACCAGTATATGTATCATCTTGAATAGCCTCATTGACTACTGGATAATAATACGCCATTTGGATTTGAGAATTAGAATAGGTTTCTAGACGGAAATTGCGCACACGCCAGAAATGACCAATAATTTGTTCCTTTGTAGGATTTGCAATATATGTATTCGTTGTATTATTGAAGAAGAAATCACCGGGTTCATTGAAATTGAGGCCAAGGTCACCAGAGGCACGGAAATAGGTAATAAATTCTTGGAAGCCACCTGGATAGTCATAGAAGAGTGGTGTATAGTTGAGTTTTGTGGCAAGTTCTGACTGGAGTTGATTTATATTGTATGTGCCTTCGGTTAAAAAGGATTTGACGATTGTTGAGCCGATAGGTTGATTATTAGAGTCGTAAGAGACACGGTCCTTTTCATAGATTGTAATATCAGTATTTCCCTTATTGGCACGGAAAAAGTAAAAGGATGTGACGAGTTTAATTTCTGCCATGGCGATGGCGGTGATGGCCTTATAGGTGCGAGGAAGGCGGAGAGTACAAAAGGTGGGCTGCGGGTATGCCGTGCGGTCACGATAACGGCTGTCAATCATGACGATGGAATTTTCAGTCGTGTCGGCAGTGGCAAACTCGGTTTTTCCATAGCGCTCCAAGGCACTAGCATCGGGTGGTGCTTGTTCCAGACGAACATCCGTATAGGTTGTGTACTTGCCGAGACGATCCTGGGCATATTTAGCTTGGTCAAGTGTCGTGGAGAAAAACTGTCCACCCACGTCATTCAGCTGCATTTGACTCGCAAAGGCACGAAAGTTGGGAACGCCTCCTGGACCAATTGTCGGTGGCTGTGCTTGATCTGATCCGCTGGAATACCAGGAATCTGTTGTTGCTGTGTCTGAGTCTGAACCAGACTCATCACCAGAGTCGTATGGTCTGTAAAACAACTGGCGGGCTTGCCCAGACATCCTACGTAGCGCACTATGATTTCTTTAACCCAACGGACACTGTTCTTGGAGTCATTTACATCTAGATCAAGATGATCATAGATATAAATGAGTTCTAGATTGCTAGAAGGCTTACATGAATTCAAAGTAGATCATTCCGTTTCCACCATTGGAACCTGATCCTGGTACTATAGCTCCTGGATTTCCACCCTCATCTACACCACCACCATCACCTCCTCTACCTCCATTTCCTCCACCTGCTCCACCTGTACCCGCAGTATAAAAATCTATAGGATTTCCACCTGTTGTACCTTCTAATGAATTAATAGTTACTGTACTTAATAGTGTACCTGGAGTTCCAGTTCCTGATATACCTCCAAAACCTCCTTCACCAGGATTACTACTACCACCTGATCTTCCATTAGATCCACCATATGCAGTAATAGTTTCAGATGCGCTAACAGTTAATGTTGTATTTCCTCCTGGAGTAGCTGTGGGGCTGAACCCAGTTTCTTGATTAACCCATGCGTCACCAAATCCTCCAGCACCAACACTATAGGATAATGAGGCATTCATTGTATAAAACATGATCTGAACGACTTGACCACCACCACCGCCACCTCCACCAGCACCAGCTTGACCTCCACCAACCTCACCGCCACCTCCACCGCCGCCACCACCCATCATGGTAACGCGGACAAAATTTCTTCCAGACGGCACAGAAACAGATCCAGATCCTGCTGTTGTAACCTTCACGGCATACGGTCCAAAGGCAGGTCCAACCGAGTTGCTATTAATCGTTTGTGTATTCAAATTGCTGATAGACAAGTTGCTGCTGACGCTGCCACCACCTCCACCAGAATAGGCGCTTCCATTGATACTGCTCACAAAGAGTGATAAGGTACTTGTGGTTCCTACATTCGCACGAGTTGCTGTAAGTGTACTGGTATTCACAATGTTCGTGCTGACTTGATTCATGGTTGTAAATGTAGACATGAGTGTTGTTACTGAATTAGAACCGTATGCAAGTGTCGTAACAGAGTCAATAGTCAAGTCCTGAACTGTGATAGACGTCCAGTATAATGCGTCAGTACTGTATTGGAAATTGGATGTTCCACCTGAGGTTGCACCTCCAGCAAACCAATAGGTTCCATTCCATACAATTGCATTACCTGCTCCATTATTGCCTACTGCACCAAATCCACCACTCTGAGCGCGTTCCCAATTGTCAAAATCAGTACTGCGCTGGATTGTACTGAGGATACGCTCTTCTGCTGTAGGCAGATCCACAGAATTAGATCCAACTGCTACATAATAGGTTCCATTCCATTCAATATCTGCTGCATACGAATCAAATCCACCTGCACCTGAAGGGTTTTGCCATGTAGTTCCATCATCTTTACTATATACCATACTCTGTGGTGATGGGGCTTGAACTGCACCAATCCATTGTCCATTTCTATATTTGAGTTTCTTAAAGGCTGGAGCAAATCCTGGAACTTCTGACCATTGTGTTCCATTATCTACACTTTTATAGACTCTTGAAATACCATCACCAGCCAAAAATGTTGCACCACCATTGAATCCAATCGTTTGTATTGAAGCAGGAGGAGGACCTCCCACAAATGTCACAGGCTGCCATGTTGCTACATCCGTAGAACGCATGATAGGGTTTGTTCCAGTACCAACTGCATAGACCCATGTAGTTCCATCATACTCAAAGTCAGTTACACTTGTAAATCCAGTTCCATCACCAAAATATGTCCAGGACTTTCCATCCGTACTCTTGGAAATTGTACTTCTTTCATCACTTGTCGCGCCAGCTATCCATATACCATTGATATACTTGATACTATTGGGACTTAATACTCCATTAGACGAGTTTTCATATGTATTTCCATTTGTAGGATTTGATGATTGAATAATATTAGATGTAACACCGCTATTGCCAAGCATGAGATAAGGAAGAGTCTGTGTGACATTGCTTGTAACATAAAATCCATCTGTAAAGTATGACTTGCCTTGTGAATTGAATGTATTGGATCCATAAACAGTGAGACTAAATGTGCTGATTCCAGAAACTGCAGTCAAATTGCTGAGAGTGATATTGCTGTCAACCGAGCCTCCACCACCTCCACCAGGAGTGTAGACACTTCCATTGATGGAACTGACACTCAACTCAAGTATACTTACTGTTGTTCCTGCCATGGTATTAAAGGAGACATTGCTATTGACGGTCAAATTGGTTGTTGTAATCTTCACAGGTGTAATGGTGGTTGTAGTGGAAAGCACACTAGGACCGTATGCTACAGTTAATCCTTGGAAACTAGAAATAAATCCAGACGATGCAGGTCTCCAATAGACACCGTCTGTACTCGTTTGAATTGTGCTGTTTTGATTCACACCTGAAGTTACTGCTGATGTTGCGACAAAATAGGATCCATTGTATGCCAGTCCACCAATTCCAGATCCAGGTCTATTTGAAGAGAGAATCCAGTTCTGTCCATCAGTACTTGTACGGAATTCTGGATCAGCGGATACTCCATTGTTACTATCACCAATCGCCACGAATTTTCCACCACCATATGCTACAGCAGTTCCACGCACATCAAAATATCCTGTTGCTGGAAGCCAGGAATCTGCATTATCTACACTATAGAAAATTGTGGCTTGACCAGGTGAAGTTGGCTGTCCTACTGTGACCCATGTATTGTTTCCATACGCAAGTGACCAAATTTGATTTAACCCAGAGAATGTTACACTTAACCATGATTTTCCTGGAGGTAGGAGTGGATTTCCATCTGTGCTCTTCATCATTACAGACCCCGTAGTATTTCCTCCCACAACCCATGTTCCTGTTGGACTGACTTCAAGTGCAAATGGCTCTGCTACATCAGCATTACATGATGCTAGCCAATTCTTACCATCTGTACTGTATTGTACATTGCGTTTCAATGTTCCAAGATCAAAATTATCATTACCAGTCGCAACCCACAGACCATTATAATACTTTACATTATATGCTCCTCCATTGGAAAATCCTCCAGATTCTGCCAACGTCCAGTTACGACCGCCATCTATGCTGTACTGAATGGTGCTACGTGGTTGATTTGTTGCTTCATTTCCTGATCCAGTTGCGACCCACACCTTATTTCCATAGGCAAGAGATGTTATTTGTTTCAATCTGGAATTTACACCCGTGATCCAATTAGAACCATCATAACTTTGTAGAATAGAAGATCTTGCTGAGGTATTTCCTCCACCTTGGCCGCCCACCATCCAGAGGCCATCGCCAACGGCTCCAGAGGCGCTGTAGACATTGATCGCCTCGGCAAGTGCTGAACTGGTTTGGCTGATTTGTGTGTTCCATGCTATAAATGTTCCACCATTTCCTGTGATTGAGGATGTCTGGATCGTTGTGACTGCGATATTGCTTGATAAACTGCCGCCACCTCCCACGGCAGAGCCATTAAAATAGAGATTCGTGTCACTGACATACATATTGTACGTGGATTGTGTCTGAATATCACGGAATCCAAGAGTAGATGTGAGGGTAATTGCTGAGGAAATGTACCGCGCATTTAAGGTGCTCGTGTTGACATTGCTGACTGCGATATTGCTTGATAAACTGCCGCCACCTCCCACGGCAGAGCCATTAAAATAGAGACTTCCACTGTTTGCATAGAGATTGTAAGGAGTATTATTTTGAATGTCCAAGAGAGATACTGTAGAAGTAAAGATTCCAGATGTAGAGACGTATTCAGAGGCAAATGCTGGCGCTTGGACCTCTTCTGCTGCATCAATGGTTAGATATTGTAAAGGTGTTGCTGTTACTGTGTAACTAATGATTAATAAACCACCACCTCCTATTCCATTTTCGGTATCAGATCCAGCACCTGTATTTGCTCCACGAGCACGTCCAGCGATATATCCAGATACTGCTTGCCATGAAGTATATTGAGCACCACTATATGTTGTTATTGTACCGCTTAATCCACCAGTATAAGATGATCCACCGCCACCACCTGCTCCTGATGATATTTCTTCATTTCTTCCACCACCACCACCACCATAATATCCACCACCACCACCACCCGTTGTAGCATTTTCATTATTTCCTCCATCTCCAGCAGTACCTGGATTTCCATTCCATGTGGGATCAAGTTGGCCGTCACTATTTTTTCCAAGACCTCCAGCACCTCCAGCGCTTTGTGTACCACCACCACCACCTGTAGCACCACTGACTGATCCACCTGCAGATCCTGTTGTAATTCCTGCATTACCACCTGTTCCATTAGTATCAACTGCTCCACCACCTCCACCAGCAACAGCCAAGCGAGTAGCACCTCTATCAATTTCAGTGCGACCACCACCTCCAGAGGGTGCGCCACCTGTTACACCATCAGGATTATTTGGATCTCCACCTGTTGCAATTAGTAAAGTTAATGATTCTCCAGGTGTTACGACTAAATCTCCCTCAATAAAAGCACCATTTCCTGCTTGTATTAGATTATAAGCACCTCCACCAGCACCCCACATCTTGACATGAATAGAGGTTACACCAGCAGGGACTGTAAAAGACTCGGATCCAGCATTACTATATACTACTGTTTCAGAAACAGGTGGCGCTCCAGAAGTTGTTGTTGTGAATGTAATACCAGGGCCATCCGATGTTGTCAACGTCATTCCATTCAAGAAGGAATTGCCCTCAACAGTGAGTGTATTGGAACCGAATACTGTGATACTAAATGTGCTAATAGAATCCTCTACGAAAATGTTGCTGACTGCGATATTGCATGTTAGACCACCGCCACCTCCAACAGGGGCACCGTCAAAATAGAGTGTTGCGTCGCTGACATACAAATTGTAAGGGAGTTGATCCTGAATATCATACATGGTCACAGTTGAAGTAAACATTTGTGTTGTGGATACAAAATCATCTGCTGTCAATGTTGTTACATGTAAGTTGCTGCCCACTGAACCACCTCCACCAGTGTATTCCATGTCATTGATGCTACTGATATAGAGTGCTAAACTGCTGATCATAAGTCCCTCAATGGCAGTGTAGGCTGGTACTGTGATTACAGAAGGAGACATAGTGATTGTAGATCCAGGTGTTACAAAATACACAGTACCCATTCCAACTGGAACATTGTCTGCTGGATTCCAACTTGAACCATCTGGACTATAGGAAAAGTTTGAAAAGGTTACACCACCAGCATCACCGCCTGCTACGAATTGTTGACCATTCCATGCAACACAGTATCCTTGAGTGTAAAATGTGGCGCCTTGGTTAGCCCAATTTATTCCATCTGTACTTGTAGCAACTGCTGTGTCTGCTGAGTTGCCATTTTTAACCGCAACAAACTTGCCATTTCCAAAAGTGACATCTTGTACTGGATTTAATAGGACATTAGAATACGCAGTCCATGTTGTTCCATTTCCACTTACATATACATTTCCTTGATCACCTCCAACATCATTTCCAACTACAACCCATTTAGTATTTCCATATGCAACACCTGATCCTTGGAAATCATTAGTTGGACTTGGATTTCCTCGTCCAGTCCAATTTGCCAAATCAGTAGAAGTCCATACAGAATCTACTCCATTTTGAGATCCAGTAACCACCCAGAAACTTGCTGTAGGGTTCTTTGCTATTGCATTTATATTTGCTCCTGTACTTCCAGCACTTGTCCAATTGATTCCATCACTACTCTTTTTAATTGTTGGTCCACCTGCTAAGAATTGAGATCCATCCCAAATTACAACATTCGCTGAATCTCCAACTTCAAATCCTGAGGGACATTGTGTCCAATTGCTTGTATCAGAACTGTAATAGAGACATGTTCCTGCTGATAATCCACTTCCACCAATCACCCAACGAGTTCCATTGTATGCTGCCGAAAAGACTTGATCAAAGTCTCCAGGTTGAGGATGTGTACTCCAGTTCCGTCCATCCGTGCTTCTTAAAAGTTTTGTAGTATCTCCTCCTAACCAAACCGGTGCTACAGTTTGTATGGGAGGCCCAGGAGCCTCAATCGCACCTTCCACATACAGAGTACTTGTATTCACATTACTGACTGAAATATTACTTGATAGAGAACCACCACCTCCTTGGATCGGTGCACCGTCAAAGTAGAGTGTCGCATCACTGACGTACAAATCATAGGGAACTTGGTCTTCAATGTCTAAGAGAGTGACTGTGCTGACTTCCACATTGGTTGTAGTCAGTTTCTCAGAGGTAATTGTGGTGGTGGTTCCTGGAACTGTCCCATAATTGATTCTCAAGAAGAGAGGATTGTTAAATGATCCATATTGCAACCCAATTTTACTTCCATTTTCAGCAGATTCAATTGTCCAAAATGAAACATCATCTACTGTGTTAAATATCTCTATATAATTACCTGAAATCATAGAAAATGTTTTCACTTCATATCCACTAAATGTTCCAAAAAACACGCTTTCTCCTGATTCTCCCATAGTTCCAATATTGATAGAAATATTAGAAGATGTTGTTGGCGAAGTATTAGAAAAGGATAAAATTGCTGTGTTATCTGGCCATGGATATGCTACATTATTTAATTCTACATTCTCAAATCCTCCACTTGATTCTGTGACGATTGACACTGTGCTGTAAAAATAGGATCCACCCTGTACTGTGAGTGTATTGGAACCGAAGACCGTGATGCTATATGTGCTAATGGAATCTTCCACGAAAATGTTACTGACAGCGATATTGCATGTTAGGCCACCACCTCCTTGGATCGGCGCACCGTCAAAATACAGTGTCGCATCACTGACATACAAATCGTAAGGGAGTTGGTCCTCAATATCCAAAAGGGTTACTGTGCTGATTTCCACGTTGGTTGTAGTGAGTTTCTCAGAAGTAATTGTAGTTGTAGTTCCCAGAGGAATATTGCTGTTTAGTGTGCCAGTTGTTCCAACACCATACCAGAGTTGATTTACCTCATCATAAACACCTGATGCGCCAATTCGTTGGCCAGAGATATATCCAAACGTTGATTCTGAAGCAACCCAATTTCTAGCATCAGTACTGTATTGCATAGTGATTGTTTTATCGGTATTGTCACCAAATGCAACCCACTGATTTAATGTTGAACTGAATTTTACAATTCCTACTTGAGTATCAAGGGGCATGTTAATTGATGACATCCAGTTAATTCCATCTGTACTCTTTTGTATGTTATTTCTGATATCGCCATCTCCTGCTGCAGAAAACACCCATGTGTTTTGACGAGCTCCCCATGTAATAGAATTAATTTGTAGAACTGGGTGAATATTAGAACCGATTGCAGTCCAGTTAGAGCCATCTGTACTTGATTGAATAGAACTCGTGTAATTTGTATTTAATCCATTATACAGTCCAACTGCCAAGAACCGATTTTGCTGAGGACTGTAGTCAATACCGTATATTTGACCATAACCTGGGTCACCAAATATTCCTGCAGAACCATTTGTTCTCCAGTTCAATCCGTCTGTTGAATACTGAATAGATGATCGTCCACCCGCTAGAATCAAATTAGGCTTGGATGCTAATACTGTAACCTCTTCTAGAATAGAAGATGTTGGTGTCCAGTACAGACCGTCAGTGCTGTATTGTATAGTAGATGGCTGAGGTGAATTACCACATGCAAACCACTTGTTCAAACTAGAATTCCATAAGACATCAAAGCCACGACGTAATGCGT
>JACCDZ010819516.1_pt1 | contig 15145 bp, 5 predicted proteins | sample 7449551 | NCBI WGS metagenome assembly JACCDZ01 (sample SAMN15323452, study PRJNA562643) | freshwater metagenome | isolation source: river surface water | place: USA:Blue River Watershed | collected 2017-08-18 | reverse complement strand
GGCGAGATGCTTCAGCTACGACATCATTGTCTAATTACACAGCTGTGAGTGCATCTGGCACGTATTACATAAAAGGAACTAATGCTAATGGATGTTCAACGATTCAGCCAGTTAGTGTTACGGTTAAGACTTTACCAGTATTGAATATTACTACTCCATCAGGTGTTTGTTCGCCTTCTACAATTGATTTAACTGCTGCATCAGTTACAGCAGGTTCAAGTTCTTCTTTAACTTTAGGCTATTTCACCGATTCTGCTGCTGCTAATGAGCTTTCAAACCCTAGTTTTGTCAACACAGCTGGTATTTATTACATCAAAGCTACCAATACAAATGGTTGTTCTGTGGTTAAGCCAGTCCAAGCAAGAATTAATTTGTCTCCAATAATATCTGTTAATTCTCCAATACAATTATGTGAAAATACGACTTTTTACACACTAAGAAATTCAGATATTCAGGTTGTAGATTATTCTACTTTTTCGTGGGCACATGACGGTTTTGGGGTGTTAACAAATAACAATACATTAACTCCAACTTATACGCCTAATGCTTCAGATATTAGTAGAGGAAAAGTCACGTTAACCCTGACGGCTACTTTTTGTAATTTATCAAGTACACGATCTATTGATATAGAATTTGTTTCAATGCCTACGGTAGATATTGGACCGGCCGTTAGTATTTGTGAGGATTCTGTATCTTATGTCATTCCCGACACAGGAGGAACAACTGGGTATTCTACTTTAGCTTGGACTTCAACTGGTAGTATAGGGACTTTTAGTGATACAACCATTTTGACACCAACCTACACACCATCTGCTGCAGATATTGCAGCTGGATCGGTAGTACTTACTTTGAGAGTTAGTGGAGTATCTCCATGTAATACAATTTTAACTGCTACAAAAACAGTAAATATTCAAAAGTTACCTTTAATAACATCAGTGTCAAGTGCTGAAATTTGTGAAAATGAGAATGTTTATGATATAAGTGGTACTACAATTACTAACTCGTACGATGTTAATTCTATACAATGGACAAGTAGTGGTACAGGAAGATTTGTATCTTCTACTAGAGGTGTAATTAATCCGTCTTATATACCATCTGTTGCCGATAAAGCTTCTGGGTTTGTTACGTTAACTATATCAGTTACTCCTACAGGACAATGTACTGAAATTCAGTCCAAGTCTTTCAGACTTAATTTTATTAAATCACCAGTAATCAATGCGGGGCCTGATTTGATTCAGTGTGGTGAACGTTTTCAAATTACTGGAGCAACAGCCTTGGCGGGGACTTATAGTAGTTTAAGATGGACTAGTTCAGGGACAGGTGCATTTGAAGAAGATACAGTTCCAAATCCTTTTTATATCCCAAGTGCTTCGGATATCCAAAATGGATTACCAATTACGCTAACATTAACTGCTATACCTATTTCTCCTTGTGTGGCAACTACAGCTTCTGTTTCTTCGTTACGACTAAATTTAGTAAAATTACCTGTGATTACAGTAGTTAACCAAGCTTCAATTTGTGAATTTGACACAAACGTAACTGTTTTAGGGACTATAATAGAGAATCAATCAAGTTATGTTTGGACTTCGAGAACAGGTACAGTTATTTCAGATATACATACTAGACAACCTCAAGTTACTCCAAGTTTAATTGATATTAATCAAGGGTTCATAGATTTAACTATAACGGCACAAAATGAAGTGTGCAGTTTGCCGGTTTCGAAAATAGTAAGGATTAATATAAATAGAAGACCCATATTAAGAGTTGGAACTAGTAGAACTGTTTGTATTAATGATGGTTCAATAACTCCTATTTCGTCTACTTTCAATAGTTCTGTTATTGATGCTCACGTGACAGGATTACCAAATGGATTGACTGGTGTATATAATGTAACTAACAAAACATTTACTATCTCGGGAACTCCCACAGCTATAGGAACTTTTCCATATACGATTTCTTCAATATCAAGTTGTGGTGAACTTGAATCTGGAGTAATTACGGTTGCTGCTAAAACCATTACGTACAAAACAATTAACTATGTTCAGGCAACATGCCAAAATTCATCTATTGAACCAATAATATTTAATGTTTACACAGGGATTTCGAATGTCACAATTTCTCCAGCATTACCATCAGGTATTGTATATACCATGGATACTACAACAGGAATTTTAACTATTTCAGGAACACCAACAGTAGCGGTTCCAGCTTTGCAAACATATACAATCACTCCTATAGGTGCATTTTGTGGTCCTGTAGGCGATAATACATTCAGTATTAGTGTTAGTCCAGAAGCTAGTATTACTTTCTTAGCTGATTCAGGAGCTCTAAATCAATCGGTGTGTCAGAATGCTCCAATAGTACCAATAACCTTTAGAATAGGAGGAAGTGCAACAGGCGTTAATGCAAGTTTATTGCCTTCTGGAATTGTATTAACGTATGCTTCTTCAACTGGTATTTATACAATTAAAGGTAATCCAACACAAAGTGGAGTAATTACTTTCCCAATCGCAACCACTGGGTGCATAAAAACAATCAATGCAACGGTAACAAAAATAGACACTGTAGTTTCTATTAATTTAATTTCAGCGGCTGGAACTGATAGTCAATCAATTTGTCAAAATAATTATAATTCCCCGATTCTTCCTATTCAATATTTATTAACGGGTGCAACTGGGGTAACAGTTACAGGTTTGCCAAATGGTGTAACTAGTGCTTTTGATATAACAACAGGAATTTTATCTATAGTAGGTGTACCTATTGTGTCGGGAATTTTTAATTATCGTATTGAGACTTCTCCATGTCCAATTATTAAGAATGGGGTATTAAAGGTTTCTACACCAATATCAATCACTAATGTTAGAATTACTAATGTAACTTGTAGTGATAGTAAAGATGGTAAAGTTGAATTAATAATTGTTGGAGGAGATTCGAGTAGCTATGCCATTCATTGGTCTGGTCCAAATGGATTTCAACAAAATCAAGCTAGTATAACAGGTCTGTATGCTGGGGATTATACAATAACTGGAACTGATGCTATTGGTTGTCCAATACCATCCAATACTTATACTATTTTACCCGTTCTTCCTGTAAAAATTACATTACAATCGTCGACTAACGTCAATTGTACTGGAACCCTAGGGTGTGCAAATTTTAGTGTTACTGGAGGAAGTGGAACTTATAATTCATTTGTTTTACAGTTTTTAGATCCAATATCACAGACATTACAAACAGTTGTGCCAATAAATAATAATTATTTTAATATTTGTAATTTAAGAGCAGGATTGTATTATTTGACTGCTAGTGATACAAATAATTGTACTACAAGTCCTTTCCCATTTACTATTTATGATTACGGAAACCTAAATATAGATGCGATTAGGTTGGACGATAATATGTGTACAAATACTCCAGGTAAAATAAGGGTAACCGTATCTAGTCTGGATCAAAATCTAACGTTTTATTATAATAATGTAATCGTACCTCACACTAATTTAGGTAATAATGTGTATGAATTGTCTATTAATAATCCTACAATACCTACAGGAATTATTAAGGTACTAAATCAACAAAACTGTTGGGATACTAAAACAATATCAACAACATTAATTAGTCCAACTCAGTTTAACTACACATCTCTAAATTTTGTTAATTACGGTGTCATTTCAGTAAACGAAAGTGTGAAGTTTACTAATGGTTTAACTGTAGCTAATATTCCAGCAGAATACGATTATATTGTATGGGATTTTGGTGATAACAGTCCCTATAGTGTTTTTCATAATCCAAGTGATATTAACTTAAATAGTGCTGGAGAAAGTATTTCAACAGCATTTCATACCTATTCAATAGATGGATTATACCCTGTCACCTTAACTGCTTATAATCAATTTGGTTGTTCTAAATCTATAACTAAAATCATCACTGTAGGTCAAGGTGCAAGTATAATGACACCAACTGCTTTTTCGCCAAATGGTGACGGAATTAATGATCTATTTCGACCATCACTATTAGGTTTAAAACAAGTGAGTATGTACATTTATGATAATTGGGGTAATCTTGTGTATGAGATTACTTCAGATGTTGCAACACTTCCTACAGATTGGGGATGGAACGGTATCGAAAAAGTAAATTCGGAACCTGTTAACGCCACTTATCGTTATTATATTTCAGCAATAACGATAAATGATACTACAATTGAAAAAGACGGGCAATTTATTCTAATTAAATAATATGAAAACTAAATATATATATATCTTTTTTGTTGTTGTTTTTTGTCAGAAGCTAACCGCTCAGGATTTTTCAATAAAAAATGAAAACAAAGTAATTGGTGGAATCAATCCAAGTTTTTATGGATTTGATAGCACATCAAAAGCAGGAATTGTCTACGGAACAGAAGGATATGCTAATGGAAGTAAAATTGAGAATCGTTTTGGATTTGCAAATCATTACTTTGAAAACAGTGAGTTTTCATTAGCATTAGATGTTAATTCAACTAAGATAAGTCAGTTTGGATATTCTATTTCACAAGCTAATTTACATTATATTTATAAGGCTAAATTAACTTATGAATGGACTTTTAATCCTTCCGTTTCTATTGGTTATGGAAATAGTCGTTTGGATTTTTCTTCTTTAGTTTTTGAAGATCAAATCAATGTACTAACGGGTTATATAGCTGGTGTTTCAAGAGATCCAGTAAATATTGACAATAAAATTAATTACATGGATGTTGGCGCTGCAGCTGTGTTTCATAATAATACAAATTTATTTTTTGGATTAAGTATCAAGCATATTAATCGACCTGAAACCTCATTTAATAGTGAGGCTAGTAATAAGAAAGAGATGCTCATGTCTTTTCAATCTGGTTATGAGAAAGATTTAAATCCGTATGGTCAAAGTCCATTTTTACCCGAAAACTCGTATTTGTATTTGTATAATGCTTTTACCAAGCAAGGAACAAAATCTCGTTTTGATTTGTACCAAGAATTGATTTTGGGTAATATTTCTTTTGGAATTAATGAACATTTTAATAAGTATGATGGATTTACAGTTTCACAATTAGGGACTTCTTTGAGTGTTTTTATTGAAGAAATTGAAGTCGGTGCGAATTATTCTTTTGATATGGGAAGTAAAAAAACGGCCGGAGCAAATTATTCTAGCTTTGAATTGTATATAGCTTTTGACTTTAATCCATTTAAGAAAAATAGAAGAGGAAATAATAGTCGTTTTTTCGAGATGCAATAAATTTATGTTAACAATTAAAAAGGCTACCAATTGGTAGCCTTTTTAATTGTTAACTAGTATAAATCAGGATATTGATTGGGTCTGGCTTCGCTCATCATGGCATATATTTTTTCATAAATATCATCCACTGAGGGTTTTGAAAAATAATCGCCATCCGTTCCATAAGCTGGGCGGTGTGCCTTTGATGTTAAGGTTTGAGGTTTACTATCTAAATACGAATAACCATCTTGTATTTCGATTATTTGTTGTAAGATATAGGCCGAAGCTCCTCCAGGAACATCTTCATCGATTACTAATAATCGATTCGTTTTGGCAATACTTTTAACAATATCCTTATTGATATCAAACGGTAACAATGATTGGATGTCAATCACTTCGCAATCGATGCCTATTTCTGCTAATTCATTAGCGGCTTGTTCTACTAAACGTAAAGTAGAACCATACGAAACTAGCGTAATATCTTTTCCTTCTCGAAGTGTTTCTACGATTCCAATAGGAGTTTTAAACTCACCATAATTCAATGGTGCTTTTTCTTTTAATCGGTATCCATTCAAACATTCAATGACCAAAGCGGGTTCATCAGCTTCTAAAAGCGTATTGTAAAAGCCAGCGGCTTGGGTCATGTTTCTTGGAACCAAAACGTGAATTCCTCTGATCGCATTGATGATCATTCCCATTGGAGAGCCAGAATGCCAAATACCTTCTAATCGATGTCCGCGTGTTCGAATAATTAATGGTGCTTTTTGTCGACCAAAAGTGCGGTATTGTAAAGTGGCTAAATCGTCACTTAAAATTTGAATGGCATACAATAAATAATCTAAATATTGTATTTCGGCAATAGGGCGAAGTCCACGTAAAGCCAATCCAATTTCTTGACCGATAATAGTAGCTTCTCTAATACCCGCATCAGTCACACGCAATTCTCCGTATTTTTCTTGCATGCCTTCAAGGCCTTGGTTCACATCACCAATATTTCCAGCGTCTTCGCCAAAAACTAAAGCTTGAGGATATTTGGTAAACAAGGCGTCAAAATTGTCTCTAACAATCATTCGGCCATCCGTATCAGCGATACTGTTGTCACTATATTTCGGTGCTATTGGATGAACTGAGTGCACATTCGAATTGGATTCAGAATGCAAATGGCTACTAAATTTATGCTGGGTTACTGCAGTATAACTTTGAATCCATTGGGCTACTTCGGCTTGACCACTTTCGTTGATTACCAAACGCAATACCTTACGAGCGGTGCCTAAAATTTCCTTTTTTAATGGATCTTTAATATTTTTTAATACGGATACGTATTGAAGAATTTTAGTTTTATTTTGACTAATTTCGGCTACTCTTTCTAACAGCGCAACGAGCTCTTTTTGTTCGGTAATAATAGGCTCAATAAATTCTTTCCAGGCTTCTTTTTTACCTTCAAGAACTGCGTTTTTTGCATTGGCATCGATTTCATCTAATTCTTCCGGCGAGGCTATATTAATCGCGATCATCCACAATCGCATTTGACGAATACAGTCATATTCTTTTTCCCAAGCTAATCTTTCCGCGCTTTTGTAACGTTCATGAGACCCAGAACTTGAATGACCTTGGGGTTGAGTTAATTGCGATACATGAACTAAAACGGGTACATGTTCTTTTCGCGCTACATTAGCTGCCTTTTCGTAGGTGGCAATTAAATCAGCATAATCCCAACCTTTTACTTGAAGGATTTCAAAACCATTGCTTCCGTTTTCTCTTTGGTAGCCTTTTAAAATTTCTGAAATACTTTCTTTAGTAGTTTGGTGCTTGGCATGAACTGAAATTCCATATTCATCGTCCCAAACACTCATTACCATAGGTACTTGTAAAACTCCTGCAGCATTGATTGTTTCAAAGAAAACCCCTTCAGAGGTACTGGCATTGCCAATAGTACCCCAAGCAATTTCATTTCCTTCGTGTGAAAAATTTGCTGCATTAGTGATTCCGGGAACTTCTCTGTATATTTTTGAAGCATATGCTAATCCTAAAAGGCGTGGCATTTGAGCTGCCGTAGGGGAGATGTCTGAGCTTGAGTTTTTTTGTTTGGTTAAATTTTTCCACGATCCATCGGCGTGTAAACTGTGTGTTACAAAATGACCTCCCATTTGTCTTCCTGCCGACATGGGTTCGTAATCCAAATCAGTATGCCCATACAAACCAGCAAAAAATTCTTTAATGGTTAATTTACCTATCGCCATCATAAAGGTTTGATCGCGATAGTAACCAGAGCGGAAGTCTCCATTTTTGAAGTATTTAGCCATGGCTAATTGCGGTACTTCTTTTCCGTCTCCAAAGATGCCAAATTTAGCCTTTCCAGTAAGTACTTCTTTACGACCTAACAAACTACATTCTCTGCTTGTTATCGCAATTTTGTAATCATTCAAAACTTCTATTTTGAAGTCTTCAAAAGTTAAGGCCGTAGTAGTTTTTTCTTGTACCATAATTGAAAAAGGATGACATAATGTACAAATCTAATTAAAAACTAGATATTTTCATACTAACACTACTAATTAAAATTAACTTTTTGTAATCAATTTCGATATTTATAGTATTTTGTTGAATAATTATTTGTCAAAACATAATTTGTTAAATAATTATGTAATTTTTTTGAGTTTTATTAAAACCATTTTCTATTGAAAAGGTTGATTAAAGTTTTTGGCGATAATGTAATGACAAAACGAATCTTTTCATGGTAATTTTTCTGCTTAATTTCGAAACCATTGTTGGAATAAAAGGGTAAATACATTTCAAAATAATCGGTTACTAAATTCAATCGAATGCCATTATCATAAACAAATTGAGCCGAATTATTCCTATTTTTAAGTACGCCAAAATCTCCATAGATTTCTATCCATCTCCAAATATTGAAACTTCCATTTACCGTTCCCATCCACTGATTAGCAAAAGCGGGTTGCAACTTTGATTTGAAACCACCTTCCGCTTGAATGTATTGTTGACTAAAGAATCCAATGCTTTCAGATCGTCCATAAAAATTGTAGTCAAATAGATAATCAGTGGGTCTGTCTAAAGCAAAACTAAAATAATTGGATTTGGTTTTGTTGTATAAAAAAGCTCCTAAATACAAGCGCAAATTCACTTGACGGTTATTTTCAAATAGCTTTCTGTATTCGAATTCCGCAGCAATCTTACCAAATTTACTTGCCAATTGAATATCGCCATTGGAACTAATATGCTTTGTTATTTCAGTTTTTGAAATATAATAGCGGGTATTGAATACGGAATAATTGGCTTCCAAATTCGTTGGTACAATTTTACTTTGATCTCGAGTAACAATAACTTGTCTTAGTAAAATCCCCTCTTTTGTATTGTCTCTAAAATCAGGTTTCCGAAATCGGAATTCTATGGCTGGGGTAATTTTGGTATAACTCGCATCAGGCGCATAATGAAAATAAGAACCCGACAAAAGATACCTAATGGAATATAAAGTACCCGTTCTACGATTGTCGTTGATTATGAATCCTCCACCACCAGATAAATTTTTTGATTTTGTGGAATAGGAAGGAGCCAAATCAAAAATGAAAGGTTTGTCTAAAATGGTTTTATTATGTAAGCGTAAGCCTGGCGAAAGACCATCGTATAAATTATACGTTAATGTGGGCACGTATAAAATTTGATTGTAATAGGGATCTTCTAGATCTTTCATTAGTACGAACTTTATAGGGCGATTGTTTGGAAAAAAACCTTCTAATTTGTTCCAATTATTTCTTAAATTATATTCGGGTACTTCATTGTTATAATTCAGAATAATTTTATCTGCCTCTTTACGTGGTATCGTAAAGGTGCTATCACACTCTTTTAAATCCAACCAATCTTTGAAAACAATTTCTTTCTTTTTTAGTCCATAAATGGGAATAGGAATAGGTAAATCAGTTTTGTTTTTTATTGAAAAAGTAATACTGTCTTTGGTTTTGGAAACTTTGGCAAATTTATAATCAATTAATTCTCTCGAATGCACGATGGTGGTAAAGAACCAATCAATATTCTTAGTTGTATTTGATTTTAAAATAGTTTCAAAGTCTTTATCCGTGGTTTGTTTTGCTTTGTTCAAATTGTAGAATTCTCGAATACTTTTTTTTACAATTCCATTTTGAAGGTAATTATCAAGAAAACGAATGCTTAATCCGGCTCGGTATTTACTGGCAATTTGTTCGTTGAATTTAATTAAATCTGTTTTAGGACTTCCTAAAGCCTGATCTAAATTTTTACGAGCCATCAACATATAAAAATAGCTGTATTGTTCGTTAAATTTAAGATTTGCTACATTGTAACTTTTTAAAATTTTAAAATCGGATGCTTTTCCAAGCATGGTACTATTGGCATGATAAAGCTCAATGTATCGGATCATGGCATCCATTTGGATGGCATCATAAATCCAATTGTTTTTTCTCGGATCCAGTTGTAAACTAGTTTTTAAATAAGTTTCTAAATAGGTTTTTAAGAATTTAATTTCAAATAAAAAATCATCTTCAAACGGATTCAGAAATTGCGGTAATTGATTGAGTCCGTAAAACGGATTTCGATCATAGTTGGTTTGGGAAACAAGGATTTTTTGATGGGGATATAATCCAATAAATTCATTTGCAAAATTGGCAATTCGATTGATTATAATAATTTTTTGGATATCATCTAATTTTGTGGTGTTGATATCTGTTATAACTTCGTTATGATCGTTATGGTAACTTTTAAAATTAGATTTTGATGCTATCAACAAGCTAAAATCTGTCCTATTAGTATCTTCAAGGTGGTAATTGATCTGGTTTTTTTCTTCAATTTGCTTCGTCACCATCAAATCAGTAGTTAAAACTGCTTCTTTGGGAATTTTGAATTGAATATTAAAATCACAACTACTATTGGCAATATCGTCCAAATTACTATTGCTGTACCTAACAAAATCGTGGTCTTCATATCTTGCTGGAGTGATGTACCAATTTTTAAGATGTAAATTTCCATTAGCAGCATATCCATATTTCGTAAACTGATCGCTTGGAATTTTTGAAAAATAGGTTAGAAAGAGTGAAACGGATTGATTAGGAGCTAACTTTTCCCTCAATTCTACAGTAATTAAATCGGGGTTTTCTATGGTTCTACTCCAAGATAGAAATAATTTATCTACATTCAGAATGGTTAAATTAGAAGTTCCACCACGTTCCGCTTCAGTAGCCAAATGGAATCCTCTGTAGAATTCATCAGAAAAACGATTCGCTAAAGGAGTGTTTTTATTGGAGTAGGCGGTATTCCAATCATTTAATACAAGAGAAGAAAGAGTGTCGTTGGTCTGATTAATAAAGGTAATTTCTTGTTGAATTCGAAGTGTGTGGGATGCAGGATCCAGTTCAACCATCATCTTAGATTGATGTTGTGCCATGCTACTTATTGATGATAACATCAATAGCGAATACAATACTATTTTGAGAAATGATTTCAACTTTAAATGATTTAACTACAAGGTACAATTTAATAACCGAAAACAATTCAGAATAGGATAATCTAACGATTAAAAGTTAGGACTTAAGTCGAATTTTTTATAGAAAGCGTCAATTACTGCGACTACTTCATCTTCGGTGTCTACAATTTTTATTAGATCTAAATCAGAAGCACTCACAGTTGCCTCGCGTTCTATTAAAACTGTTTTTACCCAATCAATTAGGCCAGACCAAAAAGCAGTACCTACTAACACAATTGGGAAACGACCTATTTTTTTGGTTTGAATCAAAGTGATGGCTTCAAATAGTTCGTCCAAAGTTCCAAATCCTCCTGGCATCACTACGAATCCTTGTGAATATTTTACAAACATTACTTTTCGAACAAAGAAATAGTCAAAGTTCAAATTTTTATCTCGATCAATATAGGGATTATGATGTTGTTCAAATGGTAATTCGATATTTAACCCAACAGAAGTACCCTCGCCTAAATGAGCTCCTTTGTTTCCGGCTTCCATGATGCCTGGACCTCCGCCGGTGATTACTCCGTATCCGGCTTTGCTAATTTTATAGGCAATCTTTTCTGCCAATAAATAGTAAGGATCTCCAGGTTTGATTCTGGCCGAGCCAAAAATACTCACACAAGGTCCAATACGTCCCATAGCTTCATAACCATTGACAAATTCAGACATGATTTTAAAAATACCCCAACTGTCATTGGCACGAATATCATTCCAATCTTTTTGATTGAGTTGGGCTTGAATCTCATTATCTTCGGTACTATCGTGTAATTTCATAGTTTTAAATTTTGGTAGCTTTTCATGTCTTATTACGAATAGCTAGGTTTACGACCTACTAAACTAATTCTTTTTTCAAAAATTCCGCAGTATAGCTTTTTTTATTTTTTACTATTTCTTCAGGAGTTCCTTTGGCCACTAATTGTCCGCCGCCTTTACCTCCTTCAGGGCCAATGTCGATGATATAATCTGCCAATTTGATCACATCCATATTGTGTTCAATAATCAAGATGGTATTCCCCTTATCAACCAATTTATTAATGACCCCCATCAAAACTCGAATATCTTCAAAATGCAGTCCGGTAGTGGGCTCGTCTAAAATATAAAAGGTATTTCCAGTATCTTTTTTGGACAATTCTCCTGCCAATTTGATGCGTTGTGCTTCGCCACCCGAAAGCGTGGTACTCTGTTGTCCTAAAGTAATATAACCCAATCCCACTTCTTGGATAGTTTTAACTTTTCGGTAAATTTTAGGAATGTTTTCAAAGAAAGGAACCGCTTCATCCACTGTCATGTTCAACACATCTGAGATGGATTTTCCTTTGTAGCGAATTTCTAAAGTTTCCCTATTGAAACGTTTGCCTTGACAGGTTTCACATTCTACATATACATCCGGTAAAAAATTCATTTCAATGGTACGCACTCCGGAGCCTTCACAAGTTTCGCAACGTCCGCCTTTTACATTAAAACTAAAACGTCCCGCTTTGTAGCCACGAATCATACTTTCAGAAGTCATCGTGAATAAGTTACGAATCTCCGAAAAGACTTCGGTATAAGTAGCTGGATTGGATCTTGGCGTACGACCAATAGGACTTTGATCAATATCAATCACTTTGTCAATATGCTCTAAACCTTCAATTTTTTTATAGGGTTGTGGTTTTTTGACACCATTGAAATAATAGGCATTTAAAATAGGATAGAGAGTCTCGTTAATCAAAGTTGATTTCCCACTTCCAGACACTCCAGTGACGCAAATGAGTTGACCCAAAGGCAATTCGATAGAAACATTTTTTAAATTATTTCCAGTAGCTCCCGTTAGTTTTAAAAATTTACCATTTCCCTCACGACGCTTTTTTGGGACTTCAATTTTCATGTCGCCATTCATGAATTGAGCTGTAATAGTGTTGCTTTTTAAAATGGCAGCAGGCGTACCTTGACTAATGATTTCGCCACCGAATTTCCCAGCTCTTGGACCAATATCGATTACATAATCGGCGCGTTCAATCATGTCTTTGTCATGTTCCACTACAATTACCGAATTGCCAATATCACGTAACTGTTCCAATGAATGAATCAATTTTTCGTTGTCTCTTTGGTGCAAACCAATACTAGGTTCATCCAAAATATACAATACGCCAACTAATTGCGAACCAATTTGAGTTGCCAATCGGATACGTTGTGCTTCTCCACCGGAAAGGGATTTAGAGCTTCGGCTCAAGGCCAAATAATTCAAGCCTACGTTCATTAAAAAGTCCAATCGATCTTTGATTTCTTTGATGACTTCCGTTGCAATTGTTTTTTGTTTGTCCGATAAATGACTCTCCAATTCTTGAAACCAAAGGGTTAAATCGGAAATATCTAAATCACTTAATTCGGCTATATTTTTATCGTTTACTTTGAAAAACAGGGCTTCCTTTTTTAATCGTGAGCCTTCACATTCTGGGCATTGTACTTCGTCCATGAATTCTTTTGCCCAACGTTTAATGGAGCTTGAACCGCTTTCGTCGTGTTGGTTTTTGATAAAATGAGCGATGCCTTCAAAGTCTATTTTGTATTCTCTGGCAACGCCTAAATCTTTGGAGTTGATGGTAAATTTTTCTTTGCCACCGTTCAAAATCATGTCCATCGCTTCTTCCGAAATGGTCTCTACCGCATCGGTCAATTTGAAACCGTATTTTTCGCCAATAATTTCCAATTGCTTGAAAATCCAAGACGATTTGTATTCGCCCAATGGCGCAAAACCACCATTTTTTATAGATAATTTAGGATTTGGAATGATCTTTTTCCGATTAATTTCATTTACCGTTCCTAATCCGTTACAATGTGCGCAAGCGCCTTTTGGCGAATTAAATGAAAACAAATTGGGTTCTGGATTTTGATAGGAAATACCCGTAGTTGGACACATTAAATTTCGACTAAAATAACGCACTTCATTCGAATCTTGGTCCAACACCATCAACACATTTTCACCATGATGCATAGCGGTATTTATGCTTTCGTATAAACGTTTCTGATTGTCATCGCTGTTATCGACAACTAAGCGGTCGACTACAATTTCAATATCATGGGTTTTGTAACGGTCTAATTTCATACCGCTAACCAAATCCTGAATTTCTCCATTTACGCGTACTTTCAAAAATCCTTGTTTGGTGATTTGCTGAAAAAGCTCGGCATAATGTCCTTTTCTAGCCCGGATAATGGGTGCTAAAATATTGATTCGTTTTCCGGAGAAATCTTGGGTAATCAATTCTTTGATTTGCTCATCGGAATAGGAAACCATTTTTTCGCCTGTATTGTAACTGTAGGCATCGGCGCCACGGGCATACAATAAACGCAAGAAGTCGTAAATTTCAGTGATTGTGCCAACTGTCGAGCGCGGACTTTTGCTGGTTGTTTTTTGCTCAATAGCAATTACAGGAGAAAGTCCGTCAATTTTATCGACATCGGGACGTTCCAATCCACCTAAAAATTGTCGTGCATAGGCTGAAAAAGTTTCAACATAACGACGTTGTCCTTCGGCATAAATCGTATCAAAAGCTAAGGATGATTTTCCAGAACCCGATAGCCCAGTGATGACCACTAATTGCTCACGAGGAATTGAAATGTCGATATTTTTTAAGTTGTGAACGCGGGCGCCCTGAACGTCAATAGTATTGTCTGTGTCTACCATAATTTTTGCAAAAAAGCAAAGTTACCATTTTGATTGAATCTTTTGGTACAACAGCAGCGAAGTTTATGTTAAAATAGCTTGTAAATTTGGAATTGACTTGTGTACCGATCTGATTACTCTATGGTCATGGATTTCAGTTTGGTACGATAGGCTTCTAAAGCCATAGATTTCGAAATAAATCCGTAATACTTGTCGTTTTTGAGTACCGGTAAAAAGGCCATTTTAGTTTGCTCAAATTTATTCATTACCATTTCCATACTGTCTTCTGGTGTAATGATTTCTTTGGGTGCCGACATGATCTCTTTGATTAGGGTAAATTTCACTCGGTAGGTGTTGAAAATAATTTCTTTAATATCATTAAAATAGACCACGCCCACTAATTCGTTTTCCAAATTTACAACTGCAAAAACAACCTGAGTAGAATTTGAAATCAAGTCGACTAATTTATCCAAATTTTCATTAGGATAAACCGTCAAATAGTCGGTTTGAATGATGGAATTAGTATTCAAAGTAGATAAGACGTTAGCGTCTTTGTTACTCGTAAAAGCATGTCCTTTTTTGGCTAAATTTTTTACATCCATGGAGTGTTTTTCGAAACGTTTCGAAATAGCAAAACTGATTGATGAGACAATCATCAATGGAATCATTAAGTTGTAGCCTCCGGTGATTTCGGCAATCAAGAAAATCGCAGTTAAAGGGGCATGAAACAACCCACTTAAAATACCCGCCATTCCCACTAAAGTAAAGTTACTGAT
>JACCDZ010132533.1_pt1 | contig 15153 bp, 13 predicted proteins | sample 7449551 | NCBI WGS metagenome assembly JACCDZ01 (sample SAMN15323452, study PRJNA562643) | freshwater metagenome | isolation source: river surface water | place: USA:Blue River Watershed | collected 2017-08-18 | reverse complement strand
TTAGTGCTTCGTCGGACAATTCAAAACCAGGTACGTTTACTACGTACGTAGCGTCTTCCCAACCAGCATCAGAATCCTCCTGACTATCATATAACTTCGCGTGCACATGGGTAGCCTGTGTTATTTTGTTGTCATTGGTTAACTTGAAAAAATCTACAAGCATATTGTTCGGGTAGTTAGTCGTTTGGTGTTTTCTGTAAACGCCAGTACGAGGTAGTGGGTGTCTATAATTGTTTCCATGATAAGTCCTAGCTTTTCTGCTTCATTCTTAAGATTTAACATAAATATACTTATTTTGCGTTCTTTTACGAAACCATTAGTTTTTGTTATGATCCTATTCGTAGAATTAAAATTCATTAACTCTAGTACTAAATTAACTATATCAACCGCAGCTCTAGAGTCGTCGATTGTCGTTTTTACAGAACAATATCCGTAATCATATCGTTCGGACCTAGTTTGATAATTAGCTTCAGGTATAGGATCTAGTACAGAGTCTTTATAGAGGAATATATAGTTAAAACACTCTCGTTCTTTAAGGGTATTAAGTAACGTAACGGGCATTGCTGGTACTATAAACTTATCTTCTTGTTCAAGGTAGAAATCAATCAACATAATTTTTTTTAATAAAAAACCCTAGGTGTGTCCTAGGGTTGTGTTTGTGTCTTTTATGTTCAAGTTGGGTTTAAGGAGAAAGGAAACCATCAGATGTACTTTCTTCTTCTTGTCCAAATAATTGCAAAGCGGTTGGAGCGTACAAACCTGTAATATAATCCTGCAGTGATAGAACTAGGGGTTCCAGCAATTCCGCTGTAATTAATCCGCTTACCCTGCTTACAGCCTGTGTTGGGTTCTTACCTATAGCTTGATGAATATTTGTAGTATTGTTGAAGTTGACTATGACTCCCTCCACGCTTTCTAGTTTTACACTATACTGAAGCTTTAGGCTATCTTTCTGTATTTGGTTCGATAGGCTTGCTGAATCTGTTTCTGAGGTCTGATCGCTTTCCAGAGTTGTCAATAACGAGGTCATACTCGCTATGCTTGTCCGTAGGTGTTGTATTAATTCCTGTCGATTCACAGCAGGACTCTGGTTGTTGTTCCCCAGTTCCTTTGAATCTATCTCTTCTTTCTTGCCGTTCTGTTCTTTCATTGTCGGTAAAGTTGTTTTCTATCGTGTTGATCTCGTCAAGAAGTTTTTCCTTCTCAATCTCGTGAATACATGCTATTGTCTCAATCTTGGTTACACCAGAACGACTAACAAAGCTAGTATTTGGTAAATCCTTTTTAATCATTCCGTAAAATCTATTCATATGCCTCAAGTCGACTTTTATAAGCTTATCACGAAAGATAACCATTTTATAGACAAAATTAACAAAATACTAAAATGTATTCAAGAGGAGGACATAAAATATTTACGCGGTTCTTCTAGCGCGTTGGCTAAAAGAGACTCCTACATGATGGATCTTCTAGTAGCCTGCGGTTATAACTTGGGAGTTTTAATACCTATGTTCTTTCCTAAGTATATTAAAGGTAAACCACTAGACCCGAGAAGAAGACCTTTTAGCTTTCTTATGACTGACATATTTAGTCACGGGTTTACGGCTATTAGGGGATCTAGACAGATTTCTAAGTCTACTACTTTTGTAGCGCGACAATTGATAAAATCTATCATATTCCCAAATATGCGTAGTATGTATGTATGCCCTCACGGAGAACATAGAAAGACTTACGCTAATAGATTTGCTGAAATGGAATTAGCTAGCCCTATTGTTATGGGATTGCTAAAGCAACACAAAGACTTAAGAAATAACCTGTACTATAAACAATATTACAATGGGTCAGAAACTAACATTGTTAACTGTTTAGAAAACGTAAGCCAGGCTAGATCTAAAACTACTGATGAAATATTGTATGACGAGTATCAGCTATTTAATATGGATTTAGAGCCTGATATCTTTCAATGCCAAAGTGCTAGCGATACGCCGATGACTGTCTACGCGGGTACTAGTACTACGATTGATTCTCCTTTGGAATTTAGATACCAACAAGGAAGTCAAGCGCAATGGCTGATTAGATCTATGGATGGTAAGCATTGGTTAGACTTGTCAGATCCAGAAGAATTACTTTCGTGTATAAAACCAGAAGGTATGACATGTCCATACACGAGTAAGCTTCTTAATGTGCATGATGGAGAACTCGTTCACAAATTTGACAAACGTCGTGAATTAGGTTTTGTATCAATGCATGTACCACAGCTTATTATTCATGATAAGGTTAAAGATGTACTTGAGTGGGAAAAGATTTATAAAGCATTTACTGAATGTAGAGATCCTAAAAAACATAAGTTTTTAGAAGAGGTCGGAGGTATCCCATCAGAAGAGGGATCACGGGAGATATCCGAAAAGAACCTACGAGATATTTGTGTTCTTGGTTCGGCAGCAGAGTGTTTAGAGAAAGCTAAAAATGGGTATTACAGTATGCTAGTCAGCGCTTGTGACTGGGGTGGATCTGATGATGTTCCTAACTATAAAAATAGAAAATCATTTACAGTGCACAGTATACTTGGGTTGGCTCCAGATGGCGCGATTGATATACTTTACATACAACAATACGATGGTATGGATTTCCCAACTATTGCTGCGGATATTGTTCGTATGCATAAGTTATATGGTTGTACCGCTATGGCCTCGGACTACGGAGTTGGTATGGCTTATAACTACGTAATGAAGCAGAATTTAAACCCCCAAACATTCTTCATGTTTTCGTTGGTTGGTTTTGGCAAGCTTCTTAGTGTGCTTGACAAAGGTGCTCCGAACCACTTTGCTCTACACAAGACGGAATCCTTAAGCCAATTGTTTTTAGACATTAAAATAGGCACAGAAAAAATACGCTGTTACAATTGGGACGAGTCTGGTCCTAGGCTACAAGAGTTCTTAAATCTATTCCGTGTTTTTACAGATAATAGCTCTTCTCGTAGTTTCCATTACCACAAATTAGCGTCCAAACCAGATGACTCTTTGATGAGTGTTAATTTTGGCTACGCACTTACGAGATTACTGAGAGGTGATAGTTTGGTTGAAAATCAAATGGTAGTAGACATAAACCAAGCCAACATGATATTTAACTCGGGTACATCATCCGCTTATAACGAATTTTCTACTGGTGTATTCGATGGTATTATCAGTGGTTAATGAGTAGTATATAATAAAAAAGACTTATGCCCCGACCACATGAGTAGTCGGGGCATTTATTTTATGGATAGTATTTCACGATTGGTAGAGGTGTGTGAGTTGAGGATTGGTATTGGTGGTAGGTTGGGTTAACTGTGTCTATTAAAAGTAGAGAGTTATGGTTTGCTGAACCAACCTTATACAGATGCACTTTTTCAATTTGACTAATTGTTTTTTGTGTTGCTGTGTGCATCTTATCTGTTACGGATGGATTTTACGATTTGGATGTAAATGTTTTTGCGGATTCCATCCTATTTAACTACTTGTATAAACATGGATAGCAGAAAGCAAACCCATAGTATACAAGCTATTAAGCCTGTGTAGAAGAATGTCCTTGGTTTGAATAAGATCACACCAGAGACAAAACTTATACCTGAAAAAATCATCATAGCTATAAAAAGCAGAATTGTTATGTCTCGCATAGTTTTCATTATTCAGGTCAGAGTTTTTTTCGTCCAAAGAAAAGTATTGTTTGCTGGACTGACCTTATTGGGGGGGGATTAAACAGATGGTTTTTGTTATTGTACTTACGGCTCAATTTTTTTTGTTTTGCGGTAACCATCTTATTATATTAGCTAGGCAGGTTGGGTTAACTGTGTCTATTAAAAGTAGAGAGTTATGGTTTGCTGAACCAACCTTATACAGATGCGCTTTTATGTTGTTGCAGAACATTTGATTGCTGCGCGCATCTTTTTAATACCAAGTACACCAGGCCGGACTCGAACCGGCACGCCCGTAAGGACAACGAAACTTAAACTCGTGGCGTCTACCAATTCCGCCACTGGTGTATTTGGATCTTGTGCTTTATTCTAGCTTGTACTCCACTACGTCTCGTGGTAGCGGATCTTTTGCTCCTTTGGGAAGATCGCCGACGTTAGTGAATATGAAGTTGGCTTTCGCCATTGCCGCGTTGTATCTGGCGGCTAGGTCGTTATACCCAGCTACCATTCCGGAATACTCCTGCTGCCATAGAGCGTGTTGTTCTTTATCAGCGCGATCCCATTCGGTTCTGGGGATACCGATGTAATCGCGTTCCATGGAAGCGACTCGTTTTTCGTAAACCTCGATAGATGCCCGTTTAGAATCCAGCTGCGACAGAGTGGTTTTGAACCATTCGTATCGCGACAATAGGAGTCTGGGATCGACTTGTTCTTCTGCTACTGTAGCAGCTTTACCTGCCCAGGAGCAGGCTTTGCTTACTAAGGAGAAAAGAACTAATCCGATTAGGCAAAGTACCGCGAAGAATGCAATTTTGAATCCGTTCATCGTTATTGTTGTTCGAGGTTAATGATTACCGCTTTTACCGGTAGCGGCTCTTCGGAGACGTGGATGATTTGTCCGCCTGTGAAGAAGTGCTGATGGTAAAGTCCTCTTGTGTCCCACCAGTAGATGTAATCACATGAGGAGCCGTATGTGCCGTCGTCTTGGAGGACCTCGGTAGTACGCCTGGTAGATCCGCTGACGGTTACTGGGATACCTCGATTGGAGTCAGAGACATATTGCCCGTCTCCGGCATCAACCGAAGTTGGGTTTAGCCGCTTTCCGGACGAGGTTACTTTTACGTCAACCGTAGAGTAGAGGATTGTCTGTCCACTATAGGGGGAGATGATGTAAAGGTGCTTAACTGCACCCGGGGTGGTATCGACCTGCAGACGCTTGTCGATATTCTTTTGTTCCGGCGTCCAGCCGTCTTCGTCGACTGTCACTTGGGAGTTTTTCTTGGTTACGGAAGAACCACCAGAAGTGAGTGGTTTTTCGTCGCAGCTGACAAACAGGGCGATAAGTGGGAGTAGTAGGATTGATAAGTATGTTTTCATTACTTTTTTATTTGATAAGATTGAGCCATTCTTGATTCAAGGCATTTGTAACTACGTCATCAGTGGTTTTAGCACCGATGATAAACTTTATAACTGATGGAGAGAACCCTCCAAAATAAAACACATTTTTTCTTGATCCGTAGGTTTCAGATCTTACGTTCCCGTCGTGGTTACTGATGATGTCCCAGAATACCACCTTGAATTGACTCATAAAATCTTCGCTGAAATGAGCGGACATCTTGTGTTCGAGTAATTCAAAATTGGTTTTGTTGCCGACTCGGTTGAACTCGCCGTCGGATAGGCACAGAATGCCTTTTGGGAATTCGCTTTCAGGAACTCCGTCTTGTCGCATTTTGCAAAGTAGGTCAACAACCGAAGAAAACTCAGTGCTGCCTATAAAGCTATGCCGGTCGTTGATATACCGGTCGACGACGTTGGTGCCTTTGTATTGCCGTAGGGTGGCCTTATCCGCGAACTCAATGTAGTGGTCCGAGAATGTACCCTTACAGAACTCAGAAAGCATCAGGCCCATTGACTTAGCAATATGCCCAGCGGAACATTTAGCTTGGCGAACTATGTTGCCCATGCTGCCGCTCGTATCGCGAACTACGATATACTGAAACGACTCCATAGCTGGCCCAGATTCTTCTACTAGTCGCTGACATTGAGCTGCGATAGTATTTTTTTCGGCTGGGGCAATCGACGAGCTACTCTCTAGTGGTGCTAGCAACTCATGGATAAACCCAGTATAGTTTACGGATAAACCTTTGGCTGCTTTATTTCCTATCCACGCTCCGTATTTTTCACGAAGACCTGACTTGGTTAAGAAGGTCTTGCTTTTAACTAGCGTAGTTAGAGCACGACCACCTACCTTGGCAAAGTCGATTGCTTGGTAGTCACGTCGAGAAATATGTTGCTGCCACTGGTGTGCGGTACCGGAAGTTTTGAATTTACGGTATTGCATGTAGGAGTGGCTGAGAGATTCCCCTTTTGCCCCAAACATTTTTGCACACAACCACTTGGCCACTACGTTTGAGGATTGGGCCTCTATGGTTTTGCACTTGCTTTCCGCTTTGATTTGCGGGAGGTATTTTTTAACAAGGTCAATTACTCGCGTGTCGGCGAGTCCTTCTTTGATTACCTCAAAGATACCGTCCCACGGGAGTTGCTTGCCCTCCCATCCGTTATAGGCGATATCTAGTTCGAGCATACGGAAGACGTCGGCCCAGGATCCGATTTTTGTCCACAGTAACAGGTTTTCGAGAAACTTGTTAGGCATGTATACACCGAGCCAAAGCATACGGAAAATTCCTTCGTTCTTCAACCCTTCTCCGGTGACTTGGTATTTTTCCGTACCAACGTTGGTTAGGCGGGTTACCGCTCTCAAGTAGAACGACATTTTGATCATGTCCATAGTATTACTCGCGTTAAGCAAAGTAACGTCTTTAGTGACTTGATCGAACGTCCGTGGCTTTAGATAGGTACCAGCGGATTTCATCTGCATCACAAATGGATCTAATGCGTCTTCGTACTTTACCGCGCCATTGTTTGACAGGGCTGTGGAAGGAATCGCTGCTGCGGCTGCTAGAAACCCATTTACAGGGACACTAGCTCTGGTGTGGACCCGAATCGGGTTGCGTTTGGTTTGGAACATAATGTTTAAAAAAAAGATTGCAGCAATGACATACCACCACTGCTACAATCTTATATAACACAAATCAATGCTTTTTTGCCTCTTTGCGTTGGATGCGGAAATATACCGCTCTACTGTTTCCGTACAGCTTATGCTGACAGCGAATTGACGTACGCAATTGTTGCTCTGCCATTTCATCAGTTGTTTCATCAAAGACAGCTACGCCAATGAATGATTCTGTACCTACGGGAAGAGGGCCTTTCCCGAGGCATACTATTTCCATGTTCTCCGGAACGCAATGTTCCAGTTTTTTGATTAGGGTTGTCGCCATATATAAAAGAGCTATTGCTCATAATTATATAGCACAAAATGATACATTTTTGCTTACAAAGAAAGCTCGTATGCTTTGACAAATTCAACCAACTGATCAGGCACCCCAATAGCTGTTAATTCAGAAATCATGTTTGCACGATGTTCTTCTATGATTTGGTCTATACTGGGACCTTCGTCATCTTCGTCTGCATCCGATAAGTCTTTAAGGGAGTCAGATATAACACGTTGTACAGAATCAGAGAATTCTTCTTTTTCTATAAGAAGATCAACTTCCATTTTTGTTTGCAGAATCTCTTCAATAGTAGGCTCCTCCATTACACCATTAATGAGTTCTCCTAAATCTCCAGAAGCCACAGCAAGGCTTACGGAAACGAATGCGATAGGATCCTCGAAATACATTTGACTAGTAAATAGCATCAAAATAGCGTTTAGCTTATTTTCTACCTCTACTGGTATTTGCACAGAAAATTCATCTTCTAATTCAGAAAATAATTCTAATGGATCAATACTGTCGGTATACCCAGTTTCTTCATTAGGAAAAAATATATTCTCTTCTCCTATAGTTTTAGCAGCTATGATAAATAGCACCAACGCTGATGTATCTGGATTCCTAAGAAGATCAGCTGCTGCGTTTTTATTGATATTCCAATTATTGGGTAACACGGCGTTTAAGATCGTTCAGGATTTCAACTTTATCCGCATCTTCCAACGAAGCAAAGATACCGCTGGCCTTAACACCATCTCCAGCATACTTGGCTTGCTTGATTACTTCTGCGGTAGTGTATGGATACATCTTATCTATGGAAGTATCATCCATTTTGGAAAAATCATCCATAGGTACTAATATGATTCTATCTCCTACTTCTACAGTAAGAGTACTAAAGGCGATTTTTTCAATTTTATCTACTTCCATACCAGAATAAACAGTTTCAGCTGCGGTTTTGTAAAGTTCGTTATTTCTGTCTTGTGGGGTAAGCAATCCATGGTCGAGGAGATCCATAGTTTGAATCCACTCGGTAACATTTTCATCAGTCACACTAGAAGCCATTTTTTCGTATAATTCTTTTGATTCCTGATCGTTAACAAGATTTAGACGTATATTGACCTGATTCTGCACGTTGGTCAAATCTACGATGCGGTTTTCAGACGCCATTTTTAATACCGCTGGAATAGAGTCCTCACAACCAAGTCGGCTAGCCGCGTTTACTATTTTAACGGCCGCTTCTTTCAGAATATCAGAAGGTACGGCAGCGGTTACTCTTGCTCTAGTCCATTCAGCAAATGTAGAATCTAGCTCGTTAACATCAGCAATAGGCCAATAGCCGTGCTTGGTTCCATCTTCTTCTACAACCAATGCAAACTCTTCATCGGACGTAGATGCACTTTTAACGATTTGTGGGGCAAATATATCAGAAATTGGCTCCACTAGATCACCAAGACCAAAAAACGAAGCTCTTTTTGTTAAAGTTTCTAAAATATCATCATTTTTAACATCTTCTCCATATACGTTGCACAAACTCAGGAAAGTAGAGAATTTATCGTAGCATGGGAATAATTTATTATCTTCGTCCGCAAATGCTTTCTTAGACATGCTTTCTACAGTAGCTTTCGATGGAATCTCACAAGAATCGAATTCTGATGGAATTTTATCACCTAAAACGCTAATAGCTTTGTAAATGTATGTCGGATTTTGATTTTCTGTATAATCTTTCATTATTTGTAAGAAAAATTATAACCTAAAGGTAATTAAATTCAATCTAAATATGCTTATAGCTATAAATAGCTTGATTTGTGGGTTAGTGAATGTAAAATATGTTTTAACTAACCTAATGTTTAATACAGCGTCAGATATTTTACTTAAAGTCCCAGCTACCAATAGCGTATGCATAGCTACCGGTTCGGAGTTGCATACTAAGGGTAAATATAATTTTAGTTCTTGTCCTGAATGCAGCAGCAGAATGTGGACTATAAAAAATGCATTTTTGTGCGAAAATAGTCTTTGTTCATTGAGAGTGGCTACTCCTTTGGAATTCTTGGCTGCTAAATCATATAAATACAATATAGGTAATGCTTTAGATCATTATATAAGTATTGTTGATCCAAGAAACAAACTACCGCTAGAAAAAAATATCATAGCGGAAGATCTAACGCTTCGTCGCAAGGTTCTTCAACTCGTAGTAAACTCTAGTAAAAACAGTCTTGGTACATTTGAGGATATAACCGTATCTGGCTGGTTGCGTAAACAAGGTATTTCGCTAAGTGATCTTAAATCTGCTGCTGTTATATGGAATAAAGAGACAGTATCACGGTATATTGGTATGCTTGGGTCAATGAAACAGCCAGTAATACCAGATAACCCTTATTTCTTGGTTATTCCATACATGACATCGCACTCAAGTCTTGGGGCGCTTCTTTTCACTAGTCCAGAAATGAGTAAACCAGTCATTCATTATTTCTCCAGTAAAAAGTACATGTGGGCTGGTTTATTATTTGAAACTAAGCCAAATGACTCATACCTGGTTACATCTAGCTTTAGTAATTTTTTAAATCTTACTGCTAAGAATCGGGTATTTATAACCGATCAGATACCGCTTCTTTCTGTATTAGTTAACAAGGGTGCATTCGATTACGATTTTTGCCCAGACAACGTACACTATCTATTTGATAATAAAACAGACTTTAGCTCTGGGGTAATGACAGAACTAGCTTTTGACTGTAAAGATTTCAAAATAGGCAGCTTGGGTACCTGCCCTAATACCGGAACTGCTTACACTTGGAATAAATTCATAGAAGTATTCGTATTAAGAAATATAGAAAAATATGGTTTGAGTGGTAACGTTCTTAGCTTTGTTGACTCTGCTCAACTTAGTAATGCGCAAGAGCTTAATCTGATTAACAAATTAACTTTATCCGGTTTTGTAGTAGAGGCTAATGAATTAAGAAAACACCTGTCCAATAAAATAATTCATTTAGGGGATAATACATGTGTTACGCAGACTTCTGATGGTTATAAATTATCTTCTGGTAAGACTAATAAAAAAGTATCTCCCATTACTAACTTTACATTGGATGTTATAAAGAATGTAGCTTTTCCAGAGCAGAAAAAAGTTTTGTCTGAAGTCATTGTTAACTTTAAAGAAAAAGAGTTTTCTATGTGGTTACCAGTAGATGGGTTGGAATCATCTAGCTCTGTAGAAGAATCTGTGAGGAATGGTTGGATTAATTCCGCGCATGCTGGTGATAGCAGAGAAGCTATACCTATGATCATGAACAAAACTGACTATAGGAAGTTCATTAGCCCGTATACGCGTAATTTGGCCTCTAGATGCCCGTACAAGACAGGTGTGTCATATTTGGGATGGGACTTCAAGAAAACTAAATACGTTGGTCCTGGTTGGTTTATAACTCAAGAAGGGTACTTTCAGGATGATAATATTCTTTACCCAGACTCTGAATTCATGAAGAAGTTTATTTCTTCAGAACTATACGCAGATAACACCTCCATTGAGTTAAATAATGGTATAAAAAAATGCTATGCTATCTTGCTGGGTTTTATAGCAAGAAATTTCTTTGATAGACTAATAAAAGGTATAAAGATACCAAGTAGTGAAAATGATATTATTACTTCTTTATTAGCTAGTCTTGGACAACTAGATTTTCTAAGTCCAGACCACAGGTCAAGCATCATAGAAAACAATCATGGTTTTCCTGTGGGAGTTATAAATACCTCAGAATACTATTTAAACAAAGTAGTAGCTCCAGCTATTGAGGTTGAGAGAAAATTCAACAACAGGCTAACACAGACTATAGATTCGAAACATTTTCATTATGTCCTGATATCCGTAATAGCTGGATTAATTAATGGTCGTATAACAGATGTCAAAGAAGTTAACTCTTCTAGTTTTATGAATTCTATTATACTGGAAGGAAGTAGTGTTATAGAACAGGCTACTGGTATACCTTGGAATGTAGAAATAACATCCGATCCATACGATGAATTGTTTAGTGCCATTCCTAAAGTAGACCTCATCAAAACCGTTAAACTATTACCAAGTAAAGGTGTAGCCGTTTACAGGAGTAGTAAGACTAAATCCGAGCGGGAATTTCCTATGGATGAATTTACTAGTAAAGCCTATACCTACTATAACGATAATGGTATAGATTTTGAATTTGAGTTAGCCTAATACAAGATTATTATCTGTACGAAACACGTCTAGTGTTCTTCCTAAGCCTGATATAATCAAAGGCGTATTAAGCGACCAGGCTATATACTCAAGCGTTACTGGTTCTGTAGTGCTATCAAATGTGAGATACATTCCTTCTCTATTGAAGCTAGTCATAGTTACTCCCACTGGTGTATTGTCCGCTGTATAGGCTTTAGCCACAACATATAAAGGAGCCGCTATAAATTTTATAGCATAGGGTATGAATATAGATTCTGTTCCGGTTTCTATAGGAGCCGTACCCCTAACTACAAATCTTAAAGGAGAATCTGTCGTAGGTTGTCTGTAGCCAGAATTATTACCTAGTGCAAATGGAGAATCTGGCACGTTAACAATAAATCTCTTATTGATACCACCAACTAGCACGTCGATGTAGCACTGTCCTACTGGCAAAGCTTCGTCAATACCATCTACAATAAAACTGAAACAAACCCTTCCAGATACGTCCAGGTCCTGGAATATATGATTACCTTCCACATCATAAAGCAATACTTTTTTGTCTAGTGTGCTAACGGCTACAGGAAACGGGAAAGGATTTGAGTCCTCTTCAGAAATAGAAAATAAAGGCAGCAATATACTACCATCAGGACTGGCAAATACCTGATCGTCCCACTTAGGTGTTTCTGTCGGCATTAAACCAGGAACAGAGAAACTTTTTACATTAAACGAGGTATTTCCTCTAAATGCGTCTGGAGGTATGTATGTCATGCTAGAATTACTGTAGACTCTGAGGTTATTGATTCAAATGCGCGGTGCTCGCGAAGTAGGAGGGAAAGATCAGCGATTATTGTATCCTTGCCTTCCTGCGCGGAGTCATAATCAGGGAAATGGAACTCCGCAACGCTTTTTCTGTAGAATGGAACCGGTAACCCGTCTATTTCAGATGGTTGGTCTTTACTAATACCGTACATCTGTATTACAGAAGCTACACATTCGCATATGTCGTCGGTGGTCGCTGTATTTGATTTAGCATGATAAACAAAAACTTCAGACTCTAAATCAGGTTCTGTAGACACGACCTCTACACGGAGAGGCCAGGATGTGGTTCCAGCCTCTTGTTCCGGTACTTCTTTGAATGTAATAGTTATTCCCATGATTCGTCTAAAAATATTATAGCATTGCTTGGGGTGTGTGTCTGTAAGAAATCTATTGCTCTACTCTTTTGGATATCAGTAAGATAGTTTTTCAAGCGTACGAGTAATATATTGTCGCTGTATAATTCAAAATATTCCTGAAGAATATTAACTAAAAATATTTCCCCATTTAATGCGGACGGAGCGTACTTATTCTTAAGATATTCTGAGAACGTAGTTATTGGGAATCCTGCTGTGTCAAATCTATCATTATTTTCAAATGCTCTTCTGGCTGAATTTAGGTAGTGATTAGCTTTCTCGTCTCCGTAGTCAATACTTACAAAATCATCCTGTATGGTACAAACATATACCTTGTCGTATAATTTTAACGTACCTATGGCGTAGCTAAGAGGTAAACTTAACTGATGTGATAAAGTAGACATAACCGCACTCCCAGTTAGTATTTTAATAGGTTGACCTGGAAATAATCCATCGTTTGTATTTAGTCTATTTAAAGGTTGTGGAATTATGGAAGCGCTTCCGTCTGAATTTACGAAGCTGGTTCCACCTGGTACTGCGTTGAATCCCATTACATCGCCGGTAGGAAATGAATCGTACCCTACTACCTGGGACAGTGCATTTTCTAGATTTTTTACAGAGTTATTACCTCTCAGATAGGTTGCTATATAGTCAACACCGTGACAATCAGAATCAACTGAATATGGGTAACCAAACAAGTTTACTTTATTTTCATATCCTTCAACAATATGAATATAAGAAGAGAATAATATATTAGGGTCTTCGTAGAATAATATATTTCCACCTTCTAATTCATAGTCTACTCCTATAGTCAGATACCCGTTATTGCTGATAATCATAATAGGATATATATCTCCTATTTCTATAGCATATTTTGGTGTGATTAACGTACTACTAGCTGTGGGTGTAAAAGTTTCTACATCCGTATTAAATATCCACAATAGCCCATTAGGATCCTCCCACAACCTATAAGTAGCTAAATCCAAACCATATACACCAGCTTGATTTAACAAACCTCTATCCAATCCTGGTTCTGACTTTTCTCCTTCTGGTGTGTTGTAGCTAGGTATGCCTATGCCGATCTGTCTTACTTTATTTGGTTCAAACGTAAGGCTTATATTTCCTGTATTGGAGAATCTATTAGATGTAAGCTTATTCGCTACACTTGATGCGAAGTCTATTTCTCCACTGATCACATTTAATCTGGTAAATCCTCTTACTATTTCTTTAGTAGGTTGATCAGCCAATTTAATCCAAAAGTCGCCTACAGTTGCCGGTAGGTTGCTTTTAAATTCAAGTTTGTCATTGCTTGTTGTATTAGTGGACATCATTGCCTGATTCTCTAAAGAATATTTTTGTTTTATCTAGTAAGAAAGTGAGATTTCTATAACCAGTCGCATAGTGTAAGTTTTCTGAAAACTCCACTGTGTCATCCTTAGCTTTAGTCATGAACCCATTAGAGTTACCCACAAATATTGTAGGAATTTCTACGGAAAATTCATCTGCTTCGGCTACTGTGTTGGGTACGGCTGTTAGTAGGTGTTCTGCTGGACTTACTCTAATCTTCGCATCAGATTCGATCTTAATTACGTTGGAAGCGCCAGCATAAAACATACTGTCTATGATATTTGCGTCAGAGTAAACCTCTGGCCATGACACAGTACTAAGATATGAAAATACTTCGTCGGATACTTTAGTCTGATTAATTTTAGTTCCTCGTTTTCTGCTATAGTGAATGAACAGCCCAGAAAAATCAATAGGTACAAAGGATTTAACAAACACATCCACACCAATCGGTTTAGTATCTGGAGAAGAAAAGAAATCACGTACGGGGTTAACTCCTGGATCGGCGTTGTAAGTTATTTCAAATACTTGATAAAACGTGTCGTTGTCGGTGTCAATTACTGGAGGAACTATAGGTATACCTGTGTCGGTTTTTGGCACTGGTACTTTTAAAAAGAACCTTTGCTTATTTGTACCAGCGCACGACACACCTGGTAAACTATAGTCGCTAGATATTACATAAGATGTATATTCTATTCCACTTAAGGTGTTATTTGCAAAACTAAGGTCTCCAAATTTTATAGGTGTTTCCGCTAGTTGTATTTCCCCAAAATAATATTCGCTGTTCTCGTCTAGGTTCAGACGTACAGGTTGTTTAAATTCTGTTCCATATAGCGGTGATCTTACGTATAGATCTATTTTAGGCACTGACATTCCCAAAGGATTAAAATTCTGGCGCACCATCTCGAAATCGCCTGTAAGCACCGGAGAAATAGCTACTAATTCTGGAAACTCTTGTTTAGCTAATTTTGCTATACCAGATCTATTTGTTGAATTGGATGAAACTACTGTCTCTCTAGTTTTTCTAGCTAACTCAGGAAGAGACGTATCTACAGGAGTAGACCAAAAATCACCCACCGCGTAGATTTCTACTAATCCAGGTATCTCTTCGGATATAGCAAAGTTAGATAAATTAGTAACAACAGCCTGATCCATACTATACACAGCTAGGTCTATGTAGAACCTATCGGATAACCCAGTCAGTGAGAAATCATTAAATTCTGGTCTTCTAGCCACACCTGGAGAAAGTACGCTAATACTGGTGTCTTTGTACAGTCTAGGTAAGAAGATCAAATCTCCTATTTTAAACTGTACTGACCTGTCTATTTCTCTATAAGCTGTATCTGAAAATACTAAACGTATGATGCCGCTAGAGGTTATAGCTGAATAATTGGACGCCGAAAAATTCTTTAAATACTCTGATACAAATTCACAGTTGAAGATCTTACCTTGCGCTACATT
>JACCDZ010810570.1_pt1 | contig 15155 bp, 11 predicted proteins | sample 7449551 | NCBI WGS metagenome assembly JACCDZ01 (sample SAMN15323452, study PRJNA562643) | freshwater metagenome | isolation source: river surface water | place: USA:Blue River Watershed | collected 2017-08-18 | reverse complement strand
CGTCACCATTTCGAGTTGATGTTGTTGTGGAGATACATCTTTGAGCATGAGGGCGCTCCTGTTTGGACTCCCTCTATTAGATCAAAGGCCTGGATCTACGTCCAGACCTTTGTCAGCAGTCTGAGCCAGTGCCTGCACTGGCTTTTTTTATGACGTTGACCCGGCGCTGTAAGCGTCAAGGCAGCTTAGGCGAGGTTGGCCAGACAATCTCTGCCATCGCATCGGGAATTTCGCCTAAAAACGTTTTGACCACCCGCTGCTGCTCATCTAGCAAGATCACTCGCGGCATGCCGGTGTTGGTGACCTGCAGAAAATAATGCTCGTTTGGATCGGCGATGTAGCGGATCGGTAGATGGTACTGTTGACGAAACTTGTGCAGCGACTTGTCGTGTTCACCGCGACCAAAGGCGATAAAGCGCGCCTGTTGCAGTAACCGGCTATTGCCACTTAATTGCCGCATCAGCCGTTGTGAATCATGACACCAGGTGGCAAAAAAGATCAGTACCGTCGGTTTACTACTGTCTTCAAGCCGCAGCGGTTTACCATCGATATCGTGCAGCAGACCGAATTGCGGCTGCACACCGACACTCAGGCGCTCTTCTACCACTCGAGTCGGCGTTGTTGTAGCTTTAGCGACATCACCCTGAGTGGTTGCGGCCTGTGTAGGTGTAGCCCCTGTGGTGTTGGCCTGCAGCGGCAATATCCACACCAGCCCTAGCCAACAACTAAGTTTGAACACTCGGGATTTATGCCACGCCACCGCTCGCTCCTTCTGAAACATGCATGATCCATCATCGGTTTAACGCGCGCGGCGGACGCGGCGTTTTTTCTGTTGGTCCGCTTGCCGACGTTGCATGGCGGTTTTGGCAGGATCGCCAAGCACCGACTGCCAAAAATCGGCGGCCACTGTGCCCGCAATATCGACTTCGGCATTGGTCAGCAACACGATGCCATAGCCGCTGGCTGGCGAATAAGCGATATAGGGCCGATAACCGTCAACCACGCCGGCATGATAAAACAGCTTCTGCTCATCGTACTGCACCACGCGCCAACCCAGGCCATACCAAGCACTCACGTCGGAAAACTGTTGCCAAATAGGCCAACGTGGCCGATTTGGCACTCGCACCTGTGGCTGCTGCAGGGTCTTTAACAACTCAGGACGAAACACCTCGGGTTGCGAGCCCAACATGGCTTGCAAATAATGCGCAAGATCTCGCGCCGAGGCATTCACGCCAGCCGCCGTCGGCACGCGATAAAAATTGGCTTTGGGTTGCATCGCACGCCAACCTCGGCCACCACGCTGATGAGGCCAAGCACGGTTGGCCGTGGCTAACAGCGGCGCTAACCCCACCGACGCTGTTTGCATGCCCAACGGGCGAAAAATCTTTTGTTGCAACAATTCGTCATAACGCAGGCCGCTGGTTTGCTCTGCGGCGTTGGTTAAAAAACCAAACAACACATTTTGATAGCTGTAACACTGACCCACAGGGCACACCGGGTTTAATTCTTGGATACGCGGTTTGATTTGTTCTGGGGTCTGGTCTGCTTCTAATAAATCTTCAAAGGCATGCGACCAATAGCCGGTGCGTTGGCCCAGCACCTGTTCGACGGTCAGTTGTTGTGCTAGCTGAGGTGTTTTCAACACAAGGCCAGGCACAAAGGCCGTGATCGGCGCCTGTAAATCGAGTTTTTGTTCTTGGGCTAACTGCACCAAAATATTACCGGCAAAGGTTTTCGACACAGACGCCAACCGAAATACGGTATCGCCATTCACAGCGTCCACGTGCCCTTCACGCCGAACCCCAACCGCATGCAACGCCAACACTTGATCGCGCCAGACAATCGCCATGGCGCCGCCTGGAATATTTAAGCGATTCATTTGTTCATTAAAATTGGCTGTGGTTTCGGCAACAAGTCGTTGTTGGTCTGGCGTAACCGCCATAGACAGGCCCGGCAGCAGCCACAACAGTGCCGGAAGCATAAATCGTTTTAACATAGCGTCTCCAGCAAACAACACTTGGACCCAACATCCGTTATTTGCGGTATTTCTTATTGTAATGGCCGTGTTTCGACTGAACCGGCTGTTACCGCCATGGTGCGATAGAGTGGCGCTGGAGGCAAGTAAATTAGCTGCGTTAAGGTGTGGTTGGTGCTTTGGCAGGCGGGATCTGGCGATCGTGTCGATACTCTTCAAACACTCGCTGTACTCGCAGTTTTGCATCGGTTTGCAACCAACGTTGCAGCAATGCCAGATAGTTGACGTCCTGATAAATAGTCGCCCATTGTTTATCGAGCGCTGCCAGCATGGCTTGGTTGTCATCGGTGGCATTACACCCGACATACCCCAGACTAAAACTCGCTGTTTCAGCCAGTGGCAACGACACCAAATTGTGCAAGCCTTGATTGCGGGCGATGTAGACCAATTCGTCTGGATAACCAAGGGTATAATCCAGCCGCCCACGCGACACCATGCCCGATAAACTTCCCAGCGCCGTTTCGCCCGCCAGTCTGGTCAAGCGACTGTCTTGCAATAATTCATCCAAGGATGAACCAAAACTGCGCGAGGCGGTGATCCCAACCCGTGTCGGGTTTTTCTGCACGATCTGCGCCAGCTGATAGCGATCACCAATCTTCTGTGGTGCTAATGATTCCACTAACTCAGTGCGTGTGATCAGTTCAATCGGTAAGCCAAAGGTGGCTGGATGTTTGGAAAACAACAACCGCTGCTCGCGCTCCGGGGTCCGATACAAGCTGACGACACAGACATTGGTGCCGTTGGCATCGTCAAGCGACTTCATCAGACGACTTGCCGGCACATTGAGCCGTCGAAACTCGTAATCGGGTACATAACCTTCCAGCAGCAAGGCGACAGACTCGTCACGCCCCTCTTGGCTGGACTTGATGTAATAAGGCGGGAAATCCAATTGCACCCAATGGATCCTCGGCTTCGCTGGGGCCTCCGCCGCCAAGGCGACAGGGCACAGCAGACTTAGCAGGAGAAAACACCAGCAACAACGCATGGCTTACCTCGGCCGATCAGGCTGCTTGCGCGGCACTGCAGATTCATTAGGCGAGGCGACAGCCTTGTTGCGCAACTCTTGGTTGGTAGTTTTTTGGGTGGTGGTTTTTTTACTGTTGGTTTGAAGCACAGTCGCGGCTTTGCGCGATTGATCAGCAACGGCCGCGACCTTGCTGCTTGTCTTCGTGGCACGCTGCTTGGATGCCTTCTGCTGCGTGTTGGCAGCGAGATTGCGCTTGCTGCGTACCGTTTGTGTTTTCGCATTGCTGGCTGCGGTCTTACGGGCAGTCGCTTTAGTTTTTCCTGCCACTGCCTTGCTGCTTAGCCGTTTATTGCTGGCCGTAAGCGTTTTTTTGGCTGCGACTTTGCTGCTCGATTTCACCTGTTTGGTAGAACTGCGAGCTGTGGTGGTGGGCTCCACCTGTGCCACGCGCTTTGGCGCGGCTTGCGGTTTTTGCACAGCCAGCCGCTGTGCCTCGTCTATCGGTAAAAACTGCAACGGATCTTTCGGTAAATTGTTTTGCCACATTTCAAAATGCAGGTGAGCACCGGTGGCCCGCCCGGTTTTTCCAACCAACCCGATTTGTTGGCCTGCTTCGACCCAAGTACCCATTTGCACGTCAATCCGGGATAAATGTGCCGACAAGCTTTGGAACTGATCCCCGTGTTCAATCAGCACCGCATTACCAAAATCGCCACTTAAACTGGTGTTATCAGCACTGAGTACTACGCCTGAGCGGGTGGCATATACCGGCGTGCCAATGGGTGCCGCAAAATCAGTACCGTGGTGCTTACGATTGCGTGATTTGACAATGTAGTTGGCAAAGGACGAGCTGATACGTGCGCCGGGGACTGGATGGACAAAGGGTTCGGCCTCCGCACGCACCGGCTCTGGCGTTTTATTGGCAACTGGAATTGATTTAGGGACAGGAGCAGGCGCTTGAGCACAGGCGGCAATAATGCTGGTGATGGCGGCCATGGCCAAAAGTCGAAGAGAGACAGTGATCCTGCTATGCAACGCAAAAACCCCTAAGATCCATTTGTTTTAGGTTGAGTCGGTTCAGTGTTACCCGAAAATGCGGTGTCGGCAAGTAGCAAAGCGCATCTGAACCGCGCTTTTGGCCGGCTTTCTGTTACTAAACGGTTGGAAAAGCCCTTCTAACGTAAGGGTCTTTTATTCAGGCAGCAAAATTTGCTAGTGTTATTTTCTTTTTGTTAACGTTTAACCCCGCTTTGATCAAAGGATTATCGATGTCATCATTTTTTCGTCGCCAGCCGTTGGCGCTCGCCTGCTTGCTGGCGCTAAGCCCAATGCTGCACGCCAGTGAGCGTGATGTGTTGCCCACAGGTGCAAGTCCCGTTCACTACCAACTATCGATTGATCCCAATTTGGTCGATGCCAATTTCCAAGGTGACTTGACGTTAACCTTTCAAGCGACGGCGCCGCTGCCTTATTTAGAATTAAACGCCATTGATTTGAGCATCGACCACGCCACATTAAACGGCAAACCGGTCAGCGCGACGATTGATGCCGCCAAGCAGCGCGTGCGATTCAACACGGCCATCGCCAAAGGAGAACACAAGCTGGTGGTGCGTTATCGTGGCAAAATCTACGAGCAGAGTGCCGGCTTGTTTATCACCACCTATCGCAAGGCGGACGGCTCGGAAGGCAAGATGCTGTCCAGCCAATTTGAACCCGGTGATGCCCGTAAGTTAGCGCCGATGTGGGATGAACCGGCGAAGAAAGCACAATTCGAGATCAGTATTGTCGAGCCGAAGGGGCAGCTGGCGATTTCGAATATGCCTGAAGTCAAACGTGAACGCTTAGCCGATGGCCGGCAAAAAGTGCATTTTGGCAAAAGCCCGAACATGAGTAGCTATTTGTTGTATGTGGGTGCCGGTGATTACGAGCGGATCTCAGGCAAGTCTGGTGGCGTCGAACATGGCGTGATCGCCAAACGCGGCGATGCGAAAAAAGGCGACTATGCACTGAAAGCCTCCTATCAACTGCTGGATTTTTACAACGATTATTTCGGTGTGAAGTTCCCCTTACCCAAGCTTGATCATGTGGCGGTGCCTGGCGCCGGTGGCTTTAGTGCGATGGAAAACTGGGGCGCCATTATGTATTTCGAAGGCGCCTTGTTGTTAGATCCGCAGTATTCCACCGTGGCCAACAAGCAAGATGTCTACATCACCGTCGCTCACGAAATGGCACATCAGTGGTTTGGTAACCTCGTGACCATGCAGTGGTGGGATGATTTGTGGCTCAATGAAGGGTTTGCCTCGTGGATGGAAACCAAAGCAACGGAGCATTTTAACCCAAGCTGGCATATGGAGATGAGCACGGTGCAATCGCGCAACTACGCTATGTTCCAAGACGCCCAGCAAACCACCCACCCGGTGGTGCAGCAAGTGAATACTCTGGAAGAAGCCAATGCGGCCTTTGATGGCATCACCTACTCCAAAGGTTTGGCGGTGATCACCATGATTGAAGCTTACTTGGGCGAGGATGCCTTTCGCCAAGGTGTACGCGCTTACATGCAGCAGCATCAGTACCAAAACACCGTGACCAGCGACTTGTGGTCAGCGCTGGAAAAGGCCTCTGGCAAACCAGTGCGGCAAATCGCCAAAGACTTCACCATGCAACCGGGCGTGCCGCTCATCGACGTCACTGCGGCGTCTTGTGTCAATGGCGCCACGCAGGTGACAGTGCAACAAGGTCGCTTTGGCCTTGATGACGCCTCCAAACAGCCACTGCAGTGGACTGTGCCGGTGGTCGCCCGAGTGACCGGCCAAGCCAGCAGTCGCTTTGAGGTCAAAGGGGCTACACCACAAACATTAACGCTGACAGGTTGTGGCCCAGTGGAGCTCAATGCCGGCCAAACCGGCTATTACCGTGTGCGATATGCGCCGGCAGTGTTTAAAGAGCTGGCCAACAACTTCGGTCAACTGGCCAGTGTCGACCAATTGGGGATGTTAAAAGACTCCTTAGCCTTTGCCGGGGCCCAATACGCTCCTGTCGGGGATGTCATGACGTTGATCCTGCATGCGCGGGCAAGCAAAGATCCGATGATCCAAGCCGATATCGCCAACCAGTTGGCAATGTATGATGAGTACTACAAAGGCCGTGCCTCACGCCCAGCCTACCGCCAATGGTCGTTAGCGGTGTTGCAACACTGGTTCGACACCATCGGTTGGGATGCTAAAGACGGTGAATCGGACAACACGGCATTGCTGCGCAGCACGCTCATTCGCACCATGGCCGAGCTCGGTGACCGCCAAGTGATCGAAGAGGCGCGCCGGCGGTTTGCGCAAAGCCAAAAAGACCCTGCCGTGCTGCCAGCGGCCTTAGCTCAAACTGTGTTGCGAGTGGTGGGCGCTCATGGCAATCCAGACGACTTTGCCCTGTTGCAACATCAAGCGGCAAAAACCACCAATTCCACCGAACAACGCGAATTGTTACGTGCACTAGCCTCGACCAAGGATCAGAACTTAGCCGGCAAAGTGCTGGCGCTGTCGCTTGCCAAAGAAACACCGAAGCAATGGGCGCCGAATCTAATTGCCCAAGTCAGTGACGAGCATCCCGATTTGGCGTATCAGTTCTATCTTGCCAATCAGCAAGCAGTTAATGATCGCTTAGATCCACTGCGCCGCGCCGGCTTTGATGCAACCCTGCTGGCCTCGTCAGACAGCGCTAAGGTGCAGCAGATGTTGCTAGATAAAGCCAAGCAGGCCGACAGTAAACCGGTGCAACAAGCCTATGCTGAAAGTGCAGCCGGTATTGGCCGTTTGATTGAACGTCGGCAACGTATCCCACTGGAGATTGATAAGTTTTTAGATAGTGCCAACTAGTCTCAACATGCAATTTCCTTAATGCGATTAAAAGGCTCGCTACGGCGAGCCTTGTTTTTTCGACAACGCATGCCCATCTGTCAGGGAGACCTGGCCAAACCATGGAGTGCTGATGACCCCTGTACAGATCGATCTTGTGTCCGATATTGCTTGCCCTTGGTGCGCCATCGGTTATGCCCGCTTGCAACAGGCGTTGGCCCAACTACCTGATGTTGCTGTGAATTTGACCTGGCGAGCCTTTGAATTAAACCCAGACCCACACTTGGTGCCTGAACCCATACTGCCGGCCCTTTGCAAAAAGTATGGTGTGAGCGAGCAGCAGATGCGCGCCAATCAACAGCAGTTGATGCACATTGCCAGCGACTTAGGCTTGGATTTTTCCGGTATGGAGCAGCGGCTGACCTGCAATACCTTTGATGCCCATCGGTTGCTGAAATGGGCAGCCAGCGTTGGCAAACAAACGGAGCTGAAACTCGCCTTGTTTCAGGCCTATTTTGGCCAAGGTGTATCGGTCAATCAGCCTGAGGTGTTATTGGCGTGCGTGGCGCAAGTCGGCTTGCCGACAGCCGACGCACAGCGGGTGCTTGAGAGCACTGACTTCGCGGAGCAGGTCCGCAGTGAGCAAGCGCACTACCAGCAGGCCGGGATCCACTCCGTGCCTGCATTTGTGATTAACCAGCGCTATCTGATCTCTGGAGCGCAAGATGCTGCCACCTTGGCACAAGCCCTGCGCCAAATCGCCGATGAGGCGAGCCCATCTTGACCACATTGTCTGACGAGCGCGGGCTTGGCTGCAGTGGCGCACGACTTCGGGTGTATGTCGCCAAGCCACCGCCAATGGCTGAATATCAGGCACTGCAGCAAGTTGAACCGTTGATGCACGGACAAATTCAGCAGATTGCTAGTCATTGTGGCAATGGCTGGCGCAAGGTGTTTAATGTGTATGCCAAGTTGGTGTTTGCTTTACCCGCCCCTTGGCAACCGCAGCTACATGGCTGCAGCACATGGCAAGCATGGCGCGACCGCTACTTGTTACAAGCCGGTAGCCAAACCAGCTTACTGTTTAATGCCCCGCGGCTGGGTGGCGACAAACCTTGCAACGGAGTCAACCCTTACGGCGGAGCCAACGGCGTTGCCAGCTTACACCTGATCGCAGGCCGCCAACACGCAAGGGCGCTACTGGCCAGTGGCGAGTTATCGGTGCCACTGACTTGGCTTGACGACGAATTTGCCATCAACACCGAGCATGCGCTGCTGGTCTGCCCCTATTTCGACTACCGCCAACTGAGCGATGCCAAAATTGCCCGCGTCGCCCAGTTAGTGCAAGGCCTAAGCAAGTAAAGGCTTGAGATAATGCCCGGTGTGCGACGCCGGGTTGGCTGCGACTTGCTCTGGCGTGCCGGTGGCGATGATTTCGCCACCGCCGGAGCCGCCTTCTGGGCCTAAATCGACAATCCAGTCAGCGGTTTTAATCACATCCAAGTTATGCTCAATCACCACGACGGTGTTGCCGTGATCACGCAGCTTGTGCAGCACGTTTAACAGCTGCTGGATGTCGTAGAAATGCAAGCCGGTGGTCGGTTCGTCCAAGATATACAGGGTTTGGCCTGTGTCGCGTTTGCTGAGTTCACGCGCTAGCTTAACGCGCTGCGCTTCACCGCCCGATAACGTCGTCGCGGACTGGCCCAGCTTAATGTAGGTCAGACCAACGTCGATTAAGGTTTGAAGTTTGCGCGCCACGGCCGGGATATTGTCGAAATACACCCGCGCATCTTCGACGGTCATTTCTAGCACTTCGTGGATGTTTTTGCCCTTGTATTTAATTTCCAAGGTTTCGCGGTTGTAGCGTTTGCCTTTACAGACATCACACGGCACATACACGTCTGGCAAAAAGTGCATTTCAACTTTGATCACGCCATCGCCTTGGCACGCTTCGCAGCGACCGCCTTTGACGTTAAAGCTAAAACGACCCACTTGATAGCCACGCGAGCGCGCTTCTTGCGTACCGGCGAACAATTCCCGCACTGCGGTAAAAATACCGGTGTAGGTGGCCGGGTTAGAACGCGGCGTGCGGCCAATTGGGCTTTGGTCGATGTCGACGCATTTATCAAAATGCTCTAAGCCTTTGATTTGTTTGTATGGCGCTGGGTCATCGCCTTCGCCTTTATTCAGCTGCCGATGGGCGATGCGAAACAAGGTATCGTTGATGAGGGTCGATTTACCCGAGCCGGACACGCCGGTGATACAGGTCATCACGCCAAAGGGAATGGTGAGATCGACGTTTTTCAAGTTGTTGCCGCTGGCACCCAGCAGCTGCAGCGCTTTGTCTTTGTTCCCTTCGTGCCGCTTCTCCGGCACGGCGATTTTGCGTTTGCCCGATAGATATTGGCCGGTCAGCGATTCTTCGACCGCTTCCACTTGCGCCAAGGTACCTTGCGCCACCACCCGGCCGCCGTGCACACCAGCCCCCGGGCCGATATCGATAATATGGTCAGCGAGGCGCACCGCGTCTTCGTCATGTTCAACCACGATCACGGTGTTACCGAGGTCGCGCAGGTGCGTCAACGTCCCCAGCAACCGATCGTTATCGCGCTGGTGCAGGCCAATGGATGGTTCATCCAGCACGTACATCACGCCCACGAGCCCCGCACCGATTTGGCTAGCCAAGCGAATACGCTGCGCCTCGCCGCCAGATAAAGTTTCAGCGCTACGTGACAGGTTCAAATAGTTCAAACCGACGTTGACCAAGAACATCAAGCGATCTTGGATCTCTTTGAGTACTTTTTCGGCAATTTTGGCTTTTTGACCGGTGAGTGTCAGCTCGCTAAAAAACTGATGACATTGGCCAATCGATAACTCGACCACTTTGGGTAAATTGGTGTTGCCGATAAACACATGGCGCGCTTCTTCGCGCAGCCTCGAGCCTTCACAGACTGGGCAGGTGGTGGTGGCGAGGTATTTGGACAACTCTTCGCGCACTGCCATCGACTCGGTTTCGCGATAGCGCCGCTCCATATTGGGCAAAATGCCTTCAAACGGATGGCGCCGCACCACGATATCACCGCGGTCGTTTAAGTATTTAAACTCGACCTCTTGTCGACCGCTGCCGTGCAAAATAGCCTGTTGCTGCGCGCTGGTTAGGCTTTCAAACGGCGCGTCGACGTCAAAACCAAAATGCTCAGCTAAAGACTTTAGCATTTGGAAGTAATAGAAATTGCGTTTATCCCAGCCGCGGATGGCACCCGCCGCCAAGCTTAATTTGCCATCGGTGATGACTTTTCCAGCATCAAAATACTGTTTAACGCCCAAACCATCACAAGCACCGCAGGCGCCGGCTGGGTTATTAAACGAAAACAACCGCGGCTCAAGTTCGGCCATCGAATAACCACAAGTGGGGCAGGCAAAGTTGGCGGAAAAAATTAGCTCTTCGGCACTTGGGTCATCCATGTGCGCCACTTTGGCGATGCCACCGGATAACTGCAGCGCCGTTTCAAAACTTTCCGCTAGACGCTGTTTGATATCATCGCGCACTTTGATACGGTCAATCACCACTTCGATGGTGTGCTTTTTATGCAGCTCTAACTTTGGTGGGTCCGACAAATCGCAGACTTCGCCGTTGATACGCGCCCGGATATAACCTTGCGCGGCTAAATTTTCCAAAGTTTTGACGTGCTCGCCTTTGCGCTCTTGCACCACAGGTGCCAGCACCATCAACTTGCTGCCCTCGGGGAATGACACCACTTTGTCGACCATTTCACTGATAGTCTGCGCTGCGAGCGGCAAACCGTGCGTCGGGCAGCGCGGCTCGCCGACGCGGGCGAACAACAAACGCAAGTAGTCGTAAATTTCGGTGATAGTGCCCACGGTGGAGCGTGGGTTGTGCGAGGTGGATTTTTGTTCAATCGAAATGGCTGGCGACAAACCTTCGATATGGTCGACGTCCGGTTTTTCCATCAAACTCAAAAACTGCCGCGCGTACGCCGACAGCGACTCGACATAGCGACGTTGTCCTTCGGCGTACAAGGTATCAAACGCCAACGACGACTTACCCGAGCCTGACAAGCCAGTGATGACAATCAGTTTGTCGCGTGGAATATCTAACGAAATGTTTTTTAAATTGTGAGTCCGCGCCCCACGAATTTCGATTTTTTGCATGCTTCAAACCCGGTAAGCGTTAGCGAACGGCTTGCGTCCAAGGCCTTAGAGTATGTCGTGGCGGGCCATTTGGATCAAACCGAAGGAAAGATTGAATACTGTATATAAATACACTAATTTCGGCAAGTCTGTTGCGAAAGTTGCAATTCCAAGCCGTGCATCCTAAGGTGGATAGAGACGCCACTTCGAACTATTCATGAATACAGAACAACTCTATACCCTCGCCATGATGCAACTGACACTGGTCATTTTAGTGGCCAGCAGTCGCGTGCAACCTGCCGATCCTTGGCGCTGTGGCCTGCGGTATTTCCAACTGTCGTTGGCCTTTGATGCCGTCAGTTGGTTTTTCTTTTTATGGCCCACCGATGTAACGATGCAGCTGCTCTCGAACAGCGCATCGGCTTGCAACATTTGGTTGTTGCTGGCGTTTGCATTACAACGCGCGGGCAAATCTGCGCCCTTGTTGTATCTGGCCCCTTGTGCTGTGGCGCATGCCGCGGGTTATACCTTGTTGCATGATATGGGACTGGAAGCTGCTTCCTTGCATTTTATGACCATAGTCACAGCGCTGGTGGCCTTGCCGTCGGCCTGGCTATTTTGTTGTCAAAAAGCCAGCCGGACCCGGTCAGATCAGATCTATGCCATCGTCATGTTGGTATGGCTTGCGGTCTGTGTTATTCGCAGTGTCACCGTTGAATTTCATCCGGAGTGGGTACTGTCCGGCTATTTAGTCTCGCAGGTGTTGTGGCCAGGTGTGATGGCGGCCTATGGCATGTTTGCGTTAACCGGTTTTCTGGAAGAAGCGCAAAACCAACTGAAAGCTGATGCCATGTTAGACCCACTGACGGGCCAACTGAATCGCCGCGGTTTGCAAGAAGCCGTCAACTCCTGCTTGGCTTATCTAAAACGCCATCAAAAACAAGGCGCTTTGCTGATGATTGACCTGGATCACTTCAAATTTATCAACGACACCTTTGGTCATGAAGTGGGTGATGAAGTGTTATTACGCGTCGCGGCAGATCTAAAAAGTGTATTGCGGCAAAGTGATATTTTGGCACGTTTGGGGGGGGAAGAGTTTTTGGTGTTTTTGCCACTGGCAGATCACGAGATGGCGGCCCAAACCGCCGATCGGCTGCGCCGTTCGGTGGAGGCGCTGCGCTGGGGCAGTTTACTGAGCGGCCAACATCAGCAAACCATCAGTATTGGTGTCAGTATCCTCGGCCCGTGTTATGACTTTAACCAGCAATTAAAAGCTGCCGATCAAGCGCTGTATCTGGCCAAAGAACAAGGGCGTAATCGCGTACAATTTGCGCCGATAAGCCACGAACAGAACGCCACCTAAGGCTATTGTTGTGGTATCATCCGCCCTCTTTGATAGGCGCAGCCTCCGACCGCGCCTGATCCCTGCACGGACCATCCGATAGAGAATCACATTACGATGCAACAGTTAACTGCGTTGGAAAGGCGCGCCGCGGTCAGCTTGGCGCTGGTTTTTGCCTTCCGCATGTTAGGGCTCTTTATGCTCATCCCGGTGTTTGCCATTTATGGCCAGCACTTGATTGGTTTTTCGCCGTTATGGATTGGCTTGGCCATTGGCGCTTACGGATTAACCCAAGCGATTCTGCAAATTCCGATGGGTTGGCTGTCTGATCGGATTGGACGGCATCCGGTGATGCTGGCAGGGTTAGTGTTGTTTGCCATCGGCTCCGTAGTGTCTGCCTTGGCAGATTCGGTGTACGGGGTTACCTTTGGGCGCGTATTACAAGGCATGGGCGCCATCTCGGGAGCCGTACTAGCGCTCGCGGCCGATATCACCCGTGAAGAACAGCGGCCCAAAGTGATGGCGGTGATAGGCGCCACCATCGGCATTTCCTTTGCCGTAGCGATGGCGGCAGGGCCTGCGCTCGCCTCGATGGGCGGTTTATCGTCAATTTTTTGGTTTACTGCGGGCTTGGCGGTGGTCGGTATTCTGATTGTGGCCTTGGTGGTGCCCAAAGCACAAAGCCAAGCACTCGATAGTGAAGCGCTGGCTCGCCCAGGCTTTATTTGGCAATTGATGAAGCACCCGCAACTGCTGCGACTAAATGCCGGTGTGATGGTGCTGCACATGTTATTGACCGCCATTTTTGTCGCTATTCCGCAAAAATTAATCGCCGACGGCATGGCCGCTGACCACCACTGGCTGGTCTATCTGCCTGTTTTTGTTGCTGCTTTTATTTTGATGGTGCCTTTGATGATTATTGGCATGCGCAAGCAGCAAGAAAAAGGCTTCTTTTTATTCGCCATTGGCTTGCTGATTGTTAGTTTATTGTTAATGATTAGCGGTGCGCTGTGGTTGATCGCCGCGGCATTGTTGCTGTTTTTTGTTGGTTTTAACTACCTCGAAGCATCGATGCCAGCGCTGGTATCACGCATCGCCCCTGCCGGCCAAAAAGGCACGGCGATGGGCATTTATGCCAGCTTGCAGTTTTTCGGCGCCTTTTTGGGCGGTTTAATCGGTGGCACCGTGTCAGGAAATTTAGGCGCCACAACGCTGTTTGCCCTGACCGCTGCAGTTGGTTTAATATGGTTTTTTATCGCCAGCGGTATGCAAATTCCGGCGCGGATGCAGCGCCTGTCGTATGCCGTATCGGTTGAAAACGATTCAGCGGCCGCAAGCTTGCTCGCCCAGCTCAGCGCTGTGCCTGGCGTGCTTGAAGCCACCCTAGTTCGCAACGAACAACGTTGCTATTTAAAAGTCAGTTCCACTGGGTTTGATGCCGCCGCCATCGAGGCGTTGCTGCAGCATCCAGCCGCTAAATAACCAGGAGAAAGCGCATGGCGCGGGGTATTAATAAAGTCATTCTGATCGGGAACCTGGGCGCAGATCCAGAAGTTCGTTACATGCCAACCGGCGGCGCAGTGGCCAACATCACGGTAGCGACCTCTGAATCCTGGACCGACAAACAAACCAACGAGAAAAAAGAACAGACCGAGTGGCACCGCGTGGTGATCTATCAACGTCTGGCCGAGATCGCCGGTGAATATCTGCGTAAAGGCAGCAAGGTGTACATCGAAGGTCGTCTGCGCACGCGCAAATGGCAAGATCAACAAGGTGTGGAACGTTACACCACCGAAATCATCGCCAACGAACTGCAAATGTTAGACGGTCGTGGTGACGGTCAAGGCGCCAGCATGGCACCACAAGGTGGCATGAACATGGGTGGCGCACCGATGGCTGGCGCTATGGCAGGTGGTGCAATGGCTGCAGCCGCGCAACCGATGGCCGCACCACAACAAGGTGGCTACAACCAAGCACCTCGCGCCCAACAAGCCGCGCCACAACAAAACTTCAACCGCCCAGCGCCTGCTGCTGCAGCACAAGCGCCACAAGGCGGCTACAACCAGCCACAACAAGCCTTTAACCAACCACAACAAGGCAACTTCGGTGGCGGCTACAACCAACCGCAACAAGGTGGGTTTAACCAACAACGTGGCCCGATGGAACCGCCAATCGACTTCGATGACGATATTCCGTTTTGACTTTCATCTTTAGATTTGTATAACGTATAAATCAATTAATTAACGCAGGTACGTAATCAATTCAATTACTTACCTGCATTTTTTGTCTCTTTAAAATGTAATGAAACATTCTGTTAGCAATTGGGATCCTTCATCTTTTATTTTATAACGTAAAAAATAAAGTATCTTTTTTCGCTTCTTTTCTAGGAAATCCTAACAGAATAACCAATAGATTTATATGATGCTCTGCATCGTTTCTAAGACGTCTTCTATTGGCTCTGTACATTCTTTCACATCAGGTTTCATCGTTTCGAAAAATAACCGAGGACATTACCTGAGCAGATCACCGCAATCTCATGACCGAAAATCTATTCCATAAAGCTCGGAGTCCCCTCTAACGCCTGAGATCCAATCTATTTAAAATCACCCTAACGAGAAAACGAATGTCGCCTTTGCCTTATTTGTGGACATTCGTTTTTTCGTGAGCTCTGAGATTCTCTACCAAATTAGTTGGCTAAATTCAGTTGGCCACCGCCCCCAATTGAAGTCAACGTTGAGCAGGTGTTGTAGTTCACAAACCAGTGCCAACTGACTGGATCAGATTCAGTTTCTCGACTAACGCTAATTG
>JACCDZ011081584.1_pt1 | contig 15159 bp, 16 predicted proteins | sample 7449551 | NCBI WGS metagenome assembly JACCDZ01 (sample SAMN15323452, study PRJNA562643) | freshwater metagenome | isolation source: river surface water | place: USA:Blue River Watershed | collected 2017-08-18 | reverse complement strand
GTCCTTGACCAGGTCCTGGCCCACGGTCACACCATACTTGGCGGTCACAGGACGCATCTTGTCGCGCAGTTTGGCCATTTCGGCTTCTGGCAACTGGGTCACTGGCGTGCCGTTTTTCTTCAGGTTTTCCGTGATGCTGGCTTCCAGCTTGCGAGACTGTTCGCGTTGGTACTTGGACGACTCGGTCACGGCATCGCCGATGATTTTCTTCTCGGCAGCCGACAGCTTGTCCCAGAACTTCTTGCTGATGATCACGGATTGGGGGTTGTACTGGTGACCGGTCAAGACCAGGTTCTTTTGCACTTCGTACAGCTTGGCACCGTTGATGGTGGCCACCGGGTTTTCCTGGCCGTCCACAGCCTTTTGTTCCAAGGCGGAATACACCTCAGGCCATGGCAGCGGTGTGGGGTTGGCGCCCAGCGCCTTGACCCAATCCACGTTGATCGGGTTGGGGATCACGCGCAGCTTCAGGCCTTCCAGGTCTTCGACCTTGTTGATGGGGCGCTTGCTGTTGGAAATGTGGCGGAAACCCAGCTCGTAGTAGCCCAGACCCACAATGCCTTTTTCTTCCAGTTTGGCGTGCAGCTTCTTGCCGGTGGGGCCGTCCACGACCGCGTCGGCTTCCTTGCTGCTGCCAAACATGAAGGGGAAGTCAAAAATCGCGAATTCCTTGACCTGGTTGGCGAAGATGCCCGAGTTCATCGAGGCCATCTCCAGCGTGCCGCCCTGAATGGCCGACACATTGGCCTGGTCGCTGCCCAAAGCACCGCCCGGGAACACATTGACCTTGATTTTGCCGCCGGAATTCTTCTCGACGATTTCCTTGAACTTCTCCATGCCCAACACGATCGGGTGACCGGCCGTGTTCTGGTTGGCGAACTTGATGGTTTTGTCTTGGGCCGATGCCATGCCTGCTGCGGCCAGGGCGACGCTCGCGATCAAAGTCTTGATAAATACACGTTTCATGAGTTGTCTCCAGAAAAAAGTGAAGGACGTACGCTTTGCATCAAGCGGCAGGTCGTCAGGCGTACCCGATCAGACGACCCCACCAGGAATCAATAGAACCAGCGCGCAGGCACCATCACCAGATCGGGGAAAGCCACCATGGCGAACATGATGATGAATTGTGACGTCATGAACGGCAACACGCCCTTGGTGACTTCGTCCATGCTCACTTTGCCGACACCCGCCACGGCATTGAGCACCGTGCCCACAGGCGGCGTGATCAGGCCAATCGCGTTGTTGATGATGAACAGCACACCAAAATAAACCGGGTCAATGCCAGCGGCCTTGACCACGGGCATCAGCACGGGCGTCAAGAGCAAGATGGTCGGGGTCATGTCGAGCGCCGTGCCCACCACCATGGTGATGACCATGATGGCCAGCATCAGCAAACGCGGGCTGTCCAGCATGGGTTGCAGCAAGGCCACCAACTCGCCAGGCAAGTTCGCCACCGTGATCAGCCAGGCCGACACCATGGCCGCGGCCACCAGGAACATCACCACCGAACTGGTTTTGGCAGCCGTCATGAACAAGGGCACCAAAGACTTGAAGTTCAGCTCGCGATAGACAAAGGTCGAGATGATCAGGGCATAGGCTGCGGCCACCACGGCTGCTTCGGTCGGCGTGAATACGCCAAACTTGAGACCGAACACCACAATGACCGGCAACACCAGCGCCCAGGTCGCTTCGCGCAAGGCCTTGGCAATTTCGCCAGCCGACTTGCGAGGCGGCACTTGCACCACTTCACGGCGGGCCAGCCACCACCAGGTGATCCACAGCGATGCGCCCAGCAACACACCCGGAACGATACCGGCCATGAACAGTTTGGAGATCGACACGTTGGCGGCCACGCCAAAGATCACAAAGCCAATGCTGGGCGGAATCACGGGCGCGATGATGCCGGCCGATGCGATCAGACCGGCCGAGCGGGCTTTGTCGTGACCCGCAGCGACCATCATGGGCAAGAGCAAGGACGCCAGCGCTGCGGCATCGGCCACGGCCGAGCCCGACAAGGCCGCCATGATCACGGCGGCCATGATGGTCACATAACCCAGACCGCCCTTGATGTGGCCCACGCAAGCCATCGCAAAGTTCACGATGCGACGCGACAAACCGCCCGCATTCATGATCTCGCCAGCCAGCATGAAAAACGGCACGGCCAGCAAGGGAAAGCTGTTGGAGCCCTCGATCAGGTTCTGCGCCAGGATCTGCGCATCGAACATGTTCAGGTGCCACATCAGGGCCACGCCGCAAAGTAACAAGGAAAACGCGATCGGGATGCCCAAGGCCATCGCACCGATCAGCGAAAACAAAAATACAGCAATCGTCATGTCTATCTCCTTGTCGCTCAGGCTTTGTCAACTTCGCCATGAGGCGACTCTTCGGACTCCTGGATCATGACCAGGTCTTGATCACGGATCTGGCCCGTGAGCAAGCGGAAAAATTCGCTCAAGATGATCAAGCCACCCAGCACGGCAAATACCACACCCGGCGCATAAACCCAGGCCATGGACACTTCCATCACGGCACTGGTGGTTTCCAGATTGATCACAGCCTGGTCATACGAGCCCTTGAAAAGCAAGCAGCACACAAAAAGCATCAACAAATGCGACAAGCCCAGGCAAACCTTCTTGCCAGCGGGACCCAGCTTGCCAATCAACATGTCGGTGCCAAGGTGACCATGCTCTTTGAGTGCGATCACCGCCCCCATGAAGGTCATCCAGATGAAAAGCCACCTGGACAACTCTTCCGACAAGGTGATGCCGGAATTGAAACCGTAGCGCATCACCACATTGCCAAACACCAGCACGACCATGACGGCCAGGCTGATCGCAAGCACCCAATTGAGTACCCAGCAATAAGCATCCATGAATTTCTTGAACACATCTATCTCCTGAAACGGGCTACCGTTAATGTACGAACTGGTTAGTTTTATTAACTAGGTAATTTCCCTGATCACGGAATTCGTCAAAACGCTAGCTGTTATGCCGGAATTTGATGGCTGACAAAACGCAAAATCAGGTCCACCACATGCTCGCGCTTGAGCGTGCTCGCCTTGTCCTGGCTCGCCCTGTCCTGAAAGATCACACCAAAGGTGTGGCGGTTGGACACGTTGAAGAATGTGAAGGCTGAAATCGCCGAGTGGATGTCCACCGGGTCGAGCCCCGAACGGAACACACCTTCTGCCACGCCACGGTCGTACACCGCCTGCACCGACTCAATGGCATTGCTGTTCAGCTGCTGAATGCTTTGGCTCTGGCGCAAATAGTCACCCCGCTGAATGTTCTCGTTCATCACCAGGCGGATGAAGTCTTCGTTGTCGCGGTGGTGGTCATAAGTGAACTCCACCAATTTTTTCAAGGCCTCCAGAGGCGGAAGATCGCCCAGGTGCAGATCCGACTCAATGGCCCGCATGCGCCGGTAGGCCTCTTCCAGCACCGCCAGGTACAGGCCATCCTTGCTGCCAAAGTAGTAATAGATCATGCGCTTGCTGGTGCGCGTGGCGGCCGCGATCTCGTCGATGCGTGCACCCGTCAAGCCCTTGTCGGCAAACTCGTGCGTGGCCACCTGAAGGATCTCGGCCATGGTGCGAGCCGGGTCGTTGGTGCGCCCCTCTTTGCCAACGGACTCGACCTCCGCAGCCAAGGCTCTAGCATGTACTAACTGGTTCATATAACCAGTATAAAGACCCGAATGGCTTTTGCCACGACAGAAATACCGGGGATTACCCCCGCTTCTGCAACCCACAGCTGCTGCGGTGATCAAGCGATGCGCCATGCTTGTCGCAAAAACTGCGCACTGCTGCGCATGGCCTCCATCGGCTCACCTTGAACACCGCACTCGGCGCTGAGCCGCCCTCGGTAAGCGACCTCTTTCAAATGTTTGAAAAAAGTGGCGTAGTCGTATTGCCCTGTGCCAGGATTCAAACGATGGGTGTCCGCAAGATGGATGTGCCCAAGCCATGAGCCATTGCCCAGCAGCATTTCAAGTGGCTCGTTTTCTTCATCCATGTGATAGAAATCCGCCAGGCCGCGAACCTTGGGGTGATTGAGCAGTTGCGCCAAGCGCACACCATCGCCCACGCTGTTGACCAGGTTGGACTCCTTGCTGTTCAAGGGCTCAATGACCAGCATGGCCGTGCTGCCCTCCAGCGCCTTGGCACACCAGTCCAGCACAGCCAGAAAAGCCTGCTCGGCCTGATCCCGTGTCCACCCTGGCGGCACATTGCGCGCCCATCCGCTGCCCAGCACGACGACCTGCGCTTTCGCATGATCGAGCACTGACACCACGCGATCGAAATAGGCCCGATTGCGGTCCTCGTCCGCTCCATCCCCATAAAGCCGGAAATCATGCGGAAACAGATAACTCATGACCTCCACAGGCAAGGGTGAATCCGCGACTCTGGCCTTCGCCTCGGCAAAAGACACGTCGCTCTCCAGTTGCATCGGGACCAGTTGGGCCTCCATGTAATCCAGACCTGCTGCCTGAATGTGGGCCGCTTGCTGTATCGGGCCACACCAGCCAAAACGTGGCAAATGAGATGAACTCATGAATGACACACCTCTTGCTTCATTTCAAGGGAACAGTCAGTTGGGTAATCACGTTCTGCGTCTGTGGCCGCACACCCCGCCACCACGCGAACGCCTCGGCCGCCTGCTCGGCCAGCATGCCCACCCCATCGGCCAGACGCTGTACACCCGCGTTTTGTGCCAGACGCAAAAACGGCGTCCATCCTTTGCCATAAGCCAGCTCATAGGCCAGCGTCCCGGGCGCGAACACGGTGGCAGGCACAGGTGGCAATTCAGCGCGCAAGCTGGCCGATGTGGCATTGAACACCACATCAAAACGCTGCCCCGACAAGCGGTCCAGCCCCAGCGCCAGCACCTGGGTATCGCCTTGCGCGTGCTGGCGGGCGATGTCGCTCAATGCCTGCGCTTTGGACTCGGTGCGGTTGGCGATCACCAGCAGCGCAGGCTGCTCGGCCAGGAACGGCAACAAGGCGCCGCGTGCAGCGCCCCCCGCTCCCAGCAACAAGACGCGACGGCCCTTCATCGGACAAGCCAGGTTGTGCACCACATCGCGCACCAGCCCCACGCCGTCAAAGTTCTCGGCCAACACACGGTCACCTTCAAATTTCATGGCGTTGGCGGCACCTGCCAGCTCGGCCGCCGCGGAGCGTTCGGTGGCGTAGTCGAACGCCTCCAGCTTGAACGGCGCGGTGATGTTCATGCCCAGGCCGCCTGCAGCGCGAAAAGCGTCCACGGTGGCGGCAAATTCGCCCAATGGTGCCAACACCTTGCTGTAGTCGATGTCTTGCCCAGTCACTTCGGCAAACGCCATGTGGATGAAAGGCGATTTGCTGAAGTCGATCGGGTTGCCGATGACGGCGTAACGGTCAGTCATAGGGTGTCCTCTTCAAGCCGAATACAGCACACCGTCGTGCTGCATGGCAGCAATTTGCTCGGCGCTGAAACCCACGCTGGCGGCGATTTCGGTGTTGTGCTGTCCCAGATCGGGGGCCACTTGGGTGATGGTGGTGTCACAGCCAGAAAAGTGGAAGGGCAAATTGGGCAGCTTGATCTTGCCCAGCACCGGATGGTCTTGCTCCAACACCATGCCACGGGCCTGAATTTGGGGATCGGCCAGCACCTCGTCAATGCGCTGAACCTTGGCACCGGGCACATCGATGGCATCCAACATGGCCAGCACATCGGCCACCTGCTGCGTTGCCACCCAGGGCTTGACCACCGCCAGAATGTCCAGCCGGTGGGCGTTGCGCCCCGCCGAGGTGTGAAAACGCGCATCGCCCGCAAACCCGACGGGACCGCCATGCTGCTCAACCAGCGCGGCAAAGCGCTTCCAGGCATCGTCCACCTGCGCCGCGATCACCAGATCACCGTCTTGCGCACGGAACACGCCATACAAGGTGGATGTGGGCATGTCGTGACCGGTCTGCACGGGCACCTCTTTCCCCCCGGACAGGGTGTAACACTGCACCGCGTACTCGTGCATGGACACCAGCGTGTCGTACAGCGCCATGTCGATGTGCTGGCCTTGACCCGACTTGACCCGACCGAGCAAGGCCGCATTGATGGCGGCCACCGCATGGATGCCGGTGTACATGTCGCCCAGCGAGATGCGCAAAAGTGGTGGTGCTTCGCCCGGCGTGCCCACCATTTGCATGATGCCGCTCTTGGCTTCGGCGATCAGGCCAAAGCCTGCCCGGTGCGCATCGGGCCCGGTGTGGCCATAGGCCGAAATCGAGCAATACACCAGCCCCGGATTACGCCGAGCCAAGTCTTCATAGCCCAAGCCCATTTTGCTCAGTGCGCCCGGTCGGTAGTTCTCAATGAACACATCGGCGGTGTCCACCAGCTTTTCCATGAACTCACGCCCACGTGGGTCTTTCATGTTGACGCACACGCCCTTTTTGCCCATGTTCAGCTGCAAAAAGTAACCTGAATATTCACCGTCCTCCCCCACAAACCAGGCATGCTGGCGACCGGCATCACCGGTCTTGGGGCGTTCGATCTTGATGACTTCGGCACCCAATGCGGCCAGACACCGCCCTACATAAGGGCCTGCCAAAAAATGGCTGTAATCAATGACACGGATGCCCGACAGGGGCAATGCTTGCTGGCTCATCAAAACGCTCCTGGGCGACGTGGAATCATCAAACGGTGTTCACCTTGGTGAACGACTTGACCGTGCTGGTTGATCAGCTCGGAGGGCAAGACCACGATGCCCCAGCCGGGGCGGCTTTTGGAGGCGCGCAAACCGGTCACGCTGAACTTCACATGCAAGGTGTCGTTGATCTTGATCGGCAACAAAAAATCCCAGGTCCAGCCCAGGGACATGCCGGGCAGAAATCGGTATTCGCTCTGGGTCTTGAGGCCGTCGGCAATCGACAAGCCCAACAAACCATGCGCCACGCGTGTACCAAACGGCGTGGTCTTGGCATAGTCCTCGTCAATGTGCACCGGGGTGTAGTCCCCCGTGAGCACGGCATAAGCATTGATCCGCTCTTCGGTCACTTCATAGCTGGGGCTGATGCAGACATCGCCTTCGCAGGCATCGTCCCAGTATTTCTCGGGCGTCTTGAAGGACATGGCGGGTGGTATGAGTTTCATGGTCTGCTCTTTCATTGCACACGGGGATTGATCGACAAGGCCTGTGCCACCGTCCCGGGGGCAGCCTGGATCAGCTCGACCGCCAAGCCATCGGGCAGCTGCAGCCAGTTGCGGCCTTGCGGCAAGGTTTTCACGCCCCAGGGCTGCGCCGCCTGCAGAGCCGCTTCCAGGTCGTCGACCATGACCCCCAGATGCGCCAGCCAGCCTGCATCGTTGCTGGGCGGGGCTTCAAAGTCGGGACAGGCCATCAACTGCATGCCGCCCAGCGTCCAGTACTGGCGAGGGTCTTCGATTGGCCCGTCGATCTCTCGTACATCCATGCCCAGCACTTCGTAGAAAAAGCGGATGTGCCAATGGATGTCTTTGACGCGCACGGCCACATGTTCAACATAGGCGCGCGTGGGTGGTGTGAAAGGGGTATTCATAAGTGCTTCTTGAGAGGTGCCATTGGAAATGGGGTTCATTGGGGCAAGGTGGACTCGATGCCTTTGACGCAAGCCACCAGCGTGGCATTGACCGGGGTGTTCACGCTGCAGCGCTGGCCCCAGCGCACGACCGCGCCATTGATGAAGTCGATTTCGGTGACCGAGCCTTTTTCCAGGCTCTGCAACATCGAGGTCTTGAAATCCGGCGGCAAGCCGGCTGCGGCCTTGAGCCATGGGCCTTTGGGGTCGGTGTAGCTCAAGCGCACGCCGCAGGCGCGGGCCACATCCATGGCCTCCTGCACGGCCGCGATGGCCGTGGCCTCGATCTGCGGCAATTGGTACAGCGCGCCATACGTCAGGCGGGTGATGCTGCTCAACGCCCCGGTGGCCACATTGCTCAGCAGCTTGTCCCACATGGCGCTCATGATGTTGTCGCTCACCGTAGTGGCCAGGCCTGCAGCATTGAACACGTCCGCGATGCGCTGCGCGCGTGGCGACAGCGTGCCGTCCAGCTCGCCGATCAGTGTTTCCTTGCCTTCGGTGCCCGCGATGATCCGCCCCGGGGCCAGCACCACGCCGCCCACATAGGTCTTGCCCGCCAGCACATGGCCGCGCCCCACCCTGTCGGCCAGGATGTCTTCATGGCCCAGTCCGTTTTGCAGCGAGAGCACCACCGTCTGCGGCCCCACCAAGTGGGTTGCCGCCTGCATGGCACTGTCGGTGTGAAAGGACTTGACCAGCACGATGACCAGATCCACCGGAGCCTGGCCTGCAGCATCCAGGGCCGCTTGCACACGCACCGTGCGCTCGCCCTGAGCGCCTCGCATCACCAGGCCATGGGTGTTGATGGCCGCCACATGCGCCGGGTTGCGGTTGATCAACAACACCTCGTTGCCCGCTTCGGCCAGCGTGCCGCCAATGGCACAGCCCAAAGCCCCTGCGCCCAAAACTGCAATTTTCAAAATGCGCTCCTGCATGGAATTGACCGCATCGTAGGAAAGCACTGGTGTTTCGTAAATTCAATAAATAAAATACGCTTCATTTAATTTACAAATACATGAAACCCCGCACGCCACTGGATGCCCACAGCATCGACATCAAATTGCTGCGTCTGCTGGACGCGCTGTACGCCAGCCAAAGCGTGACCCGCACCGCCGAGCGTCTGGGTTTGTCGCAACCGACCATCAGCATTGGGCTGGCGCGGCTGCGCAAGGTCTTGGGCGACCCTTTGTTTGTACGCACCCCCGAAGGCATGCAAGCCACGCCCCGCACACAAGCGCTGATGCCCGCCGTTCGACAGGTCCTGAGCGGCATGGACTTGCTGGCCAGCACGAGCGCTCAATTCGATGCGGCCAGCAGCGAGCGGCGCTTTCGCATCTTCATGACCGACGCCAGCCACGTGACGCTGATGCCGCGCCTGTTTGCCCATGTGCGCGCACTGGCCCCGGGCGTGAAACTGGAAGCGGCCACGCTGGGGCCCGACATGGCCAGCGCCTTGCAATCGGGCGATGCCGATCTGGCACTGGGCCTGATCCCCACGCTGGACAGCGGGTTTTACCAACAAGCCTTGTTCGACCAGGACTGGATTTGTCTGTGCAACGCAAATCACCCACGCATCGGCAAGACCTTCACGATGAAGCACTACCTGAACGAAGCCCATGTGGGCATCGTCTCGGGCACCGGTGCGCAGCTGCTGGAGACCGCCTTGCAAAAACTGGACAAACAGCGTCAGGTGCAACTGGCCCTACCGGGCTTTCTGGGCCTGTCGGCCATTTTGTCCACCAGCGACCTGGTGGCCACCCTGCCCCGCCACATTGGCGAGACATTGGCCCAAGCCGCCGGGCTGCGTGTTCTGCCCTGCCCCGTGGCCATTGAGGGGTTCACTGTCAAGCAATACTGGCACACCCGCTACCACCAGGACCCGGCCAACCGCTGGCTGCGCGGTGTCTGCGCCGAACTCTTTTTGAGCCCGCACCGCTGAAGCGGTCGAGGTGGTTATATTTGAAGCAGAGACATTTCTTCCTTTGGAGCACGTATGAAAACAATCGGCATGATCGGCATTGGCATGATGGGCCACGGCATCGCGAACAATTTGCTCAAGCACGAACACCCCCTGACGGTGCTCGAACACCCCGGCAACCAGCCGCTGGACGCCCTGCTGGCCGCAGGCGCGAACACCTGCAAAACACCTCAGGCACTGGCCGCGCAGTCGGATGTGGTCATCCTGTGCGTGACCGGCACGCCCCAGGTGGAAGCCGTTTTGATGGGCGACGATGGCGTGCTCAAGGGCATGCGCCCCGGCACCATCGTGATCGACTGCTCCACCGCCGTGCCCGCCTCGACCGAAAAAGTGGCCGCCATGGTGATCGCCCAGGGCGGTCAGTTTCTCGATTCACCCATGACGCGCACCCCCAAGGAAGCCGCCGAAGGCCGGCTGAACCTGCTGGTCGGTGGTGACAAGACCTTGTTTGAAACCTGCCAGCCCATCCTGTCGTGCTTTGCCGAGAACATCGTGCACACCGGCCCCATTGGCTCGGGCCACCGCATGAAGCTCTTGCACAACTACGTGTCGCTGGGCACCGTGACCTTGCTGGCCGAAGCCGCCGCCTGCGCCCAGCGCGCGGGTGTGGATGCCCACACCTTTGTGGAAGTGCTGTCCAAGGGCGGTGGCTGGGGCGCGGCGCTGGAACGCCTCAAACCCACACTGACCAACGGCGACACCTCGGGGCTGCGGTTTTCGATGAGCAACGCGCTCAAGGACCTGAGCTACTACAACCAGATGGCCATCGACACCCATGCGGACCACACGGTGGCGCAAGCCGTCAAAAACACACTGGACGCAGCCTGCAAAGAGGGCGATCCCAATGCGCTGGTGCCTGAGTTGATCGGTCTGCTGGTCAAGCGCTCAACTTCTTGAGCGAAGCGTCCATGGGGCGGTGAACACCGCCTCATGAACAGCGCCCATCAGCCCATGCCTTCAGGCTTGATTTGCGCGCGCGCAATCACCGCTTTCCAGCGGGCTTGCTCGACTTTGATGAAAGCCTCGAATTCCGCGCCGGTGTTGCCGACGGCCAATGCGGTTTCGTTGGCCAGCTTTTCCTTGACCAAGGCGCTACGCGCCGCTTTGATGGATTCGACCTCCAGCTTGGCGATGTGGGGCTTGGGCCATTTGGATGGCGCTAGCAGACCGTACCACTGCGTCATCTCAAAACCCTTGTAGCCCTGCTCTGCCACGGTGGGCACATCGGGCAGCTGGGGCAGCCGTGTGCTGGTGCCCGTGGCAATGCAGCGCAACTTGCCCGCCTTGATGAACTGCAACAAGGCTGGCGCACCGACCGCAGCGGCTTGCAAGCGGCCTGCCATCAGATCGGTCAGCATGGGGCCCGTACCCCGGTAAGGCACATGCAACACGAAAGTGTCGGTGGCCATCTTCAAATACTCAAATACTCAAATGCCAAATGCCCGGCACTGCCATTGCCTGCCGAGCCGTAATTGAGCTGGCCTGGCTTGGCTTTGGCATAGGCCACAAATTCCTTCAAGTTCTTCACCGGCAAGTCGGGGTGCACCACGTACAAGCTGGGCACTTTGGCCACCAAAGTGATCGGCGCAAAGTCGCGATTGGCGTCATAGGGCAATTTTGGAAAGATGTACGGGTTCACTGCCAAAGTGCCGATGTGACCCAGGATCAAGGTGTGTTCATCGGTGCTGCCCGCCACTTCCTGCATGGCAATGTTGCCCGCCGCGCCAGGTTTGTTGTCCACAAACACGCTCTGCCCCAAGGTCTTGCCCAGCTCGCTGGCCACGGCACGGGCGACGATTTCGGAGCTGCCGCCCGTGGCAAACGGCACCACCAGACGCAAAGGCTTGTTGGGCCATGCCGACTGAGCATGCACCAGCGGCCAAGCCAGCCCCGATGCGGTGGCTGCGCCTGCGACGAGAAAATCCCGCCGATTGAAATTCAAAGGACTCATGAGCCAGTCTCCCGGACTACTTGAAAGTAAAACGCACTCAAACCAAAGGCACGGTCAACTGGGCAATGACCGCTGCGGTATCGGGACGAACGCCACGCCACCACTCAAAAGCTTCAGCAGCTTGCTCGGCCAGCATGCCCACACCATCGGCCAGGCGCGTGACGCCTGCTTGTTGCGCCAGCTTCAGGAAAGGCGTGAGGCCTTTGCCATAGGCCAGCTCATAAGCCAGACAGCCCGGCGCAAACACCGTCGGAGACAAGGGCGGCAGTTCAGCGGTCAAACTGGCCGAGGTGGCGTTGAACACCACATCAAACGTTTGGTCTCCCAGATCGGCATACCCCACGCCCCACACCGGCACGCCGCCGCTTTGGTGCTTGCGGGCCAATTCAGCCAACTCCTGGGCCTTGGCCACCGTGCGGTTGACGATCACCACCTCGGCAGGTGCCTGCGCCAGCATGGGCAGCAAAGCGCCACGCGTGGCACCACCGGCCCCCAGAATCAAGACCCGACGCCCCTGCAAGGGGCAGCCCAGGTTGTACACCACATCGCGCACCAGGCCCACGCCGTCAAAGTTCTCGGCATACACCTTGCCGCCTTCAAACTTCATTGCGTTCACGGCCCCGGCCATCTGCGCGCTCGGCGCCAGGTCGGTGGCATAAGCAAAAGCGTCTAGCTTGAATGGCGCCGTCACATTCATGCCCCGGCCACCCGCTGCGCGAAAAGCGTCCACGGTTTGCGCGAACTCGCCCAGAGTGCTCAGCACCTTGGTGTATTCAATGTCCTGCCCAGTCACCTGGGCAAAAGCGGTGTGGATGAGCGGCGACTTGCTCTGCTCAATGGGGTTGCCGATCACGGCGTAGCGGTCTGTCATGAGGATTTCCAGCCAAGAATCCGTCGATCTTATCGCCGCCACAGGCTGAAACGAGGCTCGAAGCCATGACAATCCCATTTTGTTCATCGAACATGTCCAGGGTCTCTCCAGAATTTATGTGGATGCCCTGACCCAAGCCTTCACGCCACAGGCCTTGGTGCGGGCCTCGGACTGGCCGTTCTTGCGCGCTCCAGCACGTATCAACTGCGGTCCCGTGCAAGCCCTGTTGCATGACTGGTTCCCCAACGCGGACGACAGGCACGCCGTTTTACGGGACACGCCCAGACGTTTATTCGGATTTGGCGGTGGCCTGTCGGATTGACAGGTCGCTCGCAATAGCGTTCAGTGTCGGCCCACCAAGCGGTACACAAAACCGCCCAAAATTGCCACGCCCAAGGCAGCCAGACTGAAGGTGTAGGGCAACCAGCCTCGGTCCACACTTTCGGCCACCAGCAACACACCACTTGACTGCCCAAAGAACAACAAACAGGCAAACAGGGTGACCGCCGTGCCCCGCGATGAAGGGGCCATCTGCGTCGCCTGGGTTTGCAGTGTGTTGTGCAGCATGTAAAAACCAAAGCCAGTCGAAAAACAACCGAGCACACCCAACGCGGGTTGATGCGCCCAGGCCAGGGTCAACAAGCCCAACACGATGAACGCTGCGCCGGTTCTGACGAGCCCTCGCTCGCCACCCAGCCAGCCCAGCCAGCGGCGGGCCAATCGGCTGTAGATCAATCCTCCCACGCCATAGAGCATCATCACCGAGCCGGCCACGACCACGCTCATGTCGAACTGCTGGTGCAAGTGCGTGGGAATGAAGGCCATCGCCCCGAACACCAAAGCGCCCTCGATGGCCGTCACGCCCAAGACCTGGCGCACGCGCTGATGGCGCAGCAACTTGAAGGTGTTGGAAAAATAAGCGATGAAGCCCGAAGCCTGCAAGCTGGGGGCTTGTGCGGGCATGCCGCGCAACTTGCGCCACAGCACAAAAGCCGCCGTGGCAAACAGCGCAGCGACCACTGCAAACGCCATGCGCCAGCCCAGATGCTCCGCTGCAATGCCGCCAAACCACAAACCCACCATCATGCCGCTGACCGTAGCACTCATCATCTTGGCCAGGGTTTCCTGGCGACGGTCATAAGCCACATGGTCACCGATCCAGGCCATGCACAAAGGAATGATGCCCGCAGCCGCAGCACCCATGAAAGCCCGCATGACCACCAGCGCCAACAAATTGGGCGCCATGCTGGTCAACGCACTGAACACGGCACAAGCCAGCACCGCCCAAAAGATGATGCGCAATTTGCCAAAACGGTCCCCCAAGGGGCCATACATCAATTGCAGCACGCCATAAGCCACGGCAAAGGCCGAAACAACACGCGAAGCCTCGCCGGTGGTGACCTGGAACTCCTGCCCCAGCACCACCAGCATCGGATCGCACATGCGCATGGACAACATGCTGGCAAAGCCGGCCAGGCCCATCACGCGCAAGCTGTTGCGCTCGGTTTGCGCTGCTGACGTCATCGATCAGCCGTTCAGCTGCTGCTCCAGATCGTGCAGCACTTGGTAGCAAGGCAGCACTTGAGCGATCGAGCTGTTGGGCTCGCGGCCTTCCTTGATGGCGGCAAAGAACTCGCGGTCTTGCAACTCGATGCCGTTCATCGACACAGCGACTTTGGACACGTCGATCTGCTCTTCTTTGCCGGTGTACAGGTCGTCGTAGCGGGCCAAGTAGGTGCCGGTATCGCCGATGTAGCGGAAATAGGTGCCCAGCGGGCCATCGTTGTTGAACGACAGGCTCAGCGTGCAGATCGCGCCGTTGGCGGCCTTGAGCTGGATGCTCATGTCCATGGCAATGCCCAGTGTGGGGTGGATCGGGCCTTGCACCGCATTGGCTTTGACGATGGGGCTGCCGCACTGGTAGGCGAACAGGTCCACCGTGTGGGCCGCGTGGTGCCAAAGCAGGTGGTCGGTCCAGCTGCGAGGCTGACCCAGGGCATTCATGTTGGTGCGGCGGAAGAAGTAGGTCTGCACATCCATTTGCTGGATGTTGAACTCGCCGGCCTTGATCTTGTGGTTGACCCACTGGTGGCTGGGGTTGAAGCGGCGGGTGTGCCCCACCATGGCCACCAGGCCGGTTTCCTTTTGAACACGCAGGACTTCCTGGCCTTCCTTGTACACATCGCACAGCGGAATTTCCACCTGCACGTGCTTGCCTGCTTTCAGACAAGCCAGGGTCTGGCTGGCGTGCATCTGGGTGGGGGTGCACAGAATGACCGCATCGACTTCTTTCAAAGCCAGGGACTCGTTCAAGTCGGTGGTGACGTGACCGATGCCGTATTTGGACGCGACTTCCTTGGTTTTTTCCAGGTCACGGCTGATCAGCGAGACGACTTCCACGCCGTCGATATTTTTGATGCCGTCCAGGTGTTTGATGCCGAAGGCACCTGCGCCCGCCAGGGCAACTTTGATGGTTTTGCTCATGAATGCTGACTCCAGAAATTTATGGGTTTTCAAGAATGACGTGGCCCACCGCCGTGTTGCTGGCAGGCACATGGTAGAAGCGATGACGCAGTTTGGGCGCGGGGCCGGTAGCCTGGCCACCGTTGATGTCGCTCATGGCCCCGCGGGCGATCAGCCACATGACCAGCTCGATGCCTTCGCTGCCCGCTTCGCGCACGTAGTCGATGTGCGGCGTGGCCGCGCAAGCCACTGGGTCGTTGATCAGCTGGTCCAGCCAGGCGTTGTCCCATTCGCGG
>JACCDZ010954643.1_pt1 | contig 15159 bp, 27 predicted proteins | sample 7449551 | NCBI WGS metagenome assembly JACCDZ01 (sample SAMN15323452, study PRJNA562643) | freshwater metagenome | isolation source: river surface water | place: USA:Blue River Watershed | collected 2017-08-18 | reverse complement strand
CTAGGGTGTCCGGGCTCGGCTCAACGTAAACTGGCTTTGGGCGCTCAGGCTTTACTGGTGGCTCCGGAATGTCGAACGGTAAACTTACTTTCTTAACGATTGAACCAGAAAGTGAAATCTGGCGGACGCGCTCGCGGGTAATGTTGCAAGCCGCGGCTACTGCTTCATAGGTCCAGTGCTTCTCGCACAGGGTCTGAATCAGGTAGTCACGAGTCTGAGCATCGATAGGACCCTTGAAAAAGTCTGCGATGTAGTCGGGAACCTGCTGGTTCTTTTTGATGTATTTGGTTTCTGTCATTGTAGTCATTTTATTTCTTAGCTCTTCCTCTCGATAGCTCAAAAGGTACGTCTGTGATGGTAATTAGGTAAGTCTCTTCTGCTTCAGACCGTGGGACTCCGACGACATTGACGTCAACAACGTTAATCATTGACTCAATCAGTGTCACCATTCTTTCGACCTCTTCGGTCTGAGCAGCTGGTGGGCAGATAAGCTCGACCTTGCAGTCCAGCATGTCAAAGACGCCACTAGTTGGTAGTAGCTCTCGGAACTCGTCGGCCGAGTGAACTTCCAAAGTTCGTGAACTAGTCACGCTCATATCTATCTCCTAGTACGTCGTCGTTTATGTCTTCTGGCATCGCCATTGCACCTATAAAAGCAAGTACTCCGGCTATTAGCAGTAGGGAGCTTGTGATAACTACTACAGCTAATGCAAGCCACAACACTATTTCATATATAGGCATTTGTCAAATCCTAATCTTTCCTTGCAAGAGTAGCGAGAGCCACTGCAGACAATCCCAAGGAAATTCCAAAATACTCCGGAGCAGTGAGTTGAGTAACAATAGGCGCGGCTATCAAAACAAGAAGCGCGACAACTGCTGACCAGTTGATCTCACGTAGAAGTAGAAGTAAACGCATTTAGATATCCTTTTTGTCTTTCTTGGTTGGAGGATAGACTACTCCTAGTAAAGGAGCTTGACGGCTCTGTTTACGATTTTTCCATCGTTTGTAGAGCTGTTTAAACAGCGGACGGTACATAATCACAATCAAGGCTAGAAAAAATATCCATGCAAAAAATTCCATGTCAGTATCCTATCACAGTTGCGCGTACCGGCAAGCTATGTATTATTTATTTCTGCCGGATGGGGTGAGACCCTTTAGCTTACTGCGAGTAATCTTAAATTTGCTTAGTCCCGGCTTTTCCCCGTACTTAACCCACTCGTACACAAAGATACATGTAGCAATCAGGAATCCTAGGGACTCGGCCTGGACAATGTAGTAAGGGGTTGGATCAATTAGGTAGGTGTCCCACGGGAAGGTGTAAGCAACTACAGGGAACGCGATTGCGTTACCAAAAACAACTGAGAGCACGATGCTCTTGTAAACGTTTTTCATTTTGTCTCCTTTTGTATTTGTGTCTTTTGTGTTTTAAACGTACTGCATAAAACTAGTTTTGTCAAATGCTAAGAAAGGACCCCTCCCGAAAGAGGGGCCCTCTCTCAGATTAATTGTTTGTCTCTACGATTCTGGTGTAAGTTACCTCAACGTTGCCGTTACCTTTTGCCCATCGACTGATGGACGTGATTTCTGTCCTGTCGCCTCTCTTACCGCCAGAGTGAAGCATCTCATCTGGTCCGGTATAGATTGCGGTGTGGAAGGCTCGACTTGAGCCCTTATAGGTAAACGCAACTATGTCTCCAATTTTTGGTTCAGTCACAAGCGGGCCAGAGTCTTTTTGGACCGAGGCACTGTGATAGAGGTTAATGCCTAAGTGAGCGTACGTCCAAAGCACGAGACCTGAACAGTCCCAAGCATCCGGAGTTGAGCCACCTAGTGCGTACCAGGTTTTCCCGACATATTTTTTAGTTGCGGCGATTGCCTTATTGAGGTTCCTGGTGTCTTTAGCGACCTTCTCTAGACGAGCGATCTCTGCTTCCAGTTCCTCTTCTTTTGTAGCAGCTTTAGCCTTAATTGCTAGCTTTTCTGCTTCTTGTTGCTGTAGCCAGTCGATAGATCCAACTACTGGAGGGTCGCTACTGAAGACTGGTCCTATTTCTAGGGTCGACGTCCTTATCGCACCCGAGTAGGGGGTCTCCTGTTTTACAACCGGATAGCTGATTGGCTCTACTGGCTTTGTTACTTGTGTTACTCGTGTTTCTTGTGTTACTTGTGTTGCTGTAGTTTGTTCAGCCGCCGCTGTGCTGGACTGAATCATCTGTCCGAACGCTGCGCTTGAACTCGTCATTATTAGCACTATTGTGCTTATTGAAATGAACCTCTTATGCATTTAGCGACCTACCTTTCAGAAGTGAATACTTTAGTACTCGGTCGTTTAGTGTTCTATTTGGTTTTCTTCCATATTCAGTTATAGGTTTGCACTCTAACACAAAAAGTGCCGGAGATGCTAAAAAGCACACCCAAGACTTTTAGTGTCAGAGTGTGCTCTCCGTCTAACAGGATAGCATAGCTAGAATCCTATTTGTTAGATTTTGATTTGTCAAATCGAGTTACAGCTTAATTCTCTTGTACATTGCGCGGTACGTGACCTCTGCTGCTTCGGCCAATTCACGTATAGATACGCCATCTTCGTGGAGTCTTTTGCATAAATACGTCAGACGCTGGTTTGCAACGGAGGCCGCAGAAGTAGACGCCATCCGTGCGCGAAAACCACGAGCCAGTGGTGCAAGTAGGCGAATCTGATCCAAGTCATCTTCCGGGATTCCAGGGGAATTCTTCTTAGTTTTAGAGACCCCTTGTTTTTCAGTTTTTAGTTTGGGAACTGGAATAGGGGCGTTTATTAAGTCTCGTCCTACTGCCTTTAGGACCCAGGAGCGGACCGTGGATCTTGGGTGCTTGGGAGAGAGCGAATCCCCAATCGCTTGGAGGGACCATCCGGCATTGAATAGCTCAGCTACTCGCTCGATGCGGGCGTCTCCCTCAAGGCTGTTTAGTAGCTCAACCTCCTCAGGAGGCAGCTCTTGGCCGCGTGCTGCTCTTCTAGACATAGACTCCATTCTAGGGGATACTAGCCAGAATGTTGGACGAAAATTTTTAAAAAATTTTTTGGAAATTTTTTGCCTTCTGGGAAAGAGGGGGTGGGAGTATTTTTCACGGGCGTCTGTACGGAAGCGGCATTTTAGTACCTTAACGTTGACTGCTTTTGGCCGGTGAGAGGGCAGCGATTTGTTTTCACTGTCCTCGAAATTGTTTCCTAAAAATTTGTAGTTTTTGAAAAGTATCTACTTTTTTGTCCTTGGTAAAAAGTTTTCAAAATAATCTGCTGGATACTGCCAAAACGGGGGTCATTCACTTTTTGATAGACAAACAAGTCAAGGTCAAGTTCAAAACTAGGTTCTTAGACTTTTCACTAATAGTTCAAGTGTTTAGTGGGGGTCAAGTTCTAACTAGAAGGGTTAGGGGGTTATAGTTTCCTAGGGGGTCAAAATAGCCCCTAGAAGGGGTCAATTAGCCCTTAGAAAAGTAAAGTCAAACTACTCCCTTAGAACATCACCGCATCCCCTTGTGGGTCATCCTAGGGCTAATTAGGGGGAATAGGGATAGCCGGGCAACTAAAAACTAAGCCCTAGTCAATAGAAGACACTGCTGTAATGATCATAAAAGCCCTATTGGCTAGATAAGTAGGGGGGAATAGGGGCTTATAGCCATAACCAAACTACTAACGGCATACGGCAAGAAAAAACCCTAGGGGGTTAGCCCTAGGGTTAGTTCTTGGTCAATTAGTTAGCCGTAAGAATTACAGACTCCAACTTATCCAACTGCTCCCAGTAGTAATCGTAAGCAAGTCTTTTGTTGTCATCCGTATCCGAATAGTAATGCTCCGAAAAAGGTTCTCCGTAAAGTTCTCCGAATACCCGATACTCTCTGGTATTCCAATCTACAAAACGAAAAGCCACCTGAATCCAATTCTCCGAATTCAATTCCTCAGACTCAATCCCGCTCCACGGCACTGTTCGCTTGACATTGTTTGTCATAATGACCCCTTATTTAGTTTCCAATTCTGTAGCCGATTGACTACAAAAGTAGTCTAGCAATACCCGCAGACTTTTTACGAAGACTTATTAGCCGTGATAAAAAAGTGGATACTTTTGATTTTGAATCGGCAAAAAATCCCCCGCCTTTCGGCGGGGAATCTCTTTATGGCTAGTAGCCAGCCTTGATTAGAATCTCAAGAATCTTTTCGGCATCCTCTTCGCTTAGGTTGTCAATCGCATCTTGATTGATAAGGCTTTCCGAATCCCAATTACTCATCTTCCTCATCCTCTTCTTCGATTTCCTTGACATCTATGGAATCAACACCTTGATAAAAAACGGTGTCATCATAAATAGCCAATCTTTCGGCTTCTTCTTGGCTATCGGCTTCAATCTCGCCTGCGAATTCAACCAACATCTCTACATAGAACTTTGGCATTTCTGCCCCCTTATCTGTCTCACCTTGAGACTCTTTGAGTCTATAGCACACCTAGGACATTTCACCAATCATTCGCCGTGTTGTCGAAACTAATAAAAAAGTGGATACATCTGCCTAACCCCCCAAACAAAAACAAACCCCCAACCTCTCGGCTGGGGGCTTGCTTCGGTGATTACTTGAACAGCGAAACGATTACGCCGTAAATAGTCTTATCTGCCTTGAAGCACGCTTCATAGGCTTCTGGGAACTTTTCGGCTAGTAGGGCTTCATCAATTCCCTTACGGCTTCTCCAGTCATACCTAGCGAACTCAATGCCGTTGTGCTTCAAGGTTGAGAACTTGGAAACCTTGGCTTCCTTGTTTACCCCAAACACCTTTTCAATCTCGGCGGTTAGGGCTTCCTTCTGCTTCTCTAGGCGAGTAATCTCGGCACGAACCTCGATTAGTTGCTTGACCTGCTCTAGTGTGATTTTGGTTGCCTTGGCAACGCCGTCAATCTCTACTGCTTCTACTGCTACTGCTGTCTTAGTCATTTTGACCCCTTAGTTTTTACCCCAACCACCTTGGCTGGTTGATACCAGCATACCCCACTCCACCGACAAAAAGCAAATCAATTCGCCGTGTTTTGGAAAATAATAAAAAAGTGGATACTCCTAAAAAGTTATGCCCACACTTTTTACGAACGGCAAAAAGAAACCCCCGCACTTTGGCGGGGGCTTGCTTTTTATTCTTGCTACTTGATTCCTACAAACTCGGTGGCTAGACAAACACGCTCACCATTTTGGTAGCCATAGCCACGAACCCAAACAATGGTGTCATCTGCGTTTAGGTCTTTGTAAAACTCTACGAACCGCTCAAACTTTTCGTAGCCATAGGCTTCAAAAGTTGGCTCCATTCTGTGCCCAGTCTTTACATTTACAATCTCGCAAACTACTGTTGCGATGTCGTTGCTGGTTAGAGTTGCTGTAGTCATTTTGTCCCTTTCTTTCTATCAGCCCCTTGCTGATGTAATCAGCCTAGCACACCCAGACTAAAAAGCAAGACACCTTCCGTGTCTATCGCAAGTAATAAAAAAGTGGATACCGCAAAAGAAAAAAGAAAAAAGATTAGCGAAGTTTTATTTTTACTATGTCTTTTTTCTTTTCAATTTCTAACTCGAAAGCCGTGTGTAAAAAGAAAACAACAAAAGGGGCTAGGGCTAACGCAATCCAAAACTCTCCAGTCTTGACGATACTCATTAGCAGGACAAACCCAATCCCTAACGCAAGTCCATAAAACAAAACCGCTAGAGATGATAAGTGCTCTCTCCGATTAGCAAGTAAAGATTCACGAACCGCAAGAAGTTCAACGATTCTTTTTTTAGTTTGCTTGTCTAGGGTAATTGTTTTTTGCTTCACTTGAAAATACTCAACTCCCTCTCAAACCAATCATCAAAGTCTGACTCACACTCTCCGCAAAGTGGGTGAACTTGTCCAACAAAGGCTTCAATTTCGGTGTCGCACTTGTAGCAAGTTGTCTGCTCTTTTTGCTCCATTAGATTCTCACCTCGCCAGTCGCAGGGTCGGTGAAGAAAACCTCGACAATTGCGGTGTGTAGTTTGTGTAGGTTTACTGGTGCTCGCTCGCTTGAGCAGTAAAGATAATTCACCGCAAGTTTGCGAAGTGATTCATTACGCTCTGCCTCTGCCCAGATAGCAGACTTAGTGCTATCTGAATAGTTGTCCTGACCGAGTTTCATAACCATACCGAAAATCAAATCAGTCTTTTCATCAAATCTAGGTTTCATTTTGTCCTCCCTTTATCCTTTATTGGATACTCCAATTCTATTCAACCCCTCCGACATTTTCAACTTTTCACGAACGGCGAGTCGAAGTAATAAAAAAGTGGATACCTCTCCAGAAAAAAAGAAAACCCCCCGCTTTTCGGCAGGGGGCTTTCGCTAGTTAGTTGTTTAGAAAGGCGGTGTTGAGCAGAATGTTGCCTTTGACACTTTTCGCATCAACTACAACTCCACGCAACCCATTACTTGTAATCGCTCCAATTACCTCGGCAGGTCTTGCTGTTGGGAATTTGGATAGATACAAGGCTATTGCTCCCGTGGCGTGAGGGGCTGAGAATGAAGTGCCTGTTCGTGTTGTCGGCAACCCATTCACTCCCTCTGTCGTAATCGAACCACCAGGGGCGAAAATTGAAACACACTCTCCGAAGTTTGAGATGTTTGTTCTTTGGTCATTTTGATTTACCGAACCAACCACGAACGCTCTGTTAGAACTCACGGGGCTAATCTGGCACGCATCGGAATTTTGATTACCAGCAGAAACTACTGGCACAAGTCCAGCGCCATACAATCTAGCAACGGCATCATCAACGGCTTTGGATTTATTTACGGCGACACTTAGATTTACCACGCCCGCAGTATTGCGGGGGTGATTTCTGATAATCCAATCTATGCCTCGAATAATCCAATCTGGCGAAACTCCACCTCGACAATCGGCAACTCGAACTGGCACAATAGTTGCTTGCTTTGCCACTCCATAAGTTGAACTGGCAACAATTCCAGCAACGGCTGTCCCGTGTCCATTACAGTCTAAGTTTGACCTTGACGGCTCTCTGAATCTAGCAACGGCATCGAACCCAGTCGCAACTCTGCCACCGAACCCAGATAGATTTGCTTGAACTCCCGTGTCCATTACATAGACACGAACTCCCGCACCCGCAACATCGGGGAAGTTGTAAGTGCTATCAAACTGATTAGTTGTTTGGTCTAGTCTGTCCAGTCCCCAAGAACTAATCGAAGTTTGAACTCCCGCAGTCGCAGGGGTGCTAATGGTGATTAGTGAAACGGCGAGCGCCGAAGTAATTAGTTTCTTCATCACTCCCCCTAATCCAACTGACTATCACGCCAAGACTCGTATGCGTAATCATCATCATCACGAGAATTGTCAATCTCTTTTTCTAGGTCGGAATTACAATCGGGGCAAGTCGCATAGACCATTGTTCCCCAATCATCAGTCGAGCCATCAACCTCGACATCTTCATCGCAGGTTGAGCAGTAAATTTCTCCAGTCCAATCTTCCGAGTCAATTCCTGACCCTTTCATTGAACCGCCATCTCCATACATTCCTAAAGACATTTTGTTTCCTTTCTTGTTGCTAACTAGTGTTTCCAACACTACAACGAACCTCTGACAAAAGCAACATTGTTTCCGTGTCAAGGGAAGTTATAAAAAAGTGGATACCTCTACGGCAAGAAAAAAGCGCTAGTAAGTAGGGGGACTTACTAGCGCTAACTAGGGAAAGGGGGGGACCCTAGTATCCAAGGACCAAGGAGCAACCTTGCTCGACTCGACCCTTGAACCTTTAGTCTACCTCATCTTCGCACCAAGCGTCTAAGTGGTGTTGAATAATAATCTGTCTGGCTGGTGCTGTAGTCCGACCTCGATAGTAGACGCCCTCTGGCATTTGTATCTCTCTATCTAAGTCATCTTCCCAGTAGGAGTCAATCGCTTCGATACAAGGTTGAATCATAGACAACGGCACTGGTGGATAGTGATTACCTCGCAGGTGCCACTCTAGTTGTTGCTCTAGTGTCAACTGGCTGTTAGCAATCTCGCTTGCTTGTAATGCTCCCATTACTACGCACCTACCCTTGAGTATTCTACAAACTCAGCAAAACTGAATTCGTTAGTCCCATAAGTTATCGTGCTAGTTGTAAAGTCTACAACTACTACATCGTATGACTCTTCGAATGGAATGTGTCTTAGCGTGCCAGTAGTAATACCGAATCCAGTTTCTCTATCCCACTGGTCCCCAATAATCTGGCTAATGAAAATTCTGGCTCCATAAGTTGAATCTTCCCAGCGTGGCTCTGCTAGTGATAGTGCCTTTTGAGTATCTTCAAACTTTGAATCTCCGCCCCAGTGGCTGTATAACCAAACTACGGCGTCTGTGTTCTTCTCAGTCTTGATAGCCCAAGTTGTTCTTGCTCCCATTTTTTATCTCCCTTATTGTGTTGTCCAGTTAGGACTCTCTAACTGTATCAGCAACCTCCGACAAAAAGCAAACCATTCCGCGAGCGCGTAATTCCTATAAAAAAGTGGATACCCAATCAAAATAAAAAATTGACTCGCCAGCGAACCAGCGAGCCAATCTTTTTGATTAGTTGAAGACTCCAAGTCCCAGCAGGCGCTCTGCCTCTTTTGCGAAACTAGTTAGTCGTTCGTAATCATAATCTGTCAGTCCCATCGAGTAGCCCTCGGAATCAACTCCACCTGTAAAAACTACATTTCCAAGAATGGTGTATTCCCCGCCTACAGTCTGATACATCGCAGTCCCAAGAATGTTTGGCTCAAAAGAATTTCTGAATAAGAATTCTTCGTTCACCCACATCGTGAGGCTCTCTGTCAAGTCGATAGGTTGAATCAACCCATCTACGGCAGTCTGTAGTTTTGATAGCGTGTCTGTCTCAATGTCGATGACTTCGTGCGAGCCATTTGAATTTACAACGAGTGCTGTTTTCATCGTGTCCCTCCCTACTTGACCGAAACCCAAGCCATCGCAGTGCGAAGCAGGTTGTCGTAATCGCCACTTGTCGACTCAGCGTAATACTGGTCAATCTCTTCTTTGGATACTCCCGCATCTTTGAGAGCGCCCATTACACGCCCCATAATTGCGAATGCGTTTCCATCTTGTCCCACTAGTTGAACTTCAACTTCTGGATACTTAGTTTCCATTTGATGCCCCTTACTTATCTTGAGTAGCGTTTGCTACTAACTAGAGCCTACCAAGAACCTCTGACATCTTCAACAATTTACGGCGTGTCAAAAGTAGTAATAAAAAAGTGGATACACCTAGCGTGTAAAACAAAAAAAGGAAAACCCCGCTAGTGGGGGAACTAGCGGGGCGTTGTTGGGGGACAACCCTTTATTTGGCGTGTCGTGGCATTTTTCGGTGTCTGCCCTGTGGCTTTACCAAACCTAGCCTTACCAAAAACTTTCTAACAGTCATTTTGCCTCTCCTGAAATTGTCGTGATGAACTTTGATAGTTGTGGTGCGAATGTAAGCATTACCGCAACAACCAAACCAAGGGCTAACCCATTGGAAAAGGTTTCGCTTATGCCCTGTGTTGGAACTCCACCCACAACAATAAAACCTAAGTAGGTCAAGCACCAAGCACTAGCAACAAACGGAACTGCGATAACTCCTGCTACTGCTCTACGAATGTAATACTTCATTTTGTCCCTCTTTCCACTCGCTTTCTGCGAGTAAATCGAAGTTAGCACGCTCGGCACAAAAAAGCAACGACCCATAAAAAGTTTTGAGAAGTTATAAAAAAGTGGATACTTCTCCCCTAATGCGAAATCCCCTTGGCTTCCACAACCAAGGGGACTTCGGGTTTCAGATTTTACAATCTGGAGTTGCCCATTTCGAATTGCGAGGAGAATAAACTTTCTGGGGTTTCTGGGATTTCTAGGTCTGCCATTTTATAGCCAGCCTTGATTATGAGTTCATAAGGCTCTACACCCAACCCGTTAGCAATCGCTTCCATAACTTCCGAGGACGGGTCTTTCTGTCCCCGTTCCACTTCGGACAGGTATCCAAGGGCTATGAACCCTCCGTCCGTTATAGAGCGCATAGTTCTCTCTTGAGCGAGCCGTTCCTCTCGGATTACCTCGCCTAGTGCTTGCCTGAAATTCATACCCGTCATCTTATACCCCCTCGCCGTCATACGCAAGCCCGTCAAAATCCTCGCCGTTGTTGTCTGGGTCATCATACAAGTCCCAATCAACTTCACACCAAGTAAGCGAGCCGTCCGTTCTTGCCAACTCGTCTATGTATCGGTTTAGCATTTCCGTTGCTTCTTCCAAGCCGTCTGGCAATACTTGGTCAATGTGTAGGTGGATAGTCGCCCGTTGTCCCATTAGTTCTCACCGAGCCGTTCACGAATCTTTGGGTGAGTTCGGTCAATCTCAAATGTGTTCTTGACGACTGGTAAATCGTTCTCCTCGATTATCTTGTTCATAACCTCGCCTGCTTCGATAATCGTGAAGTCGAAACCCGTAATGAGTTTCCGTATTTGTTCCTCGGCTTCTGTAAAGCCTTCCTCGTTTGCTATGTCAGCGAATCGTGTTGCTAACATCTTGGCATTGTGTAATGCCTTGTAGAGAATTGGGTCGCAGTATCCATCGCTTATGTATTTCTCTACTAGCACGCCGACCAAAGTTAGTGTCGCCCCTGCTATGTCCTCTACACCAAACTCATTTATGTCTGGTGTTTCGTGTTCGTGGTGTTCGCACATTTTGTTTCCCCTTTCTGGTTAGTAGAAATCTAACACAACCCTCGGACATTTTTAGTATTTCCTTAGGCGTGTCGTGCTTCTTTTGTTTGACTTCGATTACGCCACAATTTCCAGAATTGTTTTTACTAGTTCTGGGTTTTGCTTTAGTTTGCCCACTAGTTCAGCAAGTTCTGGTATTGGGTCAGCCTCTACAACTTCCTTTTCCTTGATAGGTCGAGTGGAAAGATACTCAGCAATCTTTTCCTGTATCTCGCTGTTGGGATACATCTTTCGACCAGAATTGGTTTCTATGTATGAACTGAACTTGCTTATGTGAGTTCTCAGGTAAGCATAAATTGCTGTCCCTGCGAAACTTCTAAAGTGTTCTGAGATTAGTTTTCCAGCCTCAGAACGAAGTAGTGCCTCTGGTAGAGAGCAATACTCGACATCTCCAACAAAGAATCGTGTAGAAACCGACTCCATTGGAACTCGCTTTGTCGTATTCATTACGACTGCTTTTGTTGCCATAGGTAGTAACCTCTTCTTTCTTTTAGTTTTGTTACTGATGAAATAATAATCAACCTGACTGACACTTCCTATCGGGCTTCCTCGGCGTGTTGCTTTCTACTAAAAAAGTGGATACTGCGAGCGCCGAAAGGGAATCCCCAACTCTGCCTCTCTGGACAAAATTATTGGGGAAACTTTTACAGATAGCAACTAGAGCATTTGGGGCTTCGCTCTAGGCTCTGAATCCAATCGTGAGTTTTTCTATCCACCGAATAAGTGTCGCCACACTTATAGCAAGTGAAATCAAATCGCTCTTCACCCTCGTCAAACTTTCTCGGCGTGCCACGCATAGCCAAGTCAGTAAGTTCTTCGTGTGAGAGTTCTGGGTTTTCAGCGTGTAGTCGCATTACTCTTCTTCCTCCTCGACTTCTTTGCTCTCGAAAAATGTATCTGGTCCTCTGTGATACTTCTTGATGTACCAAAAGGCTTCTTCCCACAAACGAGCAATCATTTCTGATTCGTCCTCTGTGTAAAGTTCATCTATCTCGTATAGTCTTGGTGCTATGTTTGGGTAGTCGGGATAACTAACTTCCATTACCCAATCATTTTTTTCTAGGTCGTCAGAACTCAATACAAACTTTAGGTCGTAAAGTTCTAGAACTACCTTTGCTGTATCAACAGTCTTGGTTTTCATACTCTCCTCTGTTCGGGCTATGTTCATACGCTAGCACTACCCTCTGACATTTTTGATTCGTGTTGTCGTGTCGTGTTTTGTGATAAAAAAGTGGATACTTCTCTGGTGAAAGATTGGGGCAGGGCTTTCGCCCCACCCCTCTCTCGCTACTTCTTTGGTGTTGCCTTGCGAATGTGAAACTCCTCACGAGTTTTCTGGCAAGCCTGCCACGCCTCGGGGAACTTCTTTTGTAGTAAGTCCCTGTCAATGTCTGGCTTGACAACTCGGGTGATAATCGCAACCTCAACCCCATTGTGGATTAGAACCTGCTCAACCTCGCCGACCTCGGCAAAGATTTCCGCACGCCCCTCCTTGAGCAACTTCTCGTAAAGGTTGCTCATAGCACGAGCCTCAACGAACTCGTTTAGTTTGGCGACAAATTTCTTTGACACCTTGGTAGCAACTTTTGAGCCAGTTGCCTTGGCTTTAGTGGCGTTTGCCATTTGTATCCCCTATCGGAACTACTTCTGTTTCGTTCCTGCTTGGTATCTCCAAGCCTAGTGCCAGGTTGCGACATTGTCAAACCCTGCTACATAGATTTTTTGGAAAATAAAAAAGTGGATACTCGGGGAATCGCCCGGGCGAAAAAAGCAGCACTCAAAAACTCTCACGATCGTAAGAGCCCAGGCTTCGTCAAAAGTTTCCATTGACACTTCTGAACTGTCCGTCCCAGAAATGGCGAAACCCCTACCAACCCAAGGGGGGAAAGCGTTGGTAGGGGCTTCTAGTGTCTTGTCCGTTGGGAACTAGTATCCAAGTAAGGGGGGCTTGGACTTTCGCTCAACCTCTGGACAAGCACTCCGTTAGGGCTAGGTGAGTGTCCCCACCTTACCCAAGGCTTCGCTTGCCGTCTTGCCGACTTGCCTCGCAATCTCGCCGACTTCCATTTCGTCTAGGTGAACTCCCCAGTTCGCCGTTCTCACTATCTCGCTTGCCGAACCGCCGTAGCAACTCTTAGGTGTAATCCATAGAACCGCTACCCCTGCTTGCCGACACTCGGTTAGGGCTTTTATGGCGTTCTCTCTTTGGGTCGCTGTGTATTGTCCGTCTGATACAACAACCAACATACGCACGCCGTCCCCGAAAGTAAGTCCAAGTTCGCCGTCTAGTGCTTCCCACGCCTCGCCAAACTTTTCCGTTCCGTCTGGTGCTGTGTAAATCGAAACCTCGGATAGTCGCTGTCCAACTCGGAGAGTTGGGAATACGCCCGAGCCGTAATAAACCATAGCCGTCTTTGCTTGGATTCGGCGACCTGCCTCGGACATAATCCACGCTGTCTGTCCCATAGATTCCATAGCCGAACCCATAGAACCAGAAATGTCCACCATAACTCCGAGCCTTAGTGTCGGGTCGTCTGTGTGCTTTCGGGTCTTTGACTTCCACTCTGGCAACTCTCCACGCTTGCCCATAGATTCCAAAGCCTTATTCTGAATTGCGTTTCGCATAGCAAGTTTTCCCATTGGGGCTTGGGTCTTTCGTGTGTGAATTGACCTCTCACGATACTTCGCCTTTTCCAAAGACTTTGCGATAGAAACGGCACTCGCTCTTTCCGAACCAGTTGGAAGTCTGCGTTCGTGGATTCGGGAACTAGAGCCAGAACCAGTTTCGCTGTTGTGCTTATCAAAGATTCTCTTTGCTGTGTGCTGTTTCTGATTCTTATTCTTTGCTTCTGTCTGGCGAGCCTTTGCTTCGTCTTGCCACTTCTCTTGCTTCTGCTGGTCTGATAGTTCGTCATTGGCAGACAACTCGGCGTGTATCGCTGATTCGCTCATTTTGTCTAGCAACTTCTGGACTGATTCAGAAACTCCACTTCCCTCTCCTGATTCGCCCTCTCCTGATTCGCTCTCTGATTCCTCGAATACAGATTCGCCACCAGTAGGCTCACCCTCGGGGTCTGCCTGTCGCAACAACTCCACCCACTTCTTAGCCAGTTCTATTGCTCTGTCTATTTGTGGAACTGTGAGAGTTTGGAACTCTGTCCAAACCGAGCGTAGATTCTGATACAAGTCCTCGCCCAAGTTGGCAACAACAACTTTGTAAATCTCCACTACATCTCCACGCTCTAAAACCCGAGCGTCATAGCGAGCAAGTGATAGTCCTGCCAGTTGTGCTACCTGCCAAGTTTCTCCACCCATAGTTTCGAGTGTTGCTTCATTGACTTCCTCTAGTGCCATTTCCAAAGCGGAAGCACGCAAGAACAATTTGTTCTCTGGCTTTTCGATTACGCCTCTGGCTTCGATTCGTGATTCCTCTAGCAACATAAACGCTCTAGCCTCTGTTTCGTCTAGTTGCTCTTTGAGAGTTGGTATGTCCCAATTCGTGTGGCGAGCGTGTAGTGCTTCGTGATAAATGATTCCAGTAGTCATTGGAAACTCGTAGTGAGATTCACGCTGGTAGAAATCTCCAATAGTCGCTGGCTTGGTCGCTGTGCCGAAAGCCTTTGGCAAGTTGATTTCGATTTCTGCTATGTCGCCATAAAAAGCGGCAACTGCTTCACCCTCGGCAGAATCCTCTCCACCATAAACTGCCAAATCACTTCGATACGCCCAATCATTGACTAGGCGACCAATCTGTGAACATACTCGCAACCACTCTGGGTTGGTCGTGCTAGTTCTGCTTGTAAGTCTTGACTTACCCTTTAGTTTGTAGTGTGCCATTTGCTTTCCCTTTCATCTGGCATTTTTTGTTGTGTCTAAATTGTATAGGGGTTAGTGGAGAAACGCAAGTCAAATCGAAAAGATTATTTTTGCGTTTCCCCACCCCTGTTTAGTGGGGACACGAATACCCACTAAATCTTGGCTGGAAGTAGTGCCTCTCCGAATACTCGGGTGAATACATCTGCCACAACTGGTCTGTCTATCTCGGGTGCGGAAGCGAGCAAGTTTTGGACTGCCCACTTCGTTCCGAACAACTTAGACAAATCACGAAACGCCAAAAGTTCTCGCATTTGTGGCGACCAACTTGTTTCGCCATTTTCCAATTTCTTTGAGAGATTTTGGGAAGCGACAACTGCCGACTGGGGAACTCCAAGTTTCTTGGCGAGCGACCAATCAGTAGTCATTTCGACCTGAATCGTGAATCGTGAGAGTAGTGCTTCGCTCAATCGAACTCCTGCCACATTTGGGTTAGTCGCACTCACGACATAAAAACCCTCTTGTGCTTTGATAGTGCCTCGCTCTGGATTTTGCGAAATCGAAATCTCTCGTCTGCCGTCCATT
>JACCDZ010642534.1_pt1 | contig 15168 bp, 7 predicted proteins | sample 7449551 | NCBI WGS metagenome assembly JACCDZ01 (sample SAMN15323452, study PRJNA562643) | freshwater metagenome | isolation source: river surface water | place: USA:Blue River Watershed | collected 2017-08-18 | reverse complement strand
TCATATCTATAGCAGCGGCATATTGTGGAACATTTTCGATTGCATCTTTGACGCTACAACAAATTATCAATTTCTCAATCTGCGGATCGATCATTTCAGGCCAAGGCGAATACCCATCGGTTAGGACAATGACAATCTTTGGTGTTGGCTTGAGATTTTCAGCTGCGGTGATTCCAACGCGCAGATCTGTGCCTCCGCCGCCCCGTAACTTGATCTCTGCTATTCCGGAGACGGATCGAATCTTTTGAATCTCACCAACCTCAGAATCACAGGGGATAACTGACATACCCTGAGCAATCCCGTTTGCCTTTGCTATGCCATCAATCTCAGAGAGGAATTCGGTGATCTCTGTTTCACCGATACTTCCACTGGTATCAATAACAATGGCAATTGTTGGGGGAGCAGGCTTTCTCATGGCTGGCAAAATAAACTCTGGATCCCGTTCAGCCATTGAACTTTGCCGTCTCGAAGGTCGCGCAAATGTGTAATCTTTTCTTCCAAGAACAGTTGCAAGCGAACTTCGCATGAGGCCCGCAAGCTCTCGTTTCCAATCTATTTGGGGATTCAATAATTCATTAGCCCAGCGTAATAAATCACCAGGCACTGAACCTATGCCTTTTTCACGCGCATGTTTGATGACATCTTGGGCAACTCGATCACGAATCACATCTTGTTGATCACCTTTGATTGCTGGATTTTGGGCATCTGTTTGCGGAATTTCATAACCTCGTGCTTGTCCACCAGTAACACTGCCACACTCTGATTGTTGCTTTTCTTTTGATGGATTCTCCTCAAAATACTTAACCATTGTAAAAAAGGTAATTTCTGTTGTCATCCCTTTTTCAACGCCATACTCTGCCAAATTTTCATATCGAACCGGTTTGAATTCACCCCATGGCATCTTGGATTGGTCCAAGATCTCATTAATATTTGCATCACCCGCAAGGTTCCAAGTGTCATGACTTGAATTATCTCTACCAAGAGCTTTAAATCTCTCACTATGTTTTGATACGCAGTGCATAGCTTCATGTAAAACCATAGTTGCCAGAACTTCTGGAGTTTGTTCTAGTACAAACTCCGGGTTGTAATACATTCGCCAACCAGCATCAACTGCGAGAGTAGGAAGATCTGAGGTTTCCACGATTCTTAGAGAGAAAATCAAAGTGGAAAGATATGGCCATCTTGCTTGCGCGATGATTTTTGCGGCCATAACCCTCAACCGAGCTTCTTCGGTATTTAGGAGTTCTACAGTGGTCTGCATTCCTAAATCATTTTTGCTTCAGTTAAGAGCGGAATCAGCGACTTCAGCAGGGCCGAATCAGGGGTCGCACCTTTTGGTCGCTCCTTAAGCCAATCTCTGGCAAAGGTAACCGCTAAATCTGGATGCCCACCCGATGCAATTCTCTCCAGAACCACTCCCACCGCATTCCAACGCTCTACAGTCATATTGTTTCGAAGAACAGCCATAAGCGATGCACCAATCACGTAAATCTTGTCCATCCGATTTGGTAGCACAAAGTTTTTTGGAGCGGCGATAATTTCTTCAGGGTTTGGTAAATCTATATTCTCTCGATAGGTGATGTATTCTGCTGCTGGGCCAGCGCCGACACAACCCATGACCGCAACTCTCCGCACACTTGCTTCTAGATCACAAGCGGTGATCCAACCTGAAAGAATTGCAACCATCTCCCATGAACGAGGTGTCGGGAAAGCGCGACCTTGTTCAGAGGAGGTTTTTGGAAGAACTGTTGTTAAATCTGGGCGCGATGCTAGAAAACCAGCAAGTGCTGCACGTTCAGCAATCAGCGAATCTCTCAATCTCTTGCTATCGGGTTCTTTTATTGTGAAGCTCACCCAGTTTCCGGCTAATCCATCACGCACAACCTCGGCTGGCAAATCCCAATTTATGTGACAAAAACGATTTGCAAGAGGTGGTGCCAAATCCCAGCCATCTGCTGCTTGCTCCGGTGGATTTGCTGCGGCAATCACACTGGTGTCATCACCAAGATGACAATCACCAGCAACCTTGTCTAAACAGACACGTAAGAGTGCAGCCTGAACACTTGGCGGCGCGGTATTAACTTCATCTGTAAACAAGATTCCATTTTTTACTTCAGCCAAACGCTTTGCCCAATCTGGTGGCATCAGAGTTGCAGTTCCTTGAGACAACATCGGAAGTCCTGCAAAGTCTTGCGGCTCTCGAATGCTCGCAAGGATTACCTCTAGATGTCTTCCTTGATCAGCAGCTATTTGCTTAATGACAGAGGTCTTTCCTTGACCTGGAGGACCCCATAAGACCACGGGAACGCGTGCAGCTACACAGGTAATGAGAGTTTTGTACGCGGCCGAATACTCATCGAAGTTACTCAATTATTCCTCCAATTTTATGTCGCGATTATTGCTTAAATTATTGAATTAGGGAACACTTTAGAATATGGCAATTGAAAGAAATGACATTTCGGATCCAAAATTTGAAGCCGAAGTCTTTGACTTTTTGGTCAGCTTTGGATTCTCACCAAAGAAAAAGGGCGATGTCATTCAGCTTTCAGGCGTGGGAGTTGGCTCTGGTGATGCCTCACCAGACATAGTCATCAACCTTGTTGAAATGGATGGTCATCGTATTTTGGAGATCAACTCATTTTTGAGGGCTCCCGGTGTCTCTTTTGAAAAAGCCACTTTGATTGCCGCCCAAGGAAATCTTTCATGCCTAACAGCGAAGTTTGTACCTGTGGAGCAAATAGAAAAAGGGGTCCATCTAGTCCGTGCCGGAATGATTCTCTATGCAGATTTTCTATCAGGCCCCGAACTGAAATCTATGCTTTACCTTTTCGTTAAAGAGGTTGACGCCGTAGACAATCTTCTCGTAGATATGATGAGTCACTAAATGATGGATCGGGGAGATAAACATGAGTAATCATCGCCTCATTGAAATTACCGATGAAGTGCGAGCGGAAGTTTCAGGCCCAGAACTTGATCAAAAGGATATGGAGTATTGCGTTCTAAGCTCCCAAACTGAACTAAGAGCGGTAGTTGCCTCAAATCCAAAGTTGCCCACAAGATTTGCCCAATGGATGGCTAAAGACATAGAGCCATCAGTAAGAGAAGCCCTCTCGCAGAATCAGTCGATTGATCCAAAAATTATTGATGAGTTGTCACAAGACTCAAATTTAGCTGTGATTTCAGCAGCAGCTTCTAACCCAAACTTGAAGCCAGAACGTTTATCTGAGCTTGCAAAACATAGAAGTTACATAGTGAGAAATGAAGTTGCGCGAAATTCCAAGGCTCCGTTAGCGGTATTAGAAAGACTGGCCCGAGATTCCGAATGGGGCGTGCGCCGGAGTGTTGCTTCAAATTTAAATGTTACCAAGGAACTACTTAATCAACTTTCCACCGAGGATATTCCAGAAATTCAATTAGCAGTCGCTGCAAATCCAGCCACCGCTATGGATACCTTAACAAACCTATGGAATAGCTTTCCAGGCACTAGGCGGACAGTGGTTGAAAATCCTAGTTGCTCAGAAGAGTTTCTCTTAGAAGCAATTGATGAAGCGCTCAAACTCCAACCGGATCAGGAAGAATCCTGGGACGATGACATTAAAGGCGACACAAATATTCGAGAGGCAATAGCTCAACGAACAAACTTAACGCGAGCATTGATTCAAAAGTTAATCAATGATCCAAGTCATTACGTACGTAGATATGTGGCAAGCAATACCCTCTTAACAGAAGCAGATCTAGCGGTCCTTGCTCTAGATTCAAATGAAAGTGTTCGTCAAGCCGTTGTTGAAAATCCAAATACTTCCAACGAAAGCAAAGCCGCAGCGACACTTCTCGGATTACCAGAAAGGGATTCAAGTGATGAATAAGGTCCAATTGGGTCATTCTGGGCGTGCCGCATACTACGAGTCACTTGGTAATACTTGGAAAGCAATCGAGTACTACTCAAAATGTACTGAGCTAACAGATGTCTGGCGCAGCATTGCTCTTTTATACTCCGATGTCGACGACCTGGATAACTCAATTATGGCTTTTACTAAAGCGGTTGAAAGTGGAGATAAAAAGTCACTTCCGTGGTTAGTTGAACTGCTTACAAATCACCGTCCTGATGATCCGCAACTTCCAAGACTTAAAGCTCAATTGCAAACGGGTCTTGCTGCCAGAGATGTGGACATCATTTTTAGTCTCGGAAATCTCCATATGGCGGCAGGAGAATACCCAGAGGCACTCGAGTTTTGGGCAGATGTGATCTTGGATGAGCATTGGATTATCAACCGCAATATCGCAAACATTATGTTGACCCGTTACATGCAAATTGGAGATTTAATCCCAGCACCTTTGGGGCCAATAGTGACCGAGTCAGATGCACTTAATTTCTTCATGCATGTAAATGAGAAAGGTTTTAAAGAGGGTGAGCCAAAGGCTCTAGTAGATATTGGGGCCAAGTATTCGGCCGCTCGAGATCTAGATATATTTAGTGAGTACTCGCCTAATGATTTCTATCAATCTTTCTTGGAAGCTGCACATCAGGGCAGCGGGGACTCCCTAGTGATGGCAATTCATTTTGCCGATTTCTTCCGCGATGAGATCCAGGATGACACAGAGCTTCTACGCTTAGTCGAAGAGTATGGAATGAATGATTTTCTGGAAGAGGTCAGCTACCGCGAATCCTTAGACAACTTACGAATCACGGCTGGAGCACGTTACGGGACTAACACCAAAAAGTTAGAATCAAGTGATGCGATCCAAGCAATTTTTGATCGGGCAGATGCTGCTAAAAATAAGGGAGATGCTTTTGGTGAGATCTCTGCCTGGGTTGAAGGCATTGAACTGGGAGATGAGAATTGTTTCTACAATCTCGGCGTCGCACTTTGTGCTGAGTTAGGAATTGTTCAGACATTTTTAGGCGCTCAAGGTGGTGAGGACAAAGCATGGTCAGCACTTGCCAAGGGAATTGGTGCAAGTGAGCATCGTCCTGGGCGCGGGCCGATTCACAGGATGACTCGTGTTTTATCTGCAAATCAAGTTAACTACGTGCGTTCAACGTATGGCGGTATGCCGATTGTTCCTGGTGAAACATTAAAGCCAGGACATGAATCTTCAATAATCAAGATGAAGGATCTTTTTGAAAAGTGTGGGTTTATCTATAACCAGGTGGATGAAAATTTAATTGCTTTACCATTCTCCTCAGTAAATGGTGGCTTCGTCATCTTCTGTGAGCTAATTGAGGATGATGGCAAGGATTTAGCCCTCATTTACACCAGCCTTCTTACTTCACAGTTTGATAGTAATGGCGTCCCAAAAACCAAAATAGATGGACTTAATCGAGTTCAATCACGAGTCTTGGAGATCTTGGTAAGAAACCAAGAGGTGATTTTCCCGGGGATGGCCATGATGGACCTAGGAACAATATTTAATTCTTTGCCAAAGGGTAGTGAACCAAACTCCTTCCTCAATGTAACAACCTCAAAAGAGTATTGGTCACTCATCGGATCTTCACCAGCTGCGATGTTTTGCGAGGCTCTACCAACCAAACATGAATTTGAGAAAGTTGAATTTGGTTATGGAGTAGATCTCTCATTGCAATCTGACCATTTTGAGTCTGCAGTCAGAGGAATCGCAGGGTCGATAACAGGAATGCTGGACTTAATCTCCTCGATGTACACAGAATCACCTGAAATCTTTGATTTGATCTTCGATTACCAAACCCCACCACAATTTGATTTCAATACTAATTTAGTCGAATACAGCGAATTGGCTAAAAAAGGAAGTAGAACCGCTCAGGCCATTATGGTTTATGAGGAGCCTAACCACGATAAGAGGCTTCAAAAATTAGTTGCTCTCTCTGAAAGTGGAATGCGAGTTGCAAACCGTGTCATGTTAGACACGATAGAGCTTACAAAGTCAAACATCGATCAAGTTGCACGTTGTATGTTGAAAGATGCAGAACTCGAGGAAAACCATTCTCAGGTGCGTGATGCCTTGAATAACATCGGCTGGAAATACAATGAGTTTGGGCAGAAAGAGAAAGCTATTGAGGCCTACACCCGCTCAGCCCAACTTGGCTGCGGTAACGCCCTCTCAAACATAACCTGGGAATATCTCACTACAGGTCAGCACGAAGAGGCCCGAAGAATCTTTGATGAGTGTTATTACAGAGTCATGACAACTAGGGACACTGAAAATGATTATGAACAGGGTGGAAATTGCCGAAGTAATGATGCCCTCCATCGCCTTGCTCTTGGCGCATCTCATGATGAGCTGAGAGAAATCTGGGAGGATGCTCATTTCCAAGAGAACCACTTAGAGTCACGTTTTTATCCAATAGTGCTTGACCACCTCGAAGGAAACGCTGAAAAGGTCAAGTCACGAATTGCATTATTGAATAAAAATGAACGCACCGAATTGGTAGAGATTTTCCAAACTTTAGTGAATCAGCATGAATGGATTGCTGGAATAGCTAAAACTTCTTTAGAACTATTAGGGGAAGAGCCCCAAAAGAAGAAGGGGCTCTTCCGCCGTTAAGAGTTAGGCCTCCCAGCCGAAGAAGTCGAGGCAGCGCTTTCCGCCAAACTTCTTTTGGATCTCTTCATCAATATCATCAGCGATGACCGCTGTAGACATGATTGCAAATCCCAATTCTGAGGCATCGAGATCATCAATTAAGACACGAGCTGTGAGAAATAGATTGATAGTTCCATTTTCTTCACCCGCCTCAACTTCCCACTTATTGAAGATGTAAGACTTCTCAGTCATTAGATACTTATAAAGATTGAGATCATCCTTAACACCCAAGAGCACAAATGCGATCACATCTACGAATGGTCGGTCTGGAAAATCTTCGGTATTTACAACTACTCTAATAAGAACAGACTCGTTACGAGCACCCCAATTACCGGGACCTTCGTCAACAAAATCGACATCCGGCAAGGCTTCACGAAGCAGATTCGCTACCTTGGTGTTAAGTGCATTTGAACCGTTCTTCTTATCAAAAAGACCCATTGGGTGCTCTCCTTGTCTTAGGCCCAGTTGGGCGAATTGCCGAAAGCATAAATCCTCAAACTGACATTTGGAATACCTCCAGAAACTTCCTATTGAGATACCTCAATGTGTGACCATCATTGTCAGGGTTCAGTAGACCCGGCCCCGGATTCGGCTTATTTCAGCCTACCCATGTGATTGCCTTCCCATTAGAATCCCAAGCAGGCGGATGAGGGGGATGGGTTGTCTCGGCTAGAAAACAAGGTTGTCGATGGATTCAAATTCACCATTGACTCAGATGACTCCATCACTTACGCCACGGCATTTAATGGCAAATCAATTATTCGATCTTTGGTGATTCAGTCCATTTCGGAAAAAATCTATACCAATGTCACGTTCGAAGTTTCACTCCATTCTCTTGGGCATGCTCTCTCTCAGACGTGGCAAAGCAAAATTGGCACACTTGCTTCAGCTGCAGTTGGCTTCGAAAATCTCTCTCTGGAATTCTATTCAGAGCTCTTGTTCCAACAAAGTGAAACTGTACCTGCAGAGTTAAAGATCCGGATAATTGAAGAGGATTTAAATGTTTTAACTGAGGCTGTCTGGAATCTGAAACTGTATTCTCCTGATTCGTGGCTTTGGAATGAATCTTCAAATGAAATCATTGCAGCATATGTTCAACCCAATCATCCAGTTTTGCGCCCAGTTTTGGATGAAGCTGTGTCTATTCTTCGAAAGCAAGGTGAATCGGTTTCACTTTCTGGGTACCAAAATTTAAGGCATGTTCGCCCCATGGTGTCTGCGATTTATCAAGCAGTAGTCAATCGCCAGATTACGTATTCAGACCCACCCGCCTCTTGGGATCTTCCTGACGGACAGCGCATTAGAAATGCACAAACAATTTTGGAAGAAAAAGTCGGTACATGTCTGGATACCGCACTATTTTTTGCATCCTTGTTGGAAGCGGCTGGTCTTAGTCCAGTTGTTGCTTTTGTCCCGCGCCATGCTTTTGTCGGTTATTGGACTGCCGCATCTCAGAGTGAAATCAGGGGTTTCCCAGCCTGGACAGAGCAATCCCTTACCGATGTGATGAATTTGGTAGATGCCGGTTATATCGAGCTCTTTGAGACCACTTCGATTTGCATAGGTGAAAACCAGTTACCGTTTGATGAGGCCACTAAAGAAAGTTTGTTTCGGGTATCAGTAACAGAAGCATTGGGTGTGAATGCAGTTGAGAGCTCTCTGATAAATATTGTTGGATGTAGAGCAATGCAACCTCGCGCAATTCATCCACTTCCCGCTCTTTTTCGAGCCCCAGATGGAACAACACAAGTAATTGAATATAAGCCAATCGAGTTTAGTGTTGGACTTTTGCAAGAACAAATGGCTGCAGAAGGAGCACATGGTGCAGCTGCTGGAACTGTTCAACTAGATGTTCCGTCAGTAGTGAAACGTTGGCTAGATTCATTGTTAGACCTTAGTCTTAGAAATCCTCTGATTAGTTATAAAAAGAGAGAAAACTCAATTCATTTCCTCACTGCACCAGAAATTTTAGGTGTGGTAGAGGATCTATTACAGAATAGACAAACTCTTACACTTGTTGCAAGCAATAGTAATCAAGCAAAAGATAATGGAGAAAGCGGCTTACTGGATGTTCGCGGTGAAGTCGGTAGTGATCGAAACGCTAGCGAAGTTCTTGCAGGTTATCTTGCGAAAAAAATGCTTCTTACAAATTTTCAGGAAGAAGCACATAAGAACAATTTACGAAAAATGTCTTCGACAGCCAAAACATTTATGGAAGAAACAGGAGCAAATGGACTCTATTTGGCCCTCGGTTCATTGAACTGGAGTGCCCAAGTAACTAGAAATGGTAAGAAAGAAATCGCACCTGTTCGATCCCCACTCATTTTGTTACCAGTCAATTTAATCTCTAAAAACCGAGGCAGAGAGTATTACCTCACAATCGATGAAGGTAGCCAGATAGTTCCAAACTTTTCTCTTGCAGAAAAACTATTTCGTGATGAGGGTGTCAAATTAGATAAACTGGTCAACTTGGTAGAAGACGAATCAGGTGTCGATATCAATGGTACTTTTGAATACATTCGGAAGACTTTGGCCGCAGCCGGGCTAAATGATTACAGAGTTGATGAGACTGCGATTCTCGGCATATTTAATTTCAGCACTTATAGATTATGGAGAGACTTACTCGATAATTGGAAGACATTTCAGCAAAATGCGCTTGTTAAGCACTTCATTGAAACACCAAATGATGAATTTAAAGATCCTTCTACAGATCCAATTGATGATGATTTAGATGGATTAATTTCAAACATTCCTATTTCCTCCGATGCATCACAGGCCAGGGCAATTTCACTTGCGATGGCTGGACGAACTTTTATATTGCAGGGGCCTCCGGGAACTGGAAAGAGCCAGACCATTACCAATTTATTGGCGCGGGCACTTAGCGAGGGTAAGCGAGTTCTGTTTGTTGCTCAAAAGAAAGATGCGCTTGATGTTGTGAAAAAGCGCTTGGATGATGCAGGTCTTGGTGCATTTAGCTTAGATTTACACGATAAAGCCATGACGCCTAAGGCAGTCAAAGAACAGTTATTGAACGTAATTGATATCGCTATTGCCGCAGATAAAGTTGGTTACGAAATATCAAGGGGTGAATACGAGGGCGCTCTCTCCCCATTACAGAAATACCGAGATCGGCTACATGAAAAAGGTCGATTAGGTGAGTCGATTTATTCCGCGTTAGACAAAAAACTTGCAGTGCAAAGCACAGCGACCTTATCTATTTCGGGAGAATTCATCGCGGAAGCCAAGATCGAGAGCAGAGATATTCTATTAAGGAGCGCCAAAGCACTTGCGGAGATGGGCCCACAGACGGGTATTGCATCAACTAACCCATGGTCACTAACTGCACGAACTCTTGATTTTGAAGAGTCTGAATTAGCACAGCTCAAGTCACTTTCGAGGTCCATGCGCTCGGCTTTGGAAGTTATTCAAACTCTTCCAGCTGCCCAAGAATTCTTGCAAGGGATTTCATCTCCCAGCGAATTAGTTCTCACCAAAGTTTTGACTTATGAAGAAGCTAAAAGTATTCCGGTTGTCGATTTTACTTCACCCACATTGATTGATGCACACCGCAATGCACTTCAAAGTGTCACGACCTTAAAGAATTCCATAGAAAAAATCGGTTTCGATGTAACCCGTTTGGATTCACTTGATGTTAACCAGTGGATTACAAAAGCCCAAGAAGCTGATTCTTCATTTGTTCTCATAAAGGGATTTAAACAAGGTGGCCTTCTCAAAAAACTTACTGGAATTTTAGGAAGCACAATTACAAGCGACAAGACTCAACTTGTTGTTGCCTTGGAATCACTTCGAGCTCTTTCCATGCGCAAGAAGCAAGTTGAAACAGACCTATCTCAGATACCAGGAATAAGATTTGATGTAACACAGAATCTCTACAATTCTGAAAATATTGATGCAATTTTGGCGATGCTAGGCAGAGCTAAAGATCTAACGGATTTTCTCTCTTCACGGTCTATTAATGGGTCAACACTCGCTGGGTTAATGGCAGAACCATCAAAAGCCGCCATCACCTCGCTTGTCCAGTTAGGAGAAGATTCCCAAAAGTTCTTCAATATTTTGGCTTGTGATCAAATTTCTATTGATATGTGGGTTGGGACCTCTAATTTTGGCAGGAAATTTGCAGAGTCAATTCCTCTATGGGCTGTGGATACCTCTGAACATTCCTCTTCGCAGTTAACCCGCTGGGTGACTTTGATTTCGCAGGCCCAGCCATTTGCTGATTCAGGATTGTTTGAAGCTCGAAAAGCCATACTCACTGGAAGAGTTAATTATATTGATGCACCAAATGCTTTCCTTAATGGATATTACGAAGCATTGGGAAAGACTCTTATCGTGGAGCGAGGCTTTAACACATTTGAAGCGATGACAATCAATAACCATGTGAAAAACCTTGGCGATTCCCTTATTGAAATTCGCGATCGTCTTCCACGCATTACAGGGGCTGCTCTATTGGCAAGACGTGGCTTTGATACATCTATGAAGGTAGGCGCAATAGGTGACTTGGTCGCAGCACTCAAACAGCCTAAGAATCGAACACCAATTAGAACTTTGCTTGCTCGAAACTGGGGAGTCGTCACAAAAGTAACTCCATGTGTTTTGGCCAGTCCTGATTCTTGTGTTCGTTTCATCGACCCAAATCTCCCACCATTCGACATGGTCGTATTCGATGAAGCTTCGCAGATTCGTGTTGCTCACTCTATAGGCGCGATTGGTAGAGCCAAAGCGGTCATTGTTGTTGGTGATTCTAAGCAGATGCCGCCAACGTCGGTTGCACAAGTCCGCATGAGTGATAGTGATGAGTACAGTGATGAAGTTGATGAAGGTTTATTGGGTATTGATGGTGAGAGTATTCTTGATCATTGCGATACCGCAAGAGTTCCAGATGTCATGCTCAATTGGCATTACCGAAGTGAAGATGAGTCTCTAATTGCATTCTCGAATAAGAAATACTACGACGGAAAATTAAACTCCTTCCCATCACCGTCAAAGGACAAGTCATTTAAGGGATTGAGTTTTGAATATGTAGCGGGGGGTCAATTCTTTAGACCTGAAAATAAAGGCAAAGATGCCGAGGGCAAACAAGGTACAAATCCTGCTGAAATTGATGCAATTATGAAGTACTTGGCAAAGAGGTTGAAAGATCCTGAGACACAAAATGATTCAATAGGAATTGTTACCTTCAATCAAAAGCAGAAATATGAGATTGAAAAAAGACTGAATGATTCCTCTGACCCTGACATCCAACGTGCATGGGAAGAAGGTGTAGGGGGCGAGACTATTTTCGTTAAAGAGTTGGAAGCCGTTCAAGGATCTGAGCGCGATGTCATCTTATTTTCAGTCGCTTTTAGCAAGAATTTAAAGGGAGATCTTCCATTAAATTTTGGACCTCTCACTAATGCTGGTGGTGAGCGACGCTTAAATGTGGCCATCACGAGAGCAAGAAAACAAGTTCGAGTGTTCTGTTCATTTAAGCCGGATGAACTTATCAATAGAAATTCTTCATCTACAGGAGTTAGCCACCTAGCTCAATTTCTCAAGATGGCCAATCAGGAAGATGAGGACATGGCTGGAGTCTTTGTCTCACATGAATCTCACCCTGACCGCATGCGAAAGCAAATTCTGGCCGCACTACGCGAAGCTGGACTCAATGCGGTCGAAGAGGTTGGACTCAGCGACTTCAAGGTGGACATTGCAATTTACGATCCGAAGGACAGCACCAAGGCGGTTCTTGGAATTCTGTTAGATGGTCCCCGCTGGAACTCACGTGAGACAGTTTCAGATAGAGACTGTCTATCTGTCTCTTTACTTCGTGATCGAATGGGATGGCCGGCGATTGAACGTATTTGGCTCGCTTCCTGGCTTCGCAATCCTGCCGATGAGGTTCAGCGCATCAAAGATGTTGTTGAGAATGTACTGAAATCAGGTGCCAAGCCAGTCAAAAAGGCTCAAAAAAAAACTGAATTAGGACCCATCTTCACCACACTAAATTCAGATGAGGTTGAAGATGGCGAAAACCCTATCGATCGCTTGTTGCAAGAGGTTGAAGAGTGGACTCCGATGTATCCAACCTACATTGCGGACAAGAAGTATCTTGATTATTTGTACGACTCCGGGGTTAGAAAGGCAATCAGTGATATTGCCGCTCAACTAACCGCCGAAGAAGGTCCAATTAGCCCTGAGCGATTCGCCAAATTTGTGGGCGGCTGCTTTGGATTGGAACGTGTTGTTGCGACCCGAGTAAGCGCAATAAATCAGGTTCCCTTGCCAGGACAAGAGCGTGATCAGGAGGGATTTATTTTTCCACAGGGACAGACAGTAAAAACATTCACTACCTGGCGCCGCGGCACAGAATATTCAGCACGTCATATTCAAGATATTTCAATATGTGAAATTTCAAATGCAATGAAAGCAATTTGCAGTGCAGCGCACGGTGTACGTCCAGAACAACTGAATAAAGAAGTCTCGCGCTTGTTTGGTGTCACTAAAGTTTCGGCTGCAACAAATCAACGCCTAGACATGGCCCTGTCATTTGGACTTAAATCTGGTCGCTTATTCCAAGACGGCGAGTACATCCAGGCAGCAAACTAGTAGCTCAATCCGTTTCAATTTTATTTTTAAAAAGTGATGTGCTATAATTGTGTCATCACAGAAACTAAGGGGGTAAAAATGTTTAACACACGCATTTCCCCACGCTCAACCGCTCAGATAACCGGCTAGCCCGCTACACGCAGGGCCGCCAAACCAGGTCCTACTGAATAACCTGTAAAAACTCATCACATCCTCTGTCGGGCTAACCCGACAGCTGCCCTTTTGTTCGGCACCCACTTCAACAACACCTTTATTTTGCCTTCCCAAAAATTGGAGATTTATATGAATGTAAAAGCCCTTCTCGATGTAGATATGGTTGCTCTGGAAGCAGCCGACAAGGTCACGCTCATGCTCGACCTAACCGCTCCCGCAAACCCTGCTCAGAGCACCCGCCCAGGCCAAGCTGTTCAAGTTGTTCTTGATCGCTCAGGGTCAATGCAGGGTCAGCCATTAGATGCTGCAAAGGGCTCACTCCTCAAGCTTGTAGATCGCTTAGCACCTCAAGATGCATTTGGCCTTGTCGCATTTGATGACACAGCACTTGTAATAGTTCCAACCCGCACCATGGCTGATCACCACATGCCTTCACTTCGTAAAGCAATCCGCGATCTACAAACTGGGGGATCTACAGATATTTCAGCGGGATACCTCATGGGATTGCGTGAATTAACAAGGGTCCAAGCTGCTGGTGGTTCAACTCTGCTGCTTATCTCTGATGGTCATGCAAATGCTGGCGAAAAAGATCCAAAGTTCTTTAGCGAGGTCTCAACTAAGTCAGCTACCGGCAAGGTAACAACATCGACTATCGGATTAGGTAACGGCTACGACGAAACCATTCTTGAAGCGCTCGCTCAAGGCGGCGGTGGAGCACACCGATTCGCCGGTTCCATCGATGAAGCGGTCGGTGCAATCGCAGCAGAAGTTGATGATCTGCTCGACAAGACAATCGTTAACGCTGTTCTTCGCATTACTCCAACACCTGCAATGTCAGGTGTGCCAGTCATCGAAATTGTTCAACGTCTTCCATATTGGAAAGATGGCGAAACATTTGTTGTACAGCTTGGAGATCTATACAGTGGGGAAAACCGTCGCTTTGTAATCGACCTCGATGTTCCGGGTATCGCAGCACTTGGTTTATGCACAATCGCTGACATCACTATCGAATACTTAGATCTTGCACAGCGTCAAGAAATCTCTGTATCAATGCCGGTCAACGTCAATGTTGTACCTGGTGATGTCGCAGCAGGTCGTATCTCTGACCCAATCGTTCGTGCCGAGCGATTGATCTTGGAAGCCCAAACTGCAAAGTCGCTGGCAGTAGATGAGCTACTCAGCGGCAAGGTTAAAGAGGCCTCTAGTCGTCTCAAAGGCACTGCAGCCAACCTTCGTCGTGAAGCTTCTTTGATACCCGTTACAGATGAGCGCACTGCTGAGTCACTTGCAATCATCAAAGCAGAAGCCGATGAGATAGATGTATTGGCTCAAACAGCTGAAGAGCAAGATGTTATGTACTCATCAAAGCGCATGACTGAGTCCTTCTCACGTAAAACCCGCGCTCGCAATGTGCGCAACCAACCAGTCGATCCAACAATCGACTCCGATGAATTCTTGAACTAAGGAGAAAAGATGAAATACGAACTAACACCGCTGTACTCAGAGGTTGCTCCCAATCTATTTATGGGAGGAACTGATGACAATGCAACAATCGATCGGGCACAACCTCTGCGTCATTTCGAGGGAGGCAACGAGTTTGATTGTGTTGTCACCCTTTACGCATGGGCTGCACCTGCTAATTGGGGCGTTGAAGAAAGACGCTTCGGATTCCCAGATGCCAACATCATTGAGGAGTACATCCCAACGATCTTGGAACTTGCACACTGGGCACATGCCAAGTGGTCTGCGGGTAAAAAAGTAAACATTCGTTGCCAAGCCGGACTAAATCGCTCTGGACTGGTCACTGCTCTTACTTTGATGCTAAGTGGCATGTCTGCAGAAGAAGCT
>JACCDZ010363794.1_pt1 | contig 15170 bp, 6 predicted proteins | sample 7449551 | NCBI WGS metagenome assembly JACCDZ01 (sample SAMN15323452, study PRJNA562643) | freshwater metagenome | isolation source: river surface water | place: USA:Blue River Watershed | collected 2017-08-18 | reverse complement strand
GCTTCAGGAAGGGTCGTTAGCTCAGTTGGTAGAGCGTCTGCCTTACACGCAGAATGTCGGCGGTTCGAGCCCGTCACGACCCACCACCTAAAAATTTGAAGAAGTTTGCTGAATTCAGTTAAGCCCGCTCCTATAGCGGGTTTATTTTTTTGTGATGCGTGCAGCAGTTTGTTAACGATAGTTAATTCTGGAGCGTCGTTCCTATGCAGGAATCACTCAAAAAGTTGAATGTAGAATTCAATGAGGCTAAGCGAGCGCAGGCTAAACTGACGTTAGATAATCTCATCCAATCTGCCGAACAGATTGTGACTGGCGGAGACGTTGGTAACTTTGATGCGAGAAGTTTGTCCCGTGTTTCGGGCTATTCGCTGGGTTTGTTAGTAAAACGGCTTGGAAAAATTGAGAATATTTTTCTGTACGCGATTGCAAAATTACGCAGCAAAAAAATTCAATCCATTGCATCTAGGCTTGCCGAGTACGACGTTAATTCTGACGCAAGAAGTATTGTAGAAGCTTTCGTACCGCTTGCTTTTGATGAAATTAAGCATACAAATCCATCAGTGATTAGATACTACGAAAATCGTGCGGTAAAGCGAGCCGATGAGTGGTCACATGTTTTTGCCTATACCGATGAAATTATTGAACCGCTACGTAGCATCATTTCGCAGAACCGTTCAGGAACCTTCCGATCTATTGAAGATCATGAATTACCCTATATCGCTCGTGCATTTTTTCTGTTCATAGAGCGTCCTTTTGTAGAGGGCGACCCAATTGCTGGAACAGAACTTCACAGACAAATGGCTGTCGATGCGCTCTTAAGACTCATTGCGGTGAACCGAGAAATTGATTAAAACCTCAGCAGGCTCTTCGCGGTAATTGCTTTGCGCTGCCCAACGAGTGAACGCATTTCTTGGTCAGTGTTTTTAAAATAAAACAAACATAAAAAACAACTAGATAGAGTCTGTCCAGCCGATTTTTTGGTGAACGCAAAACACAATAGTTTAACGATTTCGGGTGCTACAGTTGCCGCATTCTTTGATAAACCAGCTATATGGTTTTGGCACTAGCGGTGGACCCGATGGCAAATACTCACAGATCACCCAAAACCATAATAAATATATTAAAGATCCTTTGGGCGCTTCTGCTGAGTTCCATCGTTTTGGGGACTACACTTTCTTGGGCGGACTCGGATCCAACTTCACCAAACGCTTCCCAAACTTCTTTCGGCTCAAATTGCACGCATTGGCAGGCACCAACAGATTATTCGGGGTTGTCTGCCCTGTATCCTAGCCCGTATAACTCTTCAATGTGGCAACCTTCAAATCCGCCTGTTCTTTGTGGTAATGATAATGCGAGCGGGCAAAATGCGACCTGGGATGGTGGTTCAACAGGTGGGTACTCTGGGTATAAGCCGGAAACTATAACCACTACATTTGTAAACTACATGCCATCCGACTTCCAGATGGGCGGTGGCATAAATTACATAAGTATGGGCGGGTATGGCGGCAGTGGCGGTAATGCATATGGCGGTGAAAGTGCTTCCACAGGTGGCCGTGGTGGCTGGGGTGGTGATTTGTATCTTACATTTAGCCCATCTGGCTACACTCAAGCCCCAGGCTTTCCATATGCGTACTATAACAATCCATCTTTATATACAAGTCTAACCGGTATTTTTGCACAATCTATTGGTGGTAATGGCGGTCAAGGCGGTGATGGTGGGGGCAATGGCGGCGTTGGCGGTCTAGGTGGGGTAGTTTCGGTATCAAATTATGTAGCGCTTAGTACTCTAAATCCTGGGGGTTACGGAATTTTCGCGCAGAGCCTAGGTGGCTGGGGCGGCTCAGGCACCAATGGTGATTCCTCGTGGTACGGAACGGGTGGAAGCGGGGGTACCGGTAGCGCCGGTGCTAGCGGCGGTAACGTTTCAGTGGCGAACTATGCCACCATTCAAACCCCGTACGGGATTCCAATTTTTGCTCAGAGTGTGGGTGGTAATGGTGGTAATGGAGGCAATGCTAGCGGTGGCTGGTTTGGTTCTGGTTCGGGGGGTAGCGGTGGGTATGGCGGACCAGGCGGGGAAGTTTATGTTTGGAATAATGGAAACCTGAGTAGTGCATTGGGCGGTGGTTTTGGTATTTTTGCTCAGTCTGTAGGTGGCGGCGGTGGTAACGCGGGGGTTAGCGCTGGGTTAAATGCAATTGGTGCCTCGGGTGGTTATGCGGCTCCTGGTAGTGCCGTATGGGTAGATAACAAGGGGTTTATCATCACCCAAGGCGTTTCCTCGGTGGGTATTTATGCTCAAAGTATTGGAGGCGGTGGTGGATCAGGCGGTTTGGCAACTGGTGTGTCAGCGATTGGTGGATCAGGCGGTGAAGGCGGCAATGGCGGTACGGTTAACGTGTTTAATTACAATCCGGTTTACACGGGTAGTGCTTGTAGTTCGGTAAATTCTGATGGCACTTGTGCGGCGTTGAATTTTCAAGCCGCGACATACGTTTCCAATGGTGGTGCGTTTGGGATTCTGGCGCAATCTATTGGCGGCGGCGGTGGCAACGGTGGCATGGGCATTTCGACCGGCGGTATTGTCGCCAGTGCGAGTATTGCCTTAGGCGGCTCAGGCGGTAACGGTGGCAGCGGTGGGAGTGTCTATGTCAATAATGCAGGCCCCATTGCGACCGTTGAATCCAACTCGGCGGGGATTATGGCGCAGTCGATCGGCGGTGGCGGCGGCACCGGTGGCGGCGCAATATCTTTGTCGAACAGTTTTCTGGCAAGTTATGGCTACGCAAGTGGGGGCAGTGGGGGCACGGGTGGCTCCGCAGGTGTTGTTGGTGTTAATTGCCCTGTTGGCAACACCTCGTCGGCATGCGTTAATTCGGCCACCAGGGCAACGATTCCTGCATTTAACGCCTGGATCAATACGGCAGGTGTTGGCTCACCAGGCATAGTGGCTGAGTCGATTGGTGGCGGTGGTGGTGCAGGGGGTTATGCGGTCAGTGTTGGCTCAGCCGGATTTTCTTCTGTTAAATCCAGTTACGGTGGCTCAGGGGCCTCTGGCGGCAATGGTGCAGACGTCTATGCTTCACCAGGAGGCGTGAATATATTAACCACCGGCAGTGATTCTCCAGGATTAATTGCCGCATCTATCGGTGGTGGTGGCGGTAATGGTGGTGCCTCTGTAAGTGGTAGTTTTGCCCTGACGGGTATATCTGTTGCCTCAAGCATGGGCGGGACAGGTGGTACCGGGGGGGGCAGCGGCGGCATTGCCATTGAAAATGATCATGTATCGATAAATGGCACCGACGTGCCGGCCTCTCAAATAGTCACCTATGGCGCACGCTCTTTTGGTTTGTTGGGCCTGTCGATTGGCGGTGGTGGTGGCAGTGGTGGGTCCAGTCTTGCGGTCACTGTAACGCCAGGCTCTTTGCTGGCCTTGTCTTCCAGCATCGGCGGTTCTGGGGGCAGTGGTGGTAATGCTTACGGTGTGCGTATTAACAATGATGGACTTATAAGCACCTACAACACGCAAGCGAGTGCCATTGTCGGTCAATCTATTGGCGGCGGTGGCGGCAATGGGGGCAACTCCTTTGCCGCAGGTGCCTCGTTAGGCGTCTCCGGTGTTTTAAGCGTGGGCGGTAGTGGCGGTAGTGGTGGCAATGCAGATTACGTCAACATTACCAACACGGGAGCACTTCAAACTTTAGGCGGTGGTGCAGCCGCTGTATTGGCGCAATCTATTGGAGGTGGCGGTGGCAATGGCGGCACCAGTATTTCCGATTTCATTGGTTTTATGGGTGGCGGTATTTCCGTGGGGGGTACTGGCGGCAATGGTGGTACGTCAGGCAACGTCACTGTTAACAACTACGGTTCGATTGCGGCTAATAATTCTTACGCTTTAAATAATGCTACGGGCGCTACCGCTATCGGGAACAACCCAGGTATTTTGGCCCAATCAATTGGCGGTGGCGGCGGTAATGCCGGTTATGCGGTGGGTGGTGCTGATGCTGCATACGCAGCCACTTTTGCGATTGGTACAAGCGGTGGTAATGGCGGTCATGCGGGTACAGTGACCGTAAATAACTACGGCAGTATTGAAACGCAAGGACATGTGTCAGCAGGTATTACTGCTCAGAGCTTTGGCGGCAATGGGGGCAACGGCGCTATGTCTGTTGCAGGGTCCTTATGGGGATCCGGAGCCTTCACGACGGCACTCGGGGGCGACGGCGGTGCTGGTGGTCAGGGGCTGGCAGTTAATGTGACATCTAATGCCTCGATCACAACGAATGGTTTGTTGTCTCCGGGCATCCTTTCTCAAAGTGTGGGTGGTAGCGGCGGTAGCGGTGGCATGGCCATCGCCGGTGGCACGGCTTCAGTTGTTGCATTAACTGCGGCTATTGGGGGAAATGGAAACAGCGGAGGTAGCGGGGGTAATGTGACCGACACGATTACCGGGACCGTTGTGACGCAAAGAGATTTGTCAGCGGGGGTTGTGGCTCAGTCGATTGGTGGTAACGGGGGGAGCGGTGGCAATGCCATTACCGGAGCTCTCGGCGGTAATTTGTCTGCAGCTGTATCACTCGGCGGTAATGGTGGCGCTGGTGGTACATCGGGCATTGTGCAAGCCAATGTGGCGGATGTATTTACCAACGGTTTACTTTCACCCGGTGTCGTCGTCCAGTCCATTGGTGGCACGGGGGGTAACGGCGGCTTTAGCGGTAGCCTCACTGGGTCCTCATCAGTATCTGGAAACATTGCAATTGGCGGTGGCGGTGGGGTCGGCGGCTGCTCGGGTCCTTGCAACCAGGCGGCGGGTTTCAACCCCGTTGTTAGCGTCAATTTAAATGGCCAGATTAATACGATGGGGGATCAATCTTCGGGTGTGGTCGCACAATCGATTGGTGGTAACGGCGGCAATGGCGGTTCTGCATTATCGGGTTCTTTTGCAGCATCAGGTTCGGCAGGTGTTGCCATTGGTAATTCTGGGGGTTCGGGTGGCAAGGCGGGTGATCTTCTGGTCAATGCCTATAACTCAATAACCACCAATGGTCTCAATGCGCTTGGTGTTGTCGCTCAGTCGATTGGTGGGAACGGTGGTAACGGGGGGTCTAGTCAGTCGTTATCGGGTAGCGACCCAACAGGCAATCAATCCTTTGCAGCTTCGGTTGCCGTGGGTGGTGATGGTGGTTCAGGTGGCAACGGCAGATCTGTGAATCTGAATCAGGTCGGGTCAATTAGTACGGCCGGTGCATGGACCTACGGATCAATAGGGATTTTGGCGCAATCCATCGGTGGTAATGGTGGCAACGGCGGAAACGCTACATCGAATGCCATTGCTGGCGGTGGTACGATTTCGATGTCCGTTGGTGGTAACGGTGGCGTTGGGGCCAATTCTGATGGTGCCGTCAATGTGTGGAGTAATAATGGGTTGAGCACTGGCGGCATTTATACCAGTGGCATGAATGCGGTAGCGATCATGGCACAGTCGATTGGCGGTGGCGGAGGCAATGGCGGTTGGGCAATGTCTTCTTCAACCAGCAACCGATATGCCAGTGGATCGGCGATTGGTGGTTGGGGCGGGGACGGCGGTTATGCTACCTATGTCAATGTCTATTCAGGCGGTACGCTTTCTACGACGGGGATGCAGTCCTCTGGCATTGTGGCGCAGTCGATTGGCGGCGGCGGCGGCAATGGGGGCTCAAGCTCGTCGCAGGTGTCCTCAAGCCCAGGTAGTGCGGCTGATGGGGTCACTGCTGTCGTCGGTAGCACGGTCGCAAATCTCGGTGGTAATAATGCTGCGGTTAACGCGGCCACTTGGGCGTCTAGAAATGCGCAGGATCAATTATCTTCTACCGATGACATGCCTAATGATGGTGTGTCGGGCTCTATGGCTGTTGGTGGTTTAGGTGGCACGGGTGGCACAGGTGGCGCTGTAAGTGTTTCTTCGATCAGCACCATAATAACGACAGGGGTGATGTCCAACGGCATTGTTGCCCAATCTATTGGTGGTGGCGGTGGTAATGGGGGTGATAGCACCTCCGGTGCCGATGGCGGCAAGTATTCTGCAGCAATCTCGGTCGGTGGATATGGTGCAAGTGGCGGTACATCTGGAGAGGTTCTTGTTGATAACTCGGGATATATTTCAACCACGGGGAATCACGCCATTGGCATTTATGCGCAATCGATTGGCGGCGGCGGGGGTGGTGGTGGATCAAGCGCCGCTTCTTCGGCTGCTGCTGCAGGCGGTGCAGCAGCAGTATCAATGGGTGTAGGCGGGTGGGGCGCCGATGGCGGTACCGGCGGTATGGTGACGGTTAATAACAACGGGTCAATTCTGACCAGCGGTATTAAATCTGCGGGTATTTATGCGCAGTCTATTGGCGGCGGTGGCGGTAACGGGGGGTCGAGCACGGTTTCATCCGAAGTGGCCGCAGCAGAATCGGACTCCGGCCCGAGTTCTGCCGGTACGGGAGGAACAAGTGCCCCAACCACTAGCAATGACAGTAACTCATCTACCGCCGGCAATACGGCGTCTGGGCAGAACACCAGCGCAGCGGGTGCCGATAAGGGTACGGCCATTGGTTTATCTATCGGTGGTTTCGGAGGCCAAGGTGGCATCGCCAATGATGTTTTTGTAACCAATACAGGCATCATTATTACGGGCTATCAGAGCACGTCAGCTAATTCACTGGCTTATACTGACCTTGGACTAAGCGATGGATCCGTCGGTATTTTCGCGCAATCCGTGGGCGGCGGCGGCGGGGATGGTGGATCAACGACGAGTAATGCAGATGGCAGCAAGAATAGCGTTTCCCTAGCGCTCGGCGGATTTGGTGGCACCGGTGGTGACGGACGAGATGTTGGTGTTAGCAATTTCGGTATGGTGATCACTTATGGTCATAATTCAACGGCGATCTTTGCACAGTCTGTAGGTGGTGGTGGCGGTAACGGTGGCGCTTCTTCAGTGACATCAGGATCCGGCGGTAGCAATGCAGTTGCTATTGGTCTTGGTGGCCGAGGCGGCGCAGCCGGATCAGGTAGCTCAGTGTCCGTTACCAATTCTGGCAGCATAGCAACCTATGGTGCTTTATCTTATGGTGTCTTAGCGCAGTCTGTGGGTGGCGGTGGTGGTAACGGTGGTGATGTGAGTGTCGCTAGCACTGCAGGTACATCATCTGATAGTGGCGAAGATAATGCAGCTACAGCGAATAGCGATGGGTCAACTTCTTCAGAAGCCAAGAGTGGCGTATCTGTCGCGGCAAGCTTAGGTGGTGCCGGAGGTGCTGGTGGCACCGCAGGCATCGTAACTATTACGAACACGGGTTCTATTTCTACAGCAGGCATTGGCAGTACGGCCGTTATTGCGCAATCAATTGGTGGTGGCGGTGGTAACTCGGGTGCCTCATCCAGTGAATCAAACGGTGGTGCCTATAACGCTAACCTATCGCTTGGCATGAAGGGTGGTTCAGGTGGCGCCGGGAACACGGTAAATGTTAATTCGACTGGAAGCATAAGCGCAGCTGGTGCCAATGCCATGGGTATCTTTGCCCAGTCTGTTGGCGGTGGCGGCGGTAACGCTACGAGCAACAGTGCTACCAGTAGCGGCAGTAGCGGCAGTAGCGGGAAAGCCGGAGTCGCTATGTCCATGGGTGCCAATGGCGGGTCGGGTAATACAGGCGGCATGGTCAATGTTTCTTTGAATGGCACGGTATTAACTAGTGGCATTAACGCTATCGGCATCTTTGCCCAGTCAGTTGGTGGTGGCGGTGGTAATGGTGCAACAAGCCAATCAAGTGCCAATGGCGGTGATGCGGCTGTCGCGCTTTCCTTAGGTGGAACGGGCGGTAGTGGCGGCACTGGTGGGGCGGTTAATGTCTATGCCATCCAGTCTGTTTCTACAAAAGGCGCTAATGCTCAAGGCATCTTCGCGCAATCGATCGGTGGCGGCGGCGGTAACGGAGGATCTTCCAGTAGCACTAGTGGCGATGGTGGTTCGTTCAACGCCAACTTGACGTTGGGAGGCTCAGGAACAACAGGTGCAAATGCTGATGCCGTTTTAGTGTCCACTAATGTAGCTGACTACAACAGTGCTAACAGCACCTCAATCATTGCGCCGAGTAATCAGTCAATTTCGACTGCAGGTGTTAATGCTCAAGGAATTCTGGCCCAATCCGTTGGGGGCGGTGGTGGCAATGGGGGTGATAGTTCCTCACTGACTAATAACTCTGACAACAACACGAAGACCAAGATGGTTGGCCTGAGCCTTGGCGGCGAGGCAGGCGCAGGAGGTAATGGCGGTACTGTTACTGTCAATAATGCACTCAGTATTGGCACGACCGGTGCCTATTCTCAGGCCATATTGGCCCAATCCATTGGTGGTGGTGGCGGTAATGGGGGTAGCAGCTCGTCAGGCCCTGCCGATAATGCCTCAACCTTCAACCTTGCACTGGGTGCGAATGGTGGTAGCGGTGGTAACGGCGGCTTGGTTTTTGTAACGTCAACTGGTTCGCTGAGTACGACAGGGCTGAATGCAAGTGCGCTCGTTGCACAGAGCATCGCTGGTGGGGGTGGTGCCGCCGGAGCGACCGATAACAACTCGTTCGGTTTTGCATCGTCGACCGTTAATAGTTTATTGGGTGCAACAAATGGTACGAGCGGACTCGCTGGGACTGTTTCTATCTCCACCTCAGGCAACAGCATCACAACCTGGGGACACAACTCGATGGGGATTATTGGTCAATCCATCAATGGGGGTGGCGGCATCTCGAATGCATCACTGACGTATACGTCGGGGACAGTCAACTACCAGGCAACTCTCGGGGGCTCAGGTGTAACGAATGCTTCAGCCAACGAGGTCACAATCAATGCGTCCAATGCCATATCGACAACAGGCGCTAATGCAGTCGGCATCATGGCTCAATCGATTGGCGGTGGTGGCGGTGTGAGTACTACGACTGTTACTGGTGGCAGCGTCAGCATGAATCCGGTAACGATTGGTGGTCAAAGCAGCACAAGCGGTAACGGTCTGGCAGTGAATGTGACTCAGACGGGTGCAATATCCACCAGTGGCGCGGCTGCTATTGGCATTGTGGCGCAATCAGTTGGTGGCGGTGGCGGATATGCAGCGCTGGCCAGCCTAAACGCCAATACAACCCTCACTAATCCTACCAACGTAACAATAGGCGGTTCAGGCGGTTCGTCGGGTAATGGCGGCGACGTTAATGTCACTGTCGGTGCCCCCATAACAACCCACGGTAATAACGCCGTCGGCGTCATCGCCCAATCGGTTGGCGGCGGCGGTGGTATCTTGCTGACCTCAGGGTTGTCTGCGGGCGTTACGCCTACCTTTAGTGGTGGTACTGGTAACGGTGGCAATGTCACTGTTAACGTCAATGCCCCAATCAGTATTTATGGTGCAGGGGTGTACGGTGTCATCGCCCAATCCATTGGCGGTGGTGGCGGCATGGTCATCAGTGAAAGTGGCGTCGTCGATGGTTCCGGCAAAGGTGGCGGAGAAGGTGGTTTGGTTACTGTTAACGTAAATTCATCGATTTATGTCAACGGGTATACAACCTCGAATGCCATCGTGACAAGCACTAATGGCGCAAGTGCATACGGCGTCTATGCCAAATCGATTGGCACCAGTGACCCTAACGTTACGGTTGCTCAAGGAGCCTCAGTCGTTGCCGCTGGAGGGTCTGCAGCCATTGTTCTGGATGGCTTGGTGAACCAATTGACCAATTATGGATCGGTGATTGGTTATAACCCGCAAATTGATACGGCGGTTAAGGTCATTGGTGCTGGTGGGGTAACCCAGATCACCAACCATGCGCTGATGTCCGGCCGACTCTCAAATGATGGTAGCGCCATAACACTTAATAACGCGTCAACTGGGCGGTTATACCTTGCCAATGTTCCGGATTTGGGCGGTGGTGTGCTCACTAATGGTGGCTTTCTGCAATTCAGTTCTTTAGGAAGCACCGGTGTAACGAACATTAATCATACGGGTTCCTTCGTACAAACAGCATCTGGCGTGCTTGGAATGCACTTTGACTTTTCAGCTAATCAGTCTGATGTGATCAGTGCGGCGCAGAGCATCCAATTCACCCTTGCCGGTAAGATTAAGCCGCTGTTAGTCAATGCTGGGTTGATTGAACCGGGATCTGTTCAAAAGACTATTTTGACGACAGGTGGATCGCCAAACGTATCTCTTGCGAATGACCTGGGCATTGCAGGCCAAACGGCCATAATGAGCTATGGATTGAGTCATGTTGGCAATAACCTCAGCCTGAGCGCTACGGCCAACTTTGCGCCTGCGGGGCTGTCACAGTTTGGCAGCCAGGTCGGTCAAGCCATTGGTACTCATCAGACGGCTGGCTCTAATGCTTTCTTTCAAGCTGCGACTGCACAACTGGTTATGCAGCCTGATGTGCCTACGCTGGATCAAGCCTATCAAGGCTTGGCCGGTACCGCTATTCAATCGGTCTCACAATCAGTCTTTCAGGCGGTAAACCAAGGTATTGGTTCCTACACCGACCGCATGAACGACTGGCGTATCAGTACAGCAACGTCAAAGGCTTCACGTACGGCTAGCTTTAATCACCCCTTGTATGCCATGAACAATAGCAACGCAATGACAGACGCTGTGCTTGATAGCAACAGCTATTTACCTGCAGGCCGAAGCGGCCCATGGATCACCCTTTTCCAGAGTAATGTATTTAGCAACTCGCTCAATGACCGGATATTTGGTGGCAGTGCTGCATACGAAGTGGAATCAGATCAACATGACAAGATGGGGGGGGGTAGGTGTCACTATTTCCCAATCGGGTTACAGCTATAACAGTGCCCCGACCCCCATTACCCCTGGAACATCCACTAACGTAGGCTTAAGTTTTTATGGCATAGGTCGTGGTGAGAGTGCTTATCTCTCATGGATTGCCTATCTGGGTGGCGGCAATACCAATTTCACCCGACAACTGCAGACCATGGCCTTTAACACCAGTACTAACGTTAACGTTATGAGCTACGTGGCTGCTGGTCGAATTGAAGCAGGGTACGCCTTTAACGCTTTCAGAAACGAATACAGCAATCTTCAAATTACGCCGTTTACGGCAGTTCAACCAACTTATATCCACCAGAAAAGTGCATCAGAGAACTTCTCGGGTCTCGGTTTAGGTTTTAACTATTCAGCAACCGACAATACCGCTGTTCCTGTGTTTATCGGTCTAGAGCTCAGCGGTAACCACATGACTGACAGCGGCACCAAGATCAGCCCTTTCATCCGGGCCTCCTGGATGGCTGAAACACAGCAAAAGGGGCAGATGGGCGCCAGTTATAACGGGCAGGGTGTCAATGTCTACTTTAACGGCACCCCGACCCTGGGGAATGCCATGCTTTACAAGGTGGGCTCAGTATTTACAGCCAACAAAAAATTCAGCGGTTACTTCACACTCGACTATGACTATGGCAACGCCGCTTATGCCTATCGCAACTACGGCACCAGCTTTGGCATGAAGTACGCTTTTTAAACAGTCACTAACCCACATAGAGAACATCATGAATTACAAAAAAACAACCTTGGCGCTTGGCCTCACAGCTGTATTGGTTGCTGCAACCCCAGTTATTGCGCAAGACGTTGCCAGCGTTAATGGAACCGCCATACCTGACAGCCAGTTCAACCAAACGCTGACTCAGGCGCTTAACCAGGGTCAGAAGGACAGCCCCGAACTGCGCAGTGCCATTAAAGAAGAACTCATCAACCGGGAAATCGTCGCACAAGCAGCGACTAAGCAGGGCTTAGAAAAAACCCCTGAAGCCAAACAGGCCTGGGCACAGATTCGCCAAAACTTCCTCATTGAATTGTATTGGGCTGATTTCAGCAAGAAGAATCCCATCACTGATGAACAAATTAAAGCGCAGTACGAAAAAGACGTTGCTCAGCTAAAGGCGGTGGGGGATTCACAGCAATATAAAGTCTCGCTCATTACCGTAGCGAGCCAGCAAGATGCCACGGCAGTCATTACCCAGCTCAAGAAAGGCGACGCCTTTGATAAGGTAGCCCGAGAAAGATCGATTGATCCGTCCAAGGCTCAGGGCGGGGTAGTTGGCTGGGTATTGCCGACACAGCTGAACAAAGAGGTCTCTACGGCCATTACAAAACTGAACAAAGGTGCTTACACCACGATTCCAGTTCAGACACAATCGGGTTGGAACATCGTGAAAGTAGATGACAAACGCCCCTTCAAAGTGCCGACCTTGGCTGAAGCGCAAAACCAAGTACGTCAGCAACTGCTTCAGCAACAACGTATTGAGCTCGTTAACAAACTGCGGTCTGATGCAAAAGTGACTAAGGATTGATGGCTCATCGATCATTAGCACCAACCACCACCTAAAGCTTGATCAGCCCGACTTTACGCTGGGCGTTGCCCGGTTGAAGTGTTTCTCAGATGCCGCTGATAGTGGTAGAACGGCCAGGCTCAGGATTTTACCTGCGGTTCGCGGATGGGCAGATTGACTAGGGCCGCAAAACCGGCAAGCGCCATGTCGGCGTACCACATGGCATCCAGATTGCCGAACTCGGCCATGGCGATCCCGCCTAGATACGCGCCAAAGAAGGCGCCAACCTGATGTGAGAGCATGGAGATGCCGAACAGCGTGGCCAGGTAGCGCAAGCCGAAGAGCTTGCCGACAATGGCCGCCGTGGGGGGCACGGTGGCCAGCCAAGTGAAGCCTAGACCCGCCGCAAAAATGTAAAAAGTCCAGTCTGTTTTTGGTAGGAGCAGATAGCCGAGGATGAGCAGCACACGGCTAGCGTACATGGCAGCAAGGATGTATTTGCTGCGATAACGTGCCACACATTGCCCGGCGTAAAGGCTGCCGAAGATATTGCTCAGGCCAATGATGGCGAGTGCACCGCTGGCTACAGAAGCGGGTAAGCCACAGAGACTGACTTCGCCGGGGAGGTGCGTCACCAAAAAGGCGATGTGAAAGCCACAGATAAAGAAGCCGAGATTTAAGAGAAAGTAGTTGGGGTTGGCGAGAGCACCACAAATGGTTTTAGCAAAGGAATCTGCCGGGGATAGATTCTGCGGATGGGTGTGAATGGTTCTGGCACCCGTCAGGCGATTAATAAGTGGTAGCGCGCTGAGCGAAATAATAGCCATGGCCCATAACGCGCCTATCCAGCCAATTGCTTGTATGAGCGCCTGAAAAATAGGGGCACCGACAAACTGACCTAACGAACCGCCGGCATTAATGACGCCGGATGCCGGGCCGTGTGCTTCAGCAGGAATCCGTTGTGCGGTTGCGCCGATGAGTACTGAGAAGCCGCCGATGCCCGAGCCGATGGCCATAAATAACCCTAGGCTAACGATAAGACCAAAGCCAGACAGCATAAAAGGCGCGAGGGCGCTGCCTAAGGCCAGGAGTAGCAAACCAAAGACCAGCACTTTGCCTGGGCCATATCGATCTGATAGCAGCCCCGCAAAGGGTTGCGCCAGCCCCCAGGAGAATTGTCCAATCGCCAGCGCCAGGCTAATCGCCACGATACCGATATCGCTGGCAGCGTTAATGGGTGCGACAAACAGCCCCAGTGATTGGCGTGTACCCATCGTCACCATGAGAATGCCCGCCGCCGCGAGCGTCACGGTCATGGCGTTGGGGGCAGAGAGTGCTTTGCGGATATTGCCGAACATGATCACTGCTGATTAAGTAGGCGTTGCTGGCTTAAAAGATTGTTGCCAGAGTGGTGCGAGTGCCCAGAGCGCCAGAACCGGGCCTGGCAGCAATAGCCAGGCGATGTACCTATCGACCGTGCCAACCAGTGCGGTGCCGAATTGGATTGACACCATGCCAATGGTAAAGCCGATGGCGTTCTGTAAGGCCAGAGCACTGCCCACAATATCCGGTGGTGCTGCTTTGGCCGACAATGCCGAGAATTGCGGCGAGTCCGCGACAACAGTGGCACCCCAGAAAAGTAACAGGGCAAGTATCCACCCGGGGTGATCGATGGGCATCAAGGGAAATAGGGCGCAACTGATCACGGACCCGGTTAAAGCAAAGGCCGCAACCCGGGCGCTGCCAAAGCGCTGGCTGAGCTTGCCGCCCAGCATACAGCTGAGCGCACCAACGCCCACGACCAGGAACGCAATGCCGGATTGCGCGGGCGTGTTGGGCTGCGCCAAACCGCTAACGACGACCAGTGCTGGCACCAGTGTCCAGAGTGCATAGACTTCCCACATGTGGCCAAAGTAGGCGAGTGCGGAGGCTCGAAATTGCGGAATAGTGAATGCCGTTAGTACGTGCCCCAGGCGTATGCGTGATTTGCCGGATTGACGTTTCAGGTGCGGGCCATCACCCAGAGACCAGATCATGCCCGCTGCGATAACGGCCAGCACAGACGACACCAGAATCGACGATTGCCAGGACCAATCAGCACCCGCCAAGCGGATGCCATGGGGCAGTGCGGTGCCTAGGGTCAACATGGCGAGAAGTTGCGCCAGAGTTTGACCGGCGCGATCCGGTGCCCAGCTCACCACCATCTTCATGCCTAATGGGTAGACACCCGCCAGAGAAAAGCCTACGGCAAAGCGCCAGATCAACCCGCTGGAAAGCCCTTCGGCACCGAGTGCGAAGAGCGCATTGAAGAGTGCGCCCAGCAATGCGGATACCGTAAAGATGCGGCTGGCCTCAAAGCGGTCGGCCAGGCCGCTGAGCGAAAAGGTGAGGGTGCCGGCAATAAAACCCAGTTGTACGGCGTTAGTCAGCAGCCCAATATCCGCTTCGCTAATGCCCCAAGTCTGCATCAGGTTCCCGGCCGCGCTATTGGCGGAAAACCAGAGTGAGGTGCCAAAAAGTTGGGCGACCACAATGACCAGAATGGGGGAGTTCAGAGCGCGCATTTATACATCCTACCCGAAGCCCTTAGTGCACAGTGAGTGGTCTCTTTGAAAGTTTTTGTATGCTTTGTCAGTTACTTGAAAGTTTTAGCGAGGAAAGTTGTGCTCTGCGTATTTACAAATACGTAGATTTGTTACACGATTCAAAACAGAGTTCCATAATTATGGAACCATAAGAACAAACCGGGAGACAGAAGTATGAGCAAGCGCGTAGCCTATGTAACGGGTGGTATGGGTGGTATCGGTACCTCGATTTGTCAACGACTGGCCAAGGAT
>JACCDZ011649365.1_pt1 | contig 15175 bp, 13 predicted proteins | sample 7449551 | NCBI WGS metagenome assembly JACCDZ01 (sample SAMN15323452, study PRJNA562643) | freshwater metagenome | isolation source: river surface water | place: USA:Blue River Watershed | collected 2017-08-18 | reverse complement strand
AGTTCTGATATTGATTCTGATTCTAATATTAGTGATTATTTTGAAAAAATTAGTGATTTTGAAAATGTAATAATGCCTAATAATATTGTAAAAATCAATCATGATGTAAATTTTTACAATAAATGTTTATTGTTAAATTGTCAATATCCATGTATTCAATTAGTTAATTACCTAATATTAAAAGGTGCAAATAATTTTAATGAATGTTTAAAAGTAAATACATGTAGTGAACGTAATGATGAAGTAGCACTATTATTATTACATCATGGAGCAAATAAATATAAATTATTATCTACATATAATCATCCAGAATTATATTCGAAATATGTTGATTGGGCGATGAAAAATAAACAAGAATATTCTCTAAAAAAATTACAAGATATTAACATTGATATTATTTATTAGGTGATTTAATAAATACATAAATATTTCTTTGGAAATTTTTTGATTTAATTATTGATTATTTTATGATTACTTCTGAATATTTTATGATTACTTCTGATTACTTACAATCAGCCTAATAAAAAATAAAATTTAAAAAAGAGAATTTTTTTTAAATATAATAATTAAACATATATTATGCCCATATTAAATCTTGATGATGATCAGATATTTTTCATAAAAATATTATTATTTACAATTTTTATCTTTTTATTACTTTCTATGATTTCTTATGTAATATTAGATATTATTAGAATCAATGTAACTCTCAAAGAAAAATTTACGGATACAAAAAAAGGATCTTTTATATTATCTACAATTCCTTCGAGATTAGAAAAAAATGAACATGTAATAAAAGCATTAATCAAAAATAACCCAAAGAATATATATTTATCAATACCTGAATATTCTAAAAGAGAAGATAAACCATATATACTTCCGGAATGGTTAAATAAATACATGAGTGGAAGTGATGCTATTGTGAAAATTGTGAGATGCAAAGATTATGGACCTGCAACAAAATTCATGGGAATTATTGAACAAAAAGTTGACATCGATCCAGATCATTACATAGTAATAATAGACGATGATTTTGAATATAATAATCTATTATTAGATAATTTTATTTATGAAATTGAAAAGAAAGAAAAAAAATATGGAACAGATAATATAGTGTTATCTTATGATGTCAGTGGTACATCAAAAGCTGTCATGGGTTATGCAGGTATTATTATGAAAAGAAAAATGCTTGATGGTATTGAACATTTTAAAAATACAAAAGAATGTTTTACTACTGACGATGCATATCTTACTGCATTTTTGAGAGAAAAAAATGCAACGATTGAAAGACCTTTTGTATTTAGACCATTTGCATTAACTTTATCAAAAACTCCCACGAGTGTATATGATTTATTTTTTAATATTAGGAAAATGAACATACCCGGAACATTAAAAGATACAAATCCAATATCTCCTGGAGAATTTGATTTGAACAATGCAATGTGTTATAATTCCCTAATAAAAAACAGGCTTGAAAATAAACTTAAAACTTATTTGAAAAATAAATAAATTGATTATAATAAATATGCCAATATTAAATATGCCACCGGTAACAAGTATTGAAAATGTATTTTTTACTCTTTCCATTATTTTATTTTTTATTCTCCTAGTTTACATAATATTAGATATTATTAGGATCAATACAGTTCTTACAGAACAATTTACAGACACGAAAAAAGGATCTTTTATATTATCCACTATTCCTTCAAGACTTCCTAATATTAAACAGAATATTGATTCCCTAATAAAAAATAGACCAAAACATATTTATATATCAATACCTGATTTTTCAATAAGAGAAAATGTACCTTATGAAATTCCAGAATGGTTAAATGAATATGCTAATAGAAGTGATGCTATTGTGAAAATTGTGAGATGCAAAGATTATGGACCTGCAACAAAATTTATGGGAATTATTGAACAAAAAGTTGACATCGATCCAGATCATTACATAGTAATTGTCGATGATGATTTTAAATACAACGAACTAGTATTGGATAATTTTATTAATAGAATGCAAATACATGAAAAAGAAAATCAAAGAGATGATATTGTTTCTGCACATACAATTGCACATTTATCAGGATCTGTTATGGGATTTGCTGGTATTATTATGAAAAGAAAAATGCTTGATGGTATTGAAAATTTTAAGAATATTGATGAATGTTTTACTACTGACGATGCATATCTTACTGCATTTTTAAAAGAAAAAAAAGCCTTGATTAAAAATGTTTTTCCAGTTCCTGTTTGTGACTTGACAATATCTAAAACTCCTAATAATGTAGGTGATTTTGTTCGTACTCTTCTTACTCTTAGAAGGGAGAGTGAAATTAATAAAATCAATCCGATATCAGGAATTGATTTTGAAATTAATAATATAAAATGTTTGAAATCTTTGAAAAAATTAGATTAACCTATTTTGTACATCGTTAAAAAAGTTCTTGTGTCAATAGATGTTGATACTCCTGGACCTTCAAAAATTGTTATTGCTGGTAAAATAGAATCACCAGCAGTTAAGCTGATTATTGTTGATAATGAACATGTTGTTTTTCCTCCGGAATAATATGTTGAATACCCATTACTTCCAACAGGACCAGGGTCATTTATAATTTCGATTGAAAAAGTACAATAATCTTCTGATTGTGACAATAATACTGGATTCATTAATATTTTATATACTCCATCAAAATCTACAGTTATTCTGCCTGTTTCAGAATTTAAATTTATACCGACATTTTCAACAGTTGTGTAAGCATCTAATAAATTAGTGATTCCAACACCTGTAGATATTACACTTGTCAATTCAATAATTAAATAAGAATAATTAGAAACTGTTAATGTACCATTAATTCCAAGATTACCAGGAGTAATTACAGAAAGTTGATTTAATATTTTTTTTTCATTGGCATTTAAAAAACCACTTGTGGTAATTGTAGCATCTTCATGATAAATACCTTCACCTAATTCTCCATGTGCATGTACATGATTTGCTCTTGAATAATTAGGTGCTGTTCCTTTATCAGAAAATTCTGCAACATTTTGTGGATCATCATCAGATGGAATAAATTCATCTAATTTTAATTTATCCTCACTTGACATAAATCCATTTTGTTCTTGAGTTGCATTTTGATGCAAATTACCTCCTCCTAATTCTCCATGAACATGCTCATGATCTGCTCTTGCATAATTAGGTGATATTCCAGAATTTGGATTTTCACTTACATCATTAGGAGGAAGATCATATGGATTAAGATTTAATAATTTATCATAATCTTCTGTTGACATAAATCCATTTTGTAATTGAGTTGCAACAGCATGCAATGTACCTCCTGATTGATTTCCATGTGCATGTACATGATCACTTCTTGCAAATAATGTTGAACTTCCTGGAAATGGTACACCTAATGATTCAGGAGGATCATTATATCCTGTTAAATTTTGGACTAAATTAAAATCAGAACTTGACATAAATCCATTTGATACGGTTGTTGCAAGTGCGTGAAGAAATGATCCTGTTTGTTCTCCATGAGTGTGCACATGATCTGGTCTTGGTATTCTTGATGAAGTTCCTTCTTGTGAAGTTGTTGAAATTTCTGTAATATCTCCTAATATTCCAGGAGTAAGAGGATCTTCACCATTAAATGCATGTCGCGATGCATGTCTTTCAACTACTACTCCATTAATTGTTCCTGCGCCTTCTATTAATGCATCTGTGATTACTAATGAGCCGTTGATAATTTTTTCAATTACTAATGTGTCATTAATACTCACATTGTTAACTACTAGTGCTTCTGTTTTTATTGATTGTATTGAGGCTGCTGAAAAAATATCATCTGATGGAATTTTTGGTGGTACATTATCTGTTGGTAATGACATTTTGAAATAATTTTATATTAGGTAAGATTTAATTTGATGTTCTATAAAATTTTGTATATTGTAAAATAAGAATAATTAGACGAAATTGTTTTTGAACTTCCAGTATTTTGATATACAACAAATTGAATTGTTGCATTTTGACTTAAATATAAATCTGCTTGACATACAAATGTTGGATAAATTGCTAAATTAGGTGCATCTTCTTCATAATTCATTTCATTATATCCATATTTAATACTATCTTCACTTACTTTGAAATAGCAATATCTTAATCCTGAACCTAATTCTGGCATGTCAAATGTTCCTACTACTGAATATACTCCTGATTTTTCAATAGTAAAAATTCCATTAAAATATGAAATATTAGTTTCTGTTATATTATTCCATTGAACAAGAGTAGTTTCTTGATTATTTGGTATTACTTCTGGAAGATTTAATTTAAGATAACCATATGGTTGATTAGGTACAGTGATTTTTTCAACGTCAAATACATTATCATTGAGTGTCAAAACACTTAATGTTGCAGTATCATTAGCAGAAATAAATCCTGGCAATTCTTCTGTTGCAATAGAATGAAGTGCTCCTCCACCTAAATCTCCATGTCCATGTGCATGATCTTCTCTTGAATATTCTTCTGATATTCCTGGAGATGGTGTAAATTCAGTAATATTTTCAGGATTTGCATCAGATGCTGTCAAATTATATAATTTTGTTCTATCTGCAACTGACATGAATCCACTATTAGATGTATCAGCTTCTGCATGAAGTAATCCTCCAATTTGATCTCCATGTGGATGTACATGATCTTCTCTTGAATATTCATCCGATATTCCTGGATTTGCAGAAATTGCTAAACTTTGAGGATTTGCATCTGATGGTGTGATATTATCTAATTTTATCTTGTCACTTGCGGACATGAATCCTTCTGTGAAAGAATCTGCGGTTGTATGTTGATCATCTCCTAATTGATTTCCATGTGCATGTACATGATTACTTCTTGAAAATAATTCACCTATTCCTGCTTGAGAAATTAGGCTAACATTTTCTGGAAGATCTGATGATGGTCCTAATTGATCAAGTGCTATTTTTACAGATGGAGGCATAAATCCATTTGCTGATGAACTTGCAAGTGAATGTGTAGATCCTCCTGGTTGAATTCCATGTGCATGTACATGATCACTTCTTGGAAAATTATTTAATGTTCCTTCGAAAAGAAATGGACCTAGTGGCATAATTTGATTAGATGTTGCAGCACTTAGAGGATCTTCGCCATTAAATGCATGTCTCGATGCATGTGCTTCAACTACTACTCCATTCACAGAATTTACTCCTGTAATTATTGAATTTTCGATCGTAAGAGTATTATTTACAATAACACTACTTGTTAATTTATTAGCTATGATATTTCCTTCAAAATCTTCAATACTTCCATTAAATTTTAATAAATCAACTGATGAATATACTGTACTTTGTGGAATTCCTGGTGGTTTTGGTTGAGAATTACTTGTCATTTTTAAAATTAGTAATATAATTTTTAATATAATTTTCTGATTATGACAATTGGTAATTTAGATGGAAATCCTGCATTTGAATCAGAAATATTAAGTGTTACTGTTGAACTTTCATAAAATACTCTAAATCCTACTATATCAGAAGTTGTTAAGTAAGTTAAAGGTGCAGTTACATTATATGTGTTAATTGCTGCGGATGATTTGTACGTATATTTATATGATTTTGCTATGATTACACCATTTAGAGTAATTGCAAAATATAATGAATCAGGAATTGAAGGATCAACTCCTCCTATTGGTTCAATACATCCATTAAATGATATATAATATACTCCTTCCCTAGCAATAGTATAATCTCCAGACGTAAATGTTAAATTTTTATTAGTTATTAAAGTATAGTAGGTATTTAAGAAAATTTTTGATAAATTATCACTAGTTATTGGTATTGCTAATGAATATACTAAACTTCTAAAACCATATGCTTGTAATGAAATGTCAAATTGAGCATTACTAACAAGAAATGTTTCTGCTGGTTCATCTAATGAAAATTTGTTCAATTTTAATTTGTTATCAACACTCAAAAATCCTGCTTCAACAGTTGTTGATTCTGTATGAAAATTTCCTCCTGGAATTAATCCATGTGAATGTACATGATCACTTCTGGAATAAGTAGGTAATACTCCAGGTGTGGATTCTATTAGGATATCCTGTGGCTCATCTTCTGTTTGAGGACCGATACTATCTAATAATATCTTATCAGCCGTTGACATAAATCCTGCTTCACCCCCTACAATATCATGTAATGTTCCTCCACCTAATTCTCCATGTTCATGTATATGATCTCCTCTTGAATAAAGTAATGAAGATCCTGGTGATGGATCTTCTGAAGAAATATCTTCTGGATTTGCATCTGATGGGGTGATATTATCTAATTTTATTTTATCACTTGTGGACATAAATCCATTCAGACTTTGAGATACAACTGTATGAAGTGTTCCTCCTAATTGATTTCCATGTGCATGTACATGATCTCCTCTCGCATATCTTTGTTGATTTCCTGGATTTGCAATTCCAATATTAGAAGGATTTGTTATTGATGGTAAAAATGAACTAATTTTTAATTTATCTGCAGCACTTAAAAATCCTGCAGTAGAAGTTGTTGCAACCGGATGTAATAAACCTCCTCCCCGATTTCCATGTGCATGTACATGATCTGCTCTTGGAACATTATTAGACATTCCTTGAAAAGAATCAAAATCAGATAATTCTTTAATATCTGCTCCTGGAATTAGGGGATCTTCTCCGTCAAATGCATGTCGTGATGCATGTGCTTCTATTACTACTCCATTAATTTCTAGTACATTTTCAACATCTCCATTTTTGAATAGTAATGAATTGTTGATTATTTCTCCTGAACTAATTTGTAATGTATCAAGATTGTCTTTTTCTATAGAAAGAGTTCCTGATTTTAATTTTGTTGTTTGTAAAGTTGAAAAATTTCCTGATTTGTATAATGTTGGTGGTCTTGGTTGATTACTCATTTAAATATATTTCGAGAAATATATTTTTCCTAATATTAAATCTATTTAAAGAAATTAAATAATATTAATATAAAAATGATTTCTTTCAATAATTTCCTAAAAAATATGTATAATAAGATGACCAAGGTCAAGAGCGAAGAAGAAAAAGAAAAATGGTATGAAAATAATGTAAAATACTATGATTCTTCTCTTGAAAATAAAAAACCTGTAGTAAAATCAAGTACACCATTGATTTGTAATAAAAATGATGAAAAAAGTGAAAATGATGGAAATGAAAATGATGGAAATGTGGAAAATATTGAAAATGTAGATGATGGAAATGTAGATGATAAAGATAATATCTTAACAGAAATTACATCTGATGAATTAGAAATTAAAAAAGCAGAAACTCAAATTGCAGCAATCGAAACACAAATTAGCAGTTTACTCAATATTTCCCCAGAAGTTTATGAAAAAATTCTTGAAGGAGAATATCATGAAGATGATATTTGGATTCCATGTGACCAAATTATAAGTAAATATGAATCAAAAACATTTGATGTATCTATGACATCTAGTTTTGTTCATCAAAAAAAAGAAATTGAAACAAGAATACAATCAATTAGGGACACGTGTAATCATATCGAAAGAACATTTAATCCAGAATCTGATACTTTTATTAGTGATTATCAACAACTTACAGAATTGAAAAATGATTTACTCTCTGAAGAAATGAAAATTAAAAAAATCAATATTAAACTCGAAGGAATTGCAAAAGAAAAAGAAGAATTAACAAAAATTATTTTCTTATATGGACAATATATGAAAGAAGCTAATTTATTCATTGAAAAAAATAACTTAACAGATATTGTAACAGTTAATGATATAATTACGAATAATAACTTCTGTATTTTCTTCAAAAAATTATTAGATGCTAAACTTTTTTCAAATGAAAAAGGATCAATGGATGCCGGAAGAAAAATATTAATTCTTTCAAAACATTTTGATATCAAAGATTCAAGAGATAAATTAAAAATTCAACAAATTGAAAATATTAAAAGAAGACAAGCAATTAATGGTCTTAATATATCATACTTACAAGATTCTATTAATGAAAGAATAACCGATGAAAAAACAAAACATGATGCAATTAATAATTCAGAAGGCATGAATACAAATAATACTCTTACTGACTTAAATGGAAATATGTTACTAACAGGGCTTGTTAGTAATGAACTAAGTAAAACAATTGGAAAATTAGGAAATTAAAAAATTAGGTGTCATATCTTACAAATGTAGTAAGATAAAATGATATATAACCTAATGATGAAACAGAATATACAATTTTTAATGGTGTATTTTCTGATAAAGATAATTTAATATGTTGACACAATGATGTTGATTTATTAAAAAGGTTAAGTTTACTCAAACTATAAGATCCTATTTTTACTTCTTTGTCATAATTATTATTTGTTTTGATTTTCAATGCATTTTTAACATCTTCTTCGATTTTTATTGTTTGCGAAGTACCATTAGTATTGTCCCTAACACTAAAAATAATCGCATTATTTTTAATATATATTGTTAATTCATCATCAATAATACTTAAATTTTTACAGTATGTTTGAAAATCATGACATGAAATAATCACATCAATGTCATATTTGATTTCTGGTAATTCAAAATGTTCAATATCAATATCTGATAAACCATATGCTATTGTATTTACACTATTTTTTTCTGTATTACTTATTTCGATGTATAAAATTCCCCTATTATTATGAAGAATATACATTACAATCGAATCTCCATTTTTTATTACTTTAAGCAATTTTGATAAAAAAATCATGTCAACGCCAATTGATATTGGCTCACTACAGTAATATTTTTCAAATTTGTCATTGTAAATTTTTAGTGTGACATAATGTACTTTTTTATCAGGATCCATATTAGATGTTGTGAATCCATCTTTATCAAAATGTATATTAGTATCGGTGATTACTTCTTTTAAAGTTTCTGTCAGGGTTTTTATTGGCGAACCATTAGATGCTTGCAAATACATTACATAATTATCCATTTTATTTTATTTTATAACGAAATATTCCTTTAAATAAATTTTAATTAAAATTTGTGCCAATATTCGTTCCTAATTTTGTTTCTAATTCTCCATATTGCGTATAAACATGGTCGATAGAATATGGTTCTCTTTTTGATTTTATGATCCCTACTGGATAAGTTCCATTTGAACCAGTATCAGGTACATAATTTTTCCCATCTAAAATTGGGGAATTGTTAAATTTTGGATTTGGAGGATTTGTTCCTTGGTAATTGTATGGGTCTTCTTTGAAATATATTGAAAAAGCTAATTGATCGTGTTTACTCATTTATTTAAGTATAATATTTTATATTTCTAAGATAATTTATAAATTATTTAAAACTTAAGATTTTCAACCCATTACTGGATAATTTTTATCCTTAATATTACATTTCCCATTAATACATGCACCTAATACTCCACAACCTCCTTCATTATTACATGGTCTTCCATAATGTCTCATTGTATCATCATAATATGGTACTTTTGCTGGAAACAATTGTTTTTCATAAAGATATGGTTGCTCCTCTAGATTAGAATTATAATTAGGCATATCATTTGCAAACATTCCATTATTAGGTAATTTAGGTAATCTTCCTGAAAATGTTTCTTGAAAAATTGCCCCGGCGTCTGAATATACTATTATGAAAATTATTGCAGCAGAAATCAATATTAGATTAATTAGTTTAATACTTTTTTCCGACATTTTTTAAAATAAAGAAATATATTTATTTCTGTACTTTTAATTCCTAATACAAGTTGATTTTTTTAAATTTCATAAAATTTTATGAAATTTTTTCAAATTTTATGAAATATAAAATAAAATAACAATCTTTTAATATATTAAATGAGTGTAATAGATCCACCTAATTTTAATTTTACTTCCAAACAAAAAAAAATAATCAATAGTATATTAACCGTTGATCATGGATTATTATTGTGGTGGAAAATGGGAACTGGAAAAACAATATTAGGTCTAGGTATTATAAATGAATGGATTAAACATGATCCTAATCAAAAAATAATCCTAATATGCCCTGAGACAATTACTTCTACATGGAATAAAGATTTAAAAACTTTGAAAGATTCTAATATTTCCAAAGAGATAAAAATAAGTGATGCTAATATAAATTTTGATACTAATAAAATAAATAATGTTGTGCAAATAAAAACAGGAGAAAATGATAAAGATTACTCAATAAAGGAAATTTTAAGTAAAGATTATGAAAATTCTATTGTAATAATAGATGAGGCACATAATATTATACCCCTAATAAAAAAAGACATCGATGTATTTGAAAAATTAAAAAAATCAAAAAGAATTTATATGTTGACAGGAACACCATTATATGATAATATTAGTGATTTAGTATATTTAGTAAATCTTGCTTCAATTTCAGATGGTAATTATACTCAAATATTGGATTTTAATAGAAATCAATTTCGTAATAGGTACTATGATACAAATAAGAAAAGATCAATTATCTTTGGATATTTAGTTCCTCTATTTTTCTTTTTCTATGCTCTTAATGATATTAGGTCATTGTTTACCGGTCTTTTCCTAGTATATGCAATTCTTGATTATGTAAAATATCTCGATATTGTTAAGCAGGCACGCTCTTCATTAGGAATGAAAAAATCAAAAAAGAAAATTAACAGACCAAAAATATTAGGATATCTTGAAAAAATAGGGAAATATAAAAAACAAATTTTAGTAGTAACATACTTTATGTTGTTCCTTACGATAACTGCATTTATTGTGAAAAGATTATACAAATATTCAATAGATGATTTTAAATATTTGAATACAACAAGATTGGCAAATGATATTAAGAAATATTGTAGATACAATGATTCTACTAATGGATTCCCAAAAAGTTCCAGAAAATCAATGACAATACCATATAGTGAATATCAATTACAAATGTGGATAGAATCAACTCAAGGATATTTTTCAAGATATTCACTTGAGGTTATTACTCAGGATATAAAAAATGTTGATGTAATTACTAGGGAAATAACAAAAGATGAATATATTAAAAATGGTGTTGCATTTGGAAATTTAATTCATAATAATGAGTGTCCAAAATTTAAATCAATATTAGGTGAAATAGGAAATAAAAAAGCAGTAATTTTTTCTCAATTTAAAGAACATGGAACAGAATTAATGAAAAAATATCTTGAAACAAATTACAAACAAATAAAATTCATAGTGCTAACAAAAGAATTTGTTAATGATATGGGAGGTATACTTAATTTCAATGATAATATTAAAGACTGTCAAATTGTGATTATCGGAAATGAATTTACAGAAGGATTGAATATTAGAAATGCTGATCAAATTCATTTAATGGAACCTATACCCATAGTTTCAAAAAAGGAACAAGTAATTGCGAGAGTAATTAGGAAAGATTCATCCGATGATCCTAATAGGACAGTATATGTATATCAATGGAGTTGTGAAATGAAAACAATTATGGAAAAAATACAAAAATTTACTGTTTCAGTAAAAAAATGGTATGAACATAATACAGAAGTTGCGTATATTGCAGATTATGACAAATTTGATCAAGAAATGACTCCTGATTCTTATGTACTCAAAAAAGAATCAATCGAAGGTAATTATGAAAAAGATATTGTAAAATATTTTTAAATATTACAAACTAATATAAAATATTGTAAAATATAAAATATAAAAATATGGCTAGTATTTTCACTCCTTTTAAACAATTTTTAATTAATCAGAATCTAATGTCGGATAATATTATGAATATATCAACTAATGATTCTACATATAAAGAATTTTTAAATGTTAATAAAGATTATATTGACAATAGCGGCATCTATAAAACTATAGTTAATCATAAATATATTTATGACGAAACTCTTTTTAAACAATATGAAAAAGAATGTCCTGTAATATTGTCTTTTTTAAATAAAGTTGTTTCAAGAACTAGTAAGCTTGGCAAACCATTAGAACATAAAGATATATTTTTTGAAGATAAACCTGGGGTATATTTTTTTTATCATGAAGATTATAATGATAAATATTTTAACAAGACAATTATTGATAGTATTAAAGATCATTTTAATGAATATTACGAAATTTCTAGTTATAATTTATTTACTGGAAGTGAATTAGAATTAGAAAATCCTACGCCTCTTAAACCAAAAATTAATTTAAACACTTTTTTAATTGAATATTATGATCTCCTAATAAAAAATATAAAAGAATATAGTAATATAAAAAATAATTGTAAAACTAATTATTTTTATCGGTTACTACACATTAATGTATTTTCATATACTATTATTATACTCAAGATATTATGTGACAGATATAATGATTATTATAATAACTCATTCGTGGCATCAAAAACTTCATTAATAGATTATAATGAAATATTAAAAACTTCAGAAAATATTTTTAAAATAATTTCCAAATATAACGAAGTATGTGATTTATGTAAAATAGAGAAACAAATTTTCATACATACTACCAAAAATCAATATAAAGCTAATAATTACAAAGTTTTTGTAGCAAATAATTTTAAAAATATAGGAACAGATAAAAATATAGATGATATTGTTGATATTATTGGTCAACATATTGATATATATAAAACAGATGAAGCAGTGACTATTCCACGAAACTTTCCAGATCATCTGAGAAAATTACTTAACGATAAAAAAATTATTGAAAAAATAAATGAAAGAAATAAAACATATAGGGAGAATCTTCAAAAAGAGGAAGAAGAAAAAAAAGCTTATATACATGCTAATCTTATTTTGCAGGCTGAAAAAAAAAAACTAGAAGACGAACTTGTAGACAGTAAAAATGATCCTTTCACTAATGCATTAAAAACTAAGACAAATAATCTAGCAACGGAAATAGATGAACTTAAAATAAAAAATAAAAAAACAATGATATCAGCAGGAATTATAGTGACCCTAGTATTACTATATTTGATATATTCAAAATATAAAATAAGAAAATTTAAAAAGTCAATAAAAATAAGATAAGTAATATGTTAAAATATTAGGTAATGATTATTACAAATATTGAAGAAATTGATTTTATTTCTGAAAATCAAACAGTATATGACATTGAAACTGAGCATGGAACTTTTATTGCTGGTGGAAAATTAGGAATTATGTGTAAAAATACAGATTCTTGCTACATAAAATTTCCACATATTATTAAAGATGAATATGAATCAGAAGAAGAATATCTTAAAGATATTTTTAAAAAATCACAAGAATGTGCTGATTTTATTTCCTCACAATTTAAAAAACCAATAAAATTAGAATTTGAAAAAGTAATGTATCCATTTTTTCTTGTAACAAAAAAAAGATACGCTTATAAAGAATGGAAAAGTCCTACAAAATCATCTGGTATTCAATTTAAAGGATTGCAAACAAAACGCAGAGATACATGTAAATATGTAAGAAATGTTCTTATACATTTATTTGAGATTGTAATGAATGCACCTAATGAGAGAATTGGTATTGAAAATAGTAAAAAATATGCAAAAGAAGCAATAGAAAATTTATTATTTGACAAAATTGATTATAATGAATTAGTACTCTCTAAACAATTAAAAGGTAGTTATACTGTAAGAGAAAATAAAACTGTCGAAGATTGTCACTGGACAAATCCAAAAATTAAACTACCACATGTAAGATTGGCGCAACAAATTAAAGAAAAAGATCCAGTAAATCATCCAAAACCTCCTGACAGAGTTCCATTTTTATTTTTTCAAACAAAAGCACAAAAAGGAAAGGATGATTTACAATGTGATAAAGTAATACATCCTGATGATTTGGGTAATAAAAAAGTTGATTCTTTATATTATTTTCAACATCAATTAGAAGCTGTGATAAAAATGTTTTTCAATGTTTTGAAAATTGATCCTGAAAAACAGATATACGGCAGCCTAGTAATAAAAAAAATTAATCAAATTAATGGACAAAATGATTTGAGTAAATTTTTGAAAAAATCAGGAGATACAAATGATTCTAATGGAGATAAAAAATTTGTGTTTAAAAATCAAGAACTTGATTTTATTGAAGAATTAGATGAAGAAGAAGAGGAATAAATAACATTTTCGAATGTTTATTATATTACGTTGTATCAATAAAAATAAAATATTTTCTTATTAAAAAATGAGTAATTATTGGATTAAATGGCCAAGACCAGATTGTGAATATTGTAAAGATTTATCATGGGCATCTAATATTGCGATTAAATATCTTAATAATATTAAAAATGTTCAAACTACAAAACAAAAGGCAGTAATATTTGATATTGATGATACAATTGTATTTGGCGATCCTGAACAAATTATTGGCGTAAAAGAAATGGACTTAGGTTCACATAATGGTCAAGAAATTTTTATTTTACCAGTAAATAATCAAATTGTTAAAATTGTCGAGTATGCAAAATCATTAGGTATGAAAATAATTTTATTAACTGCAAGACCACCAGAATCTGAACTTGCAAGTATGACTAATATGAGCATGTTTCGTGTTCCTTATGATATGCTAATTGTAAATAAAAAAGAAGCAGATCCTTGTTTTAAATTAAATACAAGAAGAGTAATTGCAAATAAATTTCATATCGTTTTAACAGTAGGAGATCAAATTACTGACGTATTATGTCCTGGAACTGCTGCAATATTAAAATTACCAGATCCTGACTCAAAAGTAAGTTATTTTTCATATTAAATTCAGGCAGAGGAATTTTAGAATCACATCTTGTACTTTACACTCTTGCATCTTTGTATCTTACACCTTACATTGAAATTAAAATAATGTTCCACTAGTGGAATATTAGATAAAAACAAAATATAATTTGTTATTAGCAATATATATTTTAAATGTGTCAAGTTCTTTTCTTAAATCATTGATTGCTGTTTTTACTCCACTAATACTTGTAATAATATCGGCATAATTAATTGTAGTTAAATTTCCATAATAATTAATTTTTTCAAATAAAGTATTAATACGACTATTACAAATATTAATTTTTTCAATTACATTTCCTGCTAATTTAAAAGATACTGATTTATTTTCCATATATTTACTTGTAACTTGTTTATTAATTTCAAAATTAATTAAAAATGTATTTAAATAGTCATTTGAAGAATGAAATAAATATTCACAGCTTAATT